>Ga0209720_1003102_pt1 | contig 11729 bp, 10 predicted proteins | sample AD_JPNMR3_MetaG_FD_184426 | JGI IMG/M metagenome (GOLD analysis project Ga0209720, IMG submission 184426) | Active sludge microbial communities of municipal wastewater-treating anaerobic digesters from Japan - AD_JPNMR3_MetaG (SPAdes) (version 2) | ecosystem: Engineered > Bioreactor > Anaerobic...
GGCCATCTACCTCGAGGGCGGTCTGGTTCCTCTCGCGGTAACCAACCCGGTCCCCGCGACCGGCGGAGCGGACCGCGAGACGCTGGAACACGCCCGCCGCCAGGCCCCGGCCGAGGTCCGCTCGCTCTGGAAGGCGGTCACCAAGGAGGATTACCTGGCACTGGCCGAAGGGTTCCCCGGCGTGGCCAAAGCCCAGGTACTCGACGTCAACGACTGCAAGAACATCCGCTACTACCAGGTCAACCTGGCTGTGGCCCCGGACGGCGGCGGTCCGCCGTCGGCGCTTCTCAAGCAGGACCTCGCCGAATACCTGGAATCGCGCAAGGTCATCACCGTCGAGATCAACCTCTTCGATCCCGTCTATCGGCCGGTCTCCATTGACGCCGAGGTGTTCGCCTATGCCGGCGAGGACCTCGACCTGGTCCGAAGCCGCGTCGAACAGGCCTTGGCGGACTTTTTCGCCTTCGACCGCATGAGCTTCGGCGCTCCGGTTCATTTCTCGGATCTGGTAGCGCTTCTGGACGGCGTGCGGGGCGTAAGCCATGTGCGCATGTACACGCCGACCCAGGACATCGACATCCGCGCCGGTCAGATCGCGTCACTCGGTCAGGTCAACCTCGACGTGCGGAGGGCGTCCTGATGTCCTCCTACTTCGAAAAGAAACTCATCGACCTGCTTCCGCCGCTCTACCGCGAACGGGATGAGTCCGGCGATCTGGATGCCTTTCTCAAGGTCCCGGCCGCGAGCCTGGACGAACTCAAGGTACTGGCCGAGCGTTTCCCCGAGATTTTCGACGTCGGGCGTTGCGAGGAGATGTTCCTGCCGTTTCTCGGAGAGATCGTCGGCCACCGCTTCGATCCCACCGTAAACGCGGCGGCCCAGCGGCGTCTCATACGCGAGGCCGTGGAGATTTACCGGCGCAAGAGCACCATCCCCGCCATCGGCCGCTCGCTCGTTGACATCGGGTGGGAAGGGCGCATCGAGGAGACTTTCCATAAGGCGCTGCGCCTGAACCGCCGTTCGGTTGTCGGACGGGCCAAACTGCCGGGACTGATTTACAGCCTGGGCGTCTACCGCATCGACAGCGACAACCTCGTCCAGGGAGTCCGGGACGCGCTGCCCTTCCATCATCCCGCGGGGACGCGGGTCTTCTTCCTGCAGTGGCTCTACACGCTCCTGTCCATGGAGTCGGATTTCGAGGCGGTCATCAAGAAGGTCGTCGAGCGGGTGTGTCTCGGGCATCTGCATGAAACGTTCGTGGTCAACCACAACGCCCTGAACACGGATTTCCATCTCACCCGCAAGAACAAAACCTGGGGTTGGTGGCGGATCACCGACGGCACCACGCTCATGCAGGACATCGAGCGAGCCGCGGTGTGCGTCTCCCGCTGGCATGGCCGCTCGCCCCGGTTCCGTCTGAACACCGGCGACCTCAACGCCGAACGTCTGCCGAACCTGTGGATCAGCGAACGGCGTGCGGCGTTTTGCTGCGAGATCGAAACCAAGCCCGCGGTGGAACCGGGCGTCTCGTTCATCCGGCTGGCGGGCCAGGAACTGAATCGTTCGCGCCTGAACCGTTCCGCGCAGTCTTGCCGGGTCAAGTTCCGGCAGAAAGATCTGCTCTCGGAAGCCGTCCAGGATGCGCCCGACCTCGCGGGAGACCGCCGCACGCACCGGTACGGGAAGCGGTCACGGCTCTCCCATTGGTTCCGCGTCGGGCATTCGAGGCTCGGAAGGGACGACAAGGTCTCCGGCGCGGCCGTGGGCCGTCACCTTTTCATCACCGCCTATGCCGACGCTCAGTGGTCGGAGGTATCCGGCGCATGGGACGTCGTCGACCGCTGGCGCGCCCGCAGGCCCGGCTTTTCCCTGAACAACAAGGCGCTCAACCTCGCCGAACTAACCGACGCCTATGTGACCGAGGCCCGCGCATCCTTCGAGATGGACGTGGACACGGGCATTCCGCGCCGAAGACGCGTGGAGACGCTCCTGCTCAACCGCCGCAGGCTGAACCACACCGGCTTGCTTTTGTCGGTAGACCGGACCCGGCCCATGCGGCTCGGCTCGATGCCGCTCAACGGATCGGGCTTCCGCAGGTCGAAGCCTTGCCTTCGCTGGCGTTTCCGCCAGCGGGACGATCACGCCCAGGCGACCGCCGGTTTCGAGGCGGCGGCGAACCAATACACGGTCACGCAATGGCCGGCGGCATAGGAGAGATCGATGGCGATACATCTGTACGAAGACATCATATTGACCCAGAGGATATCCGAAGGGGACCTCACGAATCCCGATGGCGACACCTACAACGGAACGGACGGGGAAACAAAAGACAAGGAGCTGTTCGTGGCCAACGAACAGACGACCCTCGCCGCGGCCCTGGCATCGGGGGCGACCTCGCTCCAGCTCTCCGCGCCTCGCTTCAGCGACGGCGAAATCATCATCGTCGACGACGAACAGATGCGCATCCTGAGCGGCGGCGGGACGACCGTCCTCGCCGTGGAACGCGGCTACGGCGGCACAACCCCTGCCGCCCACAATGCGGGTGCCGCGGTCTACTCCGGGTACGACTATACCGGGCTGGTGATCGAACCGGTGGATGTCGCCGGGGGCGACGAGTCGGCTTGGTACGCGCTGGCCCTGACACAGGCCGGCCTCGATACCGCCGTCGGAGGCGCACCGCTCAACCTGGGAGACAAGGCCCACGACGTGACTCTTTCGTTTTGGCGTCGCTGCACGGTGCCGTCCGGAACGCCGGTGCAAAACAAGACCGACCTCAAACTCCGGCTCACCGGTACGGAAAACCCGATCCTGTAGGAGGAACGTATGGGCTATCACAGCACATCCGAGACCGCTTCAAACACCGCGGATTTCCTCGTCCGCCTGAAAGATTTCCTCGTGGGAACGGTCGGCTGGACGCTTCGAGACGACCGCTCCGGTGACGCGGAGCCCAGTTACGTCCTGGCATCCCCGGGAGAGAGCGGAGCCGAAGACATCTTCCTCCGGTTCGTAAACGACAGCGCGGTGGACCGAATCGCGGTCCGCGCCTACCTGTACTGGGACGCGGCCACACACACGGGCGTGAAAGAGGCGTTCCACACAAGCTACACCTACATCAAGACCGTGGATGCTTCCGCGTTCCTGTATTGGTTTTACGCGGACAGGGATCACGTCTTCATCGTGACCAAGATCGCAGCCGTCTACTACGGCCACTATTGCGGCCTTCTGAAGCGCTTTTGGTCCGGAGCCGTCGCCGTCACGCAGTCGGCCGCATCTCCGGGTTCAGGGGTCACGCTGCAGGTCAACGACGCCTCCATCTTCAGGGTCGGAGGCTATTACCTGATCAAGGACAACGCGGGAATCGAACGCGTCCAGGTGACGGCGCTGGATACGGTCGCGTCCCCCAATACCGTCACTCTGGCGAGCCTCGTCGCAGCCTATGCGTCGGGAGCGAAGATCGGCGAGGACCCGCAACCGGTCGTCGTCGGCCACTACCAGTCCCCGGGCAGCTTCTACGCCATCAACAAGTTCGACGGCTGGGCGAGCACGACCAGCCAGACCGGCACCTGCGGCGCGGCCCACGGCGGTTTCCAAACCGCCAGCAATCCCGATCAGCGCCAAGGGCTCATCACGTTGTTTCCGTGGCTCGCGGCCCATACGACGGCGGCCTACAAGGAACTGCGGGGCGAACTGATCGAGGTCTACGCCCACGGCGGCGGGATCACGGACTCCGAAGATGTCCTCGATCTCGGAGGAGTCACCTACAAGGTTTTCAACCTGTCCGGTCCGGGCTGGTGCGCGGTGAAGGAGTGATTCCATGGCGATGAGGCAAGGCAACAAAAAGGAGATCGAGGCGAACGCCGGACGCCTGACCCCGATGTTCCGGGTGGTCCGCAACGTCGGCAAGGCGAACAGAATCACCGGGAGGTTGAGACGTGGCAATCCGTAGCGGAAATCGACTCGCCGTAGCGCCCTTCGCGGGCCCCGTGATTCCAATGAACCGCGCCCGGATGCCGGCCTTCCCGGCGGTCGTTTTCGAGGCCGTCGGCGCGGCATCGGAAACGCGGACAATCCGACGCGACACGGATGCGGCCTTGAGGATCACGGCGGAGGTGGACGCCCCCGCCGACATCCAGACCGTGATCGTGCGGCCGGTCCTGCGGAGCTTCGACCTGCGGGGATGGGTGGTCCGTTTCCCGACAACCCTTTCCGACGCAGCCGTCCGGATTCACCGGCCGGTCGAACGGCGGAGCGACACCTGCTGCGCGGTGTTCGCCGAGGTCGAGCGGACGGCGGATTCGGAACAGCTTGTGGTGCGCGAAACAGCCCGTCAAGCGGAATCGCGCCAGACCGTCTTCGCCGTGCTGATCCGCGAAGGCCACACGATCCAGACCTGAAGGAGGAATAGCAATGTCACTTGGACTCATCGTCAAAACGGGCCGCATCCTCACCGCCCGGCTGCTCATGGGAGACCCCATCGAGGGCATCACCCACTGCGCCATCGGTGACGGGGACGCCACGTTCACCGATCCCGTCAATCCGCCCGCTCCGGACATCGACCAGACAGCGCTCAAGAACGAGCGGGCCCGCAAAAAGCAGTACAAGCGCACCTTTCTCAAGGAGGACCCGGAAGGGACGCTCATCGTCAACGGCATCCATTACATCGAAACCGGCGAGGAGACCCAGACCATCGGCGTCTTCTTCCGCTTCGAGGAAAACGAAGCCAACGGCATCACCATCCGGGAATACGGATTCTTCGGCGGAAACGTGGCCTACATCGCCGGACTCCAGTCCGATTATGCGGCGAACGGCGTTTACCACCCGGACACCAATCCGACCGGTGAGGTGCTCGATCCCGGCTATCTGTACGAAGTGAAGAACATCCCCGACTTCAACAAGACCTCGGACACGCGGGTGGAGCTGGTCGGGGTCATCAAGATTTAGGAGGAAAGACCATGTCCATCTCGCGCGATACGTTCGACCCGGCGAAAAACTACAAGCGGGTCCGCTACCACCAGGACCGGGACCTGCTCGACTCGGAACTGAACGAGCAGCAGGACATCATCAACAACGAGCGTAGGAAGCTCGCGGACATCCTCTTCAAGGAGGGGGCCATCGTCAGCGGCTTCGGCGTGACGGTCGCGGCCAACGTGCTCACCGTGGCCGAGGGGCTGGTCTACATCGACGGCTGCCTGGAGCGCGTGCCCGGCGCGGTGCTCACCTACGACCCGGCCAAGACGAGCGGCGCGGATTACGTCTATGTCGAGCTGCTCAAGTACAACTACGGCTACAACCAGGACGCCGTGCTCATCAACCCCGCCACCGGCGAACCCACCGCCGAGCGTGAGAAGTGGGTCTTATCCCTCAAGAATCACGACACGAGCGGCGAGGCGTTACCGAACAACGTGACCCAGCGCAAGGTGGTCGCTGTCCACAAGTTCGACCGCGAAACCGGCGACGTGACGGCGACCGTCCGCGAAAAATCGAACCTCTACCTGCAGGACCTGCTCGGGACACTGCCCGGAAGCCGCATCACCGTGGCGTCGATCACCGAGGATCAACTCGCCTTCGCGGCCGCCGAGGGGCTGAACTCGCTGCTCCAGAACCTGGCCGAGCGGACCTACGACCAGGCCGGCAGTTATCTGGTCAAGGGACTCGACAGCTTCATCGGCGACAACGACGGCCAAAACGTCGAGGTGATCACCAACGCGGGCCGAGCTTATATCCAAGGGTTCCGCCTGCAGAAAGACCTGCCCACAACCACCTTGGTGCCCAAGTCCACGGCGGTCAAATCGGTCCGGGGTGAACAGAAGACCTACGTGGTCGGCACCCGGCGCTATGCCCTCAACAACACGCCTCTCAAGGAAACCACTCAGGTCGAGGCCATCGTGGAGATCGTCTCCAACATCACCCGCGGCTCCGTCGGGGGCGGCGAGGACCTGCTCGTCCCCAACCCGGTGGTGGATATCATCGAGGTGAGCCAGGGTGCGACGGTCTTTCAGGAAGGAGCGGACTGGCAGCAGTCCGGCAACTACGTGGACTGGCTGGGTTCGGGCAACGAGCCCGCCATCGGCACGACTTACACCGTCCGCTGGACCTACACCAAACAGATGATCGAGGGGACGGACTACGTGGACGGAGGCTGGTTCGGACGTTCGGGCCATCCCGCGGCTGACGAGTATTTCTATCTGGTCACCGCGCAGAGCGCCGCCGGCGAAACCCAGTACGATTCCGCCAAGGTCGTGTCCCGCGACACCCCGGCCGGTGAAATCAACCGCCTCTCCTGGCTTCCGGTCAGCGGCGCGACCGGTTACCGCATCTATCGCGGCACGCAAAACGCGGCCCGCGCGGACTTTCAGCGGCTCAAGGACGTGGCCGCCGGGGTTACCTCATACACCGACGATGGCGTGGACGAGGTTGTGGGCGGCAACCCGCCCGCCTCCAACACGAGCGGCCTGACCATGTCCCCGGTGCAGGTCGAGCCCGGCAACCTTTCCATCATCAATTTCGGCCGCGCCAATATCGGCGACGAGCCGGTGGCAGGCTCCAACTGCAGCATCGACTACGACTACTACGTCGGACGCAGGGACATCATCTACGCCACCACCCGCGAGATCAAGCGGCTGGAAGGCGCTCCGGCGGACTGGCCGAAGCTGCCCATCGTCCCGGAAGGCACGCTCGGACTCTGCAGCGTCGATTGTCCGCCGAATTCGGTGGACCTGACGGTCCAGAACTTCGGCCTGACCCGCGTCACCATGGACCAGATCCACGAGATCATCAAGGACGTCGAGGACCTCAAATACAACGACGCCCAGTTCCAGATGAACAACGAGCTGCAGAACCGGGACGCCCAGACCAAGAAGGGCGTCTACTCCGACGACTTTTCGAACGACGCCCAGTCCGACATCTATCACAGCGAGTGGAGCGCCCGCATCGACCGGGTCCGGCGTTTCGCCGCACCGGCCAGGACAGCCTCGGCCACCGTGCTCACGGTAAATCCCTCGGCGAGCAACGCCTTGTTCAAGGGCAGCCTCGCGTTGCTCCCGGCCACGGAACGTGTGCTCGTCGAGCAGACCGACTGGTCCGAGGTCAAGAACATCAACCCCTACGCCGTGTTCGAGAAACCCGATGCCTCAGTGGAGATCACGCCGAACATCGGCAGGCGCGGCCAGACCGGAATCGCCGTGGTCGGGTCCAACTTTCAGTCCAACGCGAACAACGTGACCATCCGCTGCGACGGCCAGGTGGTGGCGTCGGGTGTCCACGCGGACACCGCGGGCCGCGTGAGCGCGTCCTTCGTCATCCCCGAGAACGCGCGCAACGGCAACCGCATCGTGGAAATGACCGACGGGCTCTATTCCGCCCGAGCCGGCATTCAGATCAACGATCCGATGGTCATCACCCGCATCGAACGCATCGTCGAGGAGCGCATCATCCGCGTGCCCGTGGTTCAAGTGGTCTGGCGCACACAGATCGTCACCGTGCGCAACGATCCTCTGGCCCAGACCTTCAGCTTCACCGAGGACAAGGTGGTCTCCGGTGTGGGATTGTATTTCACCGCCAAAGACCCGTCCATCCCGGTCACGGTCCAAATCCGCGGCGTCACCACGGGTCTGCCCAACGGCGTGATTTTCGCTGAAAAGGTCCTGGCCCCTGGCGACGTAAGTCTGAACGTCGAGACCAAGGTCGTCTTCGCCAACCCGTTTTACGCGCAGGCGGGAACCAGCTATGCCGTCGTGTTGCTTACCAACAGCAGCAACTACCGCATGCGCGTCGCCACCCTGGGGCAACTGGGTCAAAACGGCGTGATCACCCGGCAGACCTATGCGGCCGGCGTGCTGCTGGAAAGCTCCAACGCCGAAACCTGGACCCCGCTCAACGGCTCCGATCTCACCATGAAAATCTATGGTTACGACTTTCAGCCCAGCGGAGAGGTGCGCTTCCAGCCCATCACCGGCGTACAGTTCAGCGATCTGAACCTGGACGAATACTCATCCGTCCCTCAAGGCACCGGCATCGCTTGGGAGTATTCCACCGACGGCGGCGTCCTCTGGGACGCCATCGTGCCCGCGGAGGAGGAGCGCCTCCCCAACTTGGCAAGTCAAGTGCTGGTCCGGGCGCTTTTTTCCAGCAACGCCGCCAACATCTCTCCGGCGTTGATCCACAAGGATGTGAACCTCATCGGGTATCTCAACAACCCGACGGGCACGTACCTTAATCGGGAAAACGAGCTCACCCAGGGCGTTTCATCCACCAAAATATACACCCAGATGAACATCCCGAGCGGGACGACCATCAACTGGTTCGCCTCCAATAACGGCGGCGCGACCTGGGAAGCCATGTCGATCCTGACGACGCGCAAAATAGACGAGGAGTGGACGGAGTACACGCTCACCAGGACCTTTTCCGACCCGAACGGAAACAGGGTCCGCTACAAGGCGGAGATGACCGGCAACAACCTGGTGTACCCGAGGATTCACACCCTCGGTGCGACGCTGAGCTGATCGGAGGAACGTCATGATCGTTCGCAGACAAGGCGGATTGACCGAGTTCATCCCCTCACCACAGGAAAAGCGTGACGGAATCCTCCGGGACCACACCCTCGATCTGCTCGCCAACCTGGACGCCCGCTTGCGGCGCATTGAGGAGCGGCAGGGCATTGAGCCGGACGCCGCCGAGGCGTTCGCCGGACTCATGGCCCGCATCAAGCGGGAGGAGATCGAGGCCGGGCGGATCAACCGGGAACTGATGGACGCCGGATACCTGCATGAAGACCTGTCCGCCGCGGCGCTTGCGGCGCAGGCCGGGAGGAACCAACCATGAGCATCACCATCAAGAGCAACACCGATACGATTCTGGAACTGCCAGGGCTTACGGGTACGCTCGGGCCCGGAAAGGCCGCCGTCGTTCAGGCGATGACCCCGGACCTGCTGCGCGCCGTTGACCTCGGCCTGCTGTTGGTCCCCTCGGGAGCTGAACCGCCCGAGGGGCTGCCGCCGGTGGTGTTCGACCACCGCTACCCGCACGTTCTGCCCCTGACGGCCGCTCGTGCCTACTATGTCCGCGTCCTCCGGTCCCCGGGCGCTTTCCACGACTGGACCCGACCCCGGAACTTCATCGCCTATTACGGCGACGGAGCGGGCATGAGCTGCGCCTTCTCCGACAACGGGCTCGCCTGGGACAAAGAGAAAAAGGTCACCGGCATCGCGGTCAACGGCTATCACGTGGTCTGCGCCCTGGAGACCGCTGACCGGCTGCGCATCCTCTACTGGAACCCGGATGTTCCCAATCAGCCCTATGCCATGGCCGGTCTGCGCACGGCTGTTTGTGATCCGTCGGTCGACCCCGCCGCGTTCACGGGCGACACCCCGTGTTCCGGCGACCTGGTGACCGAGGGAAGCGTCCAGGTCTGGAACCGCGGCCATTACGGGCCGTCGTTCCTCTGGCACAACCCGCTGCCCACCTCGGTCGAAGGAAGACCTTTCACCTGGCGCTACACCATGTATTTCATCGCCTCCACCGGCGGCAACGACAGCCTCGGTCTGGCCTGCTCCAATGACGCGGTCGTATGGAAGTTGTTCGGAAACGGCCCGATCCTCTCCGGCCTGATCGACCCACAGCTATGGGAAGGCGCGAACGGATACGTCTCCTCCGCCCACGTCGAGCGGCTTCCCGACGGGAGATGGTGGATGCTCTACTCCGGGGGCTCCGCGGGAAACGCCGGGATCGGCTACGCATGGTCCTGGGACCGCGTCCACTGGCGCAAAGCGGAGATTAATCCCGTGTTCAAAAACGGCAGCGGGCCATTCCTCGAGCGCTGCTACACGCCGAGCCTGGTCCGGGACGCCGACGGCTCGCTGCTCCTTTACCGCGCGGCCAAGGATGCGACCGCCTACCGGACCTTCGTTTCCCGTCTGCGGGCACCGGCCCTCGGATGGCGTGATTTGCTCGGCCCGGACCGGCTCGGTCAGGGTCTCACCGCGCGTGAATCTGTCCGGCGTGGCGTCGGCACCCAGGCCGAGCGCGACGCAGCCATCCCCGCCCCGTCCATGGGCGACGAGTGGTTCAACACCGACCTCGCGGGCGGCGGAAAGTGGGAAAAACACACCGGGACGATCTGGAAGCAGACCTGATTCCCGGAACACCTCACTTTTCTTCGGACGCCGGGCAATCCCGTAACCCCGCGTGTTTCCGCAGGTTGTGGCCGCATGTACATAAACCATTGGAATCAAAGGAATTATGTGTCGAATTCGCCTTGCTTTTTGTTCGGAAAGAAGCCTGTATGTGTGTGAACACAAGAGCCAATCCCTTGCCGGGAAAGGGCTTACAGAACGCAAGGAGAGACCATGGACTTACGCCGGATCAACTTCGGAATCGAGATCGAGACAGTCAAGCGGACGCGCGAGCGGGTCGCCCAGGCGATCCAGTCGGTGGTGGGCGGCCAGGTCCGCCACATCGGCAGCCCGGGGAGCTTCGACCCCTGGGAAGTCACCGACAACCATGGACGGGTCTGGAAAGTGGTGTCCGACGGCTCGCTCATCAATGTGCCGGTCCACCTGCGGGCCGAGGTGGTGAGCCCCGTCCTGTCCTACGAGGACATCCCCGTCCTTCAGGAGGTCGTCCGGGCGTTGCGGGCCTGCGGAGCCAAGGTGGACGACCGTTGCGGCATCCACGTCCACGTCGACGCCACGGCCTTTGACGGCCGGACCCTCGCGAACCTCGCCAAGATCGTCTACAAACAGGAAGCGCTCATTCTCACCGCTCTGGGCGTGAACGAGACCCGCCGCCGGAGCTACAGCAAACCGGTGAGCGACGATCTCATCGCGCAGATCGAGCGACGCCGTCCCAGAACCAGGGACCAGCTCAATCACATTTGGTACGGCTACCACAACCGGCAGCCCCAGCACTACGACAGCACCCGCTACCACGGGGTGAACCTGCACAACGTCTGGTACCGGGGCACGGTCGAGTTCCGCTGGTTCGAAGGGACGCTCCACGCGGGAAAGGTGAAAGCCTACGTCCAACTGGTCCTGGCCGTGGCGGCCAAGGCGCTGAACGGTCGGGCGGCATCGAGCCGCAAGAGGTCCTTCGACCCACAGAGCGCCCGGTACGACTTCCGGGTCTTCCTGCTCCATCTGGGGCTCATCGGCGACGAGTTCAAGACCGCGCGCAAGCATCTGATCGCCGCCTTGCCGGGGGACTCGGCCTTCAAACGCGGCAGGGTGAAACCAAATGAACAACCCGCCGACAAGGCGGAACCCTTCACGGAGGCCGGGCCCGAAACCCGGCCTCCGGCATTTTCGGGGGACGAGACCGGCGGGACGCAAGGAGGCGCGTCATGAGAGTGCTGATTCGAAACACCGCCCTCAATGGGCAGCCGCTGGAAGGCGACGGCGAAATCTTCACCGGGGCGACGGTGACCGACGTGGTCCTGGCCATGAAAGGAGCCACGCTCTTTTCCGACCAGCGGGACCTCGAGGATTACATCGACATGGTCTTGCGCAACGCCAAGATGCTGTCTGGCGTCGAGCTTACGGTCCGGGGCGACACGCCCGAGGAAAAGGCCGCATCCTTCCTGGATGCCCTGATCAAACACGGCCTTGCCGAGGTGCAGGACGACAAACCCGCGCGGATACCGATTCCCGCCCTGGTCTGGCAGGGCATCGACGCGGTCCGGCTCTCGGGGTTGACCAACATGCTCGACCGGCCGGTCGTCGCCCGGCTGGCAGGGG
>Ga0209720_1003103_pt1 | contig 11728 bp, 24 predicted proteins | sample AD_JPNMR3_MetaG_FD_184426 | JGI IMG/M metagenome (GOLD analysis project Ga0209720, IMG submission 184426) | Active sludge microbial communities of municipal wastewater-treating anaerobic digesters from Japan - AD_JPNMR3_MetaG (SPAdes) (version 2) | ecosystem: Engineered > Bioreactor > Anaerobic...
TATTATATATTGTTATATCTTTTAATTAACTCTTTATTGCATAATTTGCGAGACAATTCGTTTAGCTGTTTCACGACTTTTTCTGTTATATTTGCTACTTCAAGCCAATGTGGTAAAATATAAACTTTAAAAACAGGTAGTTCATTAAATAGATTATTCTTTTTGGTTTTATAGCCAATATATTTTAATAATTGCGTAACAGAATAATGTTTTTTATTATCAGATATAACAATAAAGTTTATTAATAGATCGTCTGATTTTTTCTTTAATGGATTGTCTGGAATTGCGATTAAACGATTGCAATTCTCTTGTAATAAAAATTCTAAATATTTTTTTACTTCTTCTTCTATCATTTTTAAACCCTCCTATATTAAATATAAATCTTTAACTATTGGAAACCCCAAATAATCCCAAGCTAAATTATTAATATATGCACTAATAAAACAAATCTCATCGTTGCATTTACCAAATTTAATTAAACCCTTTTGATTTGTTTTAATTCCTAATATTTTTAATTTGTTATTTACACAAATTAAATCATTATCTTTATTCATTATATAGCAATCATAAGTTCTAAATTTATTTTTGTTTTTAATTTCATAAAAATAAATTTTCAAGCCCTCTATATCTGTATGGTATAGTTCTAAAAGAGTGCTTGCAATTTTTTCATTATACTTTTTCATTTTATAAACCTCCTATTTTTTAAAAAAATGCTTTCAAAAATGCTTTGTAAAAAATAAAGAATGGCAAGCTAAAGCCTACCATTCTTTTTGTCAATATTGTTGAAATGTTGAGCTATAAAATTAATGACGTGCATTATTAAACCTCTTTAATCTTTTTAAAATACTTTCTTCACTTATTATTATTCCAGTTTGTTCATATAGTTTATTTGCAATATGGGAATATAATCCATTCCCATATTGCTTGATATTTTCTTCGTATAGAGTATTTAGAATATGATTAATTTCATAATCGTTTAAATGTGTTTTTATTATTTCAGAATCGCACAATAAAATATTATTATGCAATATTTTTGTTTTTATTTTATACATTTCTCTATTTTTTTAATTGATTCAATTAATTTTTTTTCTTTTGCTTGTTCTAATAGCTTTTGTAATATATCGTTGTAATCAAAATTATTTTGTTCAAACTTCCGTTTGTATAATTTGTTGTAATTTATTTTCAAACCTTTTAATATTTTTAAAAAATTAATTTCGTCAACATGTGCAGAATTATTCTTGAAAGTGTGATGCCCAGAACATAATGTGATACCATTGTCTAAATCCCATCGCAGCGATTTAAATTGTCGTTTTACTATGTGATGTGCGTTTAAATATTTATCGGTTTTGCAGTTAGGGAATTTGCATTTAAAACCATCTTTTTCCTTAACTGCAAAACTCCAAAGCTCATCTAATTTTTTTATTTGTTTTTTAGTCATCGTCTTTTATGGGCATTATTATTGTTTGAATAGTACTATCCTTAATAATAATGGGTTTTAATTTATTATTCATATATTCAATTGTTATTTGTTCATCTTTTGTAGCATTTATTGCGGATATCAGGTAATGAATATCTATTGCGAAACTATGATTTTGTGGGGTTTCTACGGCTATAGTTTCCTTTGCTGATTTATTTTCACCTTTTACAATCAAGTATAATAAATTATTTTCGATTTTTACATTTAATTTAAATTTCGTAAAAACCTTAATTTTGTTTAACAATTTTAATAGATATTCTTTGTCAAGAGAAATCTTATAATTTAAGGTAGGTATAACGGCTTTGTAATTTGGGAATGTGCCATCAATTAGTTTTGAAATAATTGTGAATTCAATATCATTTTTAAATTTAAATATTATATCATTTTTGTTGACATAATAAGAATCAAAATAATTTTCAAATTTTGCGATTTTATCAATAAGAGCTTTAGGTATTATAATTCCGTTGGTATTATTTTCGTTTGGTGTGTAAGATAAAACGTGTCCATTAGTAGCTACAATGTCATCGCTTAAAAATACGCCTTGCATTGCGGGTCTTGAACTATCTTTTGCGCAGGTGAAAGAAATCCGTTTAATGTCAGGAATAATGTTATAAGTATTAACGTTTTTTGAATTAGGTATTTCTCTAACAGGGAATTCGTTGGGTGCAATTATATCAAAGGAATATTCACCAGCTCCGTTGTAGATATAAACCTTATTATCTTTTTTTTCTAAATGCACAATTTCGGCGTCAATTGAACGAATAAACTTTGTGAATAAATTTGCGTTGATACAAAAATTTTCTTCTTGGGTTTCAATGGGGAGGGAAGCAATACAATATTCAATAAAATTCGTTGAGTGTAAATTTAGGGTGTTATTAGTAAATTCAAATAGGAAGCAATTTGCGGGTGTAATTTGGTTTTCTGGTAATGCAAAATTACTGGCAACATTTACAGCATTTTTAATTTGTTTAATGTTTAATTCCATAAGTTCTCCTAAATTTTGTTTTTCTTTTTACATTTATTACAAATATATTTTACAGGTATCGGCGGTTTATCTGGTTTTTCTATTTTTTGTTCTGGAACAAAACCGCAAACTTTACATATAAAAATTTTATTTATTATTTCTATTTCTTTTTCCATTTTTTTGATTATATTATTATGTTTTTGTTTGTTATTGATTCAATTTCAATAAATTTTTTTTTATTTTTTAAGTAATAATTAGCAATATACAGTTTATTTTCAGAAAAATATTTTTCTGGAACTTTATTTTTTATTATGAAAGGGATTCCAAGAAATTTAAATTCACCATTTTCTAAAATCTCATAAGCTTTTAAATCTTGGGTAAGAATCCCAATTTTTAAATTATCAAAAAAAATTTTATTATCACGGAAACCTACCAATCCATTAAGGAATACCATATATTCAAAATAATATATAAAATAAATTTTAGAATTATTTTCAATGAAAGCATATATGGGAATAGATTTTTTAATAAATTCGTCTAAATTAATAATTCCATATTCATCCTCGATTGCTTTTACTTTCCCATAATTTAATATTTGATTATTATTATCTATTTCGATAAAATTATCTTCTAAAATAAATCCATCTTTTGTTGGTATATTTTCATTACCCACTAAATGAATCATCCCTGCACCGGTTTCAAATAATTTATTTTTTTTTCATTTAAAATCTTCCTATATTATTTTTATTTTTTTAAAAAAAATAATTTAATCAATTTCTTCTTTAGCCCCTTTAAATATCTTTCAAATATTTTTTTGATTTATATCTCCGTTTAGGCATACGTAATGGTCTTTTCCTATTTGATTCCAAAATTTTCCAAATAATATTTTTTTTATCAGCAATTTTTTTTATTTCATCGTAGACATTAATTTTAGAAACTTTTTGCCCCCATATTTCATTCAACCTTTCAATGGATTCATCTTTTTGTTTCATATAACTTGTGTTTATTCTTGGTATTATAACAATCATAGTTTTTCCTCCTTCATTTTTATTAATCTATTTGTATTTATATTAAATTGCATTGTTTCTTCAATTTCTTTTACACGTTTAATTAAATTATCTGAAATTAAAAATAAATCATATAGTGCTCTGCGAAATTCCACATTATCATTTATCTTTTCACAAAATTTTTTGAAATCTAATTCCATAAAATTATATTTTGCTAATGGATTTTGTTTATTTATTAATTCATTCGCTTTATTTGCAAGAAACTTTAAGGCTTCATTGTAATCTTTTGTTTTGGCACTAATTTTATTTTTCTTCCCATTGATATAGTACCAAATATAATAATAACCATTATTCAGTTTTGTTAATCTAATCTTTTGCATATTTTTCATTGATAAGCTCCTTTTCCCATTTTTTAAAGGATTATCGGAGCAGATTTTATATTGATAATAATTTGTTAATAACTTTTAAGTATTTTTCTATTATATTCTCAGCGTCTCTAATATTTTTTATTAAAAAGAAACTAATGTTATTTTTAGTAATTATTTTAAAGTTCATTTTCTTCTGTTCATCAAGCTGCGATTCCAAATAAATACCTTCTTTGTTTAATTGTTTCAAGGGGTTTCGCTCCCATTTCTCATCATCAATCTTTAATAATTGCTTTTTTATTTCGTTCATATAAAATTTAATTTTTTCAGGGTCATCTGGTGTTGTATTCCTTTTAGGAAAAACAAGATTTTTTAATTCTTCACATTTATCTAATGCTTCATGAAATATTTTATTGCCATCTAAATTTTTATATTTTTCTGGTGCAATTTTGTAATTAAGGCTTAATGATTGTGCAATGTATAATGTTCCTAATATGATATCATTATTAAATATTATTTCTTTTTTTTCTTTGTTTAAAATTATTACGTTTGGATTGTTTAAATTATTAAAATTTTTAATTGTTTCTTTGAGAATGGGATAAATTTCAAGGTCTTTTTTATAATAATAATTTTCTCTAATTACTTTACCAGCAACTCTCACGTAAAAAGTTATTTCTTCAAAATCATCATTCAATAAATTTTCTTTTTGTTTGATTTGTTTCATTTTGCTTTTGGTAAGAAATAATTTTCTAATATTATTTACTTTTGTGCTGGTTAATTCATAATCATATTTAGCATAAGCAATTTTTAACAACATTACCGTTTCATTTAAGGTATAATTCCATTCTTGAAAATCCTCTAATAAATGTATTAATAAATTTTCTCCAATATTAAATTTGAACATTATTCTTTGAATAAGATTGTTAAATTTTTTATTTAATATTGATATCAAATCAACAATTTTATATTCTTTTAGAAGCTTATCGCCCATTATTATAAATGGGCTTATTTCACCCTCTTCATTGCTTATGCTTTTTGATTTTTCGTAAATATCTAATAATCTTTTATTATATTGAGTGTTTACAATTTCATTATTTTCTATTGGAATTATTTTATTTTCATTTTGATTGTTCATAAAATTTTTACCTCCTAAAATTTTAATAAATCAATAATTTCAGGTAATACTGTTTCTTTTTCGTTTTTCACATTTTCATTATTACCTAATTTACTTGCAAGTTCTCTTGAAATATAATTAGCACCGCGATTTTTATGGTCATATCTATAACCGTAAAGTCGTTTAAAATAATGGTAAAAGTCATAATAATTTATTATTTTACTTGCTGGGAATGATGGTCTCAAATTATAAACTTCCTCAAAAATTTTTGTGTTAAGGTAATTTAAAACTTCAAAAATATCTTCTTTTGTAAATTTATTTTTTTTGCCTAATTTATTGACAATATCATCCATTATTCGAGCCCCCTCTTGATAATTATATTTATAATCTTTTGTTTTTTGAATTAGAATATTTGCTAACTCTTTTGAAGCGATATATTGCCAAGAATTAGATTCAAAAGTTTTTTGGGTATTTGTTTTTTTTTGTTTTTTCCCTTCATTGCAAATTATAAGCTGTTCTTTTATTTCAGTTTTTTTTTCATTTGTATTATTTTCTAAAATGTTTTTGTATAAATTCGAAAGCTCTTCTGGTAATTCAATATCATAAAGTATTTTTAATTGCTGTTGCATACGTTCAAAAATTTTTTGTTTGAATGCAAATTTCATATATTTCATATGACGGGTTATGAAGTTTGGAATAAATATTACATTTTTTTCGAACATTTGTTTGTTTATTAAATCTATTCTTGCAAATTCAAAAAATATTTTATCGATTGAAAAATTATCAGATAGATTTAATAATCTTTTTATTTCCTGTTTAAAACTTTTATTATATATTTCAATATATCCCATATCTTCTTTCTCCGCTAATAGTTCTAATGTAACAAACCAAACTGCATAACCCACCGCACCAAATTTGCTTATAATAAATTTTATTTTATTATCTTTATATGCCCCTTTTTCATGTTCGAAATATTTCAAAACAACATTCTCCTTATGAAATATTTTATCATTTGGAACGATGGCCTTTCTTTCGAAATAATTTTTGTTTCCATTGCATTGTGTTGCAATGTTATCTCATAATTATTATTTTCTCTTTTTATTAATATTTTCATAGGGACTCCCAATTTTCAAAAATAAAATTTATTATTTGTTTTGTAAAATCATCAATTGGGTTAACTATTATTTTACCATCTTCGATTGTATAATCAAGATTTTTTGGTGGGTCTTTTTCTATGTAAATTAAACGTGCATTTTTAAAAGCAGTAATGGCCGTGAAATAAAGTCTAATATCTTCGTAATTGTCATGCACAAAATAATATTCAACTTCGATATAATTTTTTTCACCATTAATTTTATTTTTAAATTTTATGCTATTTTTATCTTTGACAGCATAAAATTTATCAATTAAATAATTTGACATATTACCTCCTTTAAATAAATTTTATTTCGTTCGGTCGTTTTATTATATAATTGCCTGTTCTATCTTTCACTATTGCCAGAACAACTCCATTATATTCTGTATATCCTATTAATTTCCCGATTACAGTTGTTTGGCAAAATCCAATATTTCTTTTTATTTCTACTTTTCGAAACATAAGCCCTCCCATAAATCTAATTGTGGCTTAATTTCCTTAAAATATCCGCCTCGTTCAATTATTTGTTTTGCGTTGTGTAATTCAAAAATGTCAGATTTTAGTTTATAAATTCCTTCGTGTTGTGAAATGCATTCATACTTAATCAATCCATCTTCCCTTAATTGCCTTAATACTCTATCGCCTGAAAGTTGTAAAAATGGATGGAAATTCCGAAGATGTAAAATGTCAAAATAATTGTGATAATTTAAAATATTATTTCTTTTTAATAAATTATTATCAATCATTTTTTCACCCAAAGATACTTCAATCAAAAAATCGATTATAAATGGTGCTTGTTTCTTAAATTTGACTGCGCACCAAATTTTTAATTCTCTTTCTGACATATTTATTACTCCTTTCATTATGTTGTTTGCGTAAAATATTATATTTTGTTATAATTTTATCTAAATTCATACTTCCTCCTTTGGACATAAAATATCCGAATTAAGATTTATGCAATTTAATCTTTTTTCAATAAAGCTTATTCGTTTTTGGTCATCGTCCGATATGTGATGTAATCCGTAGTTCAACATTATATTACAAGAAATGAATTCTTCTTCCCATTCTTTGTATAAACATTTCCTCGTAGCCTCTGTGATAATTTCAAGTCTTGTCCTACCTAATTTTTTTAATTTTTTATAAGGTATAAAACCGTCCCCTTCGGTTTTATACCTTGTGAACGATAACCAATAAACTTTATTTGTTATGGGTTCTTCCATTTTCAAATCACCTCGTGCGTATTGATTTCTCGGAATAGAATTCTATTCCAGGAATGTTTTTCGTTCCTTTAGTTTGTCTTGCAATTTCATTTAACATTTTTTCGTTGACAATCAAATATTCGCGAGGGATTTTTTCAAAGTCAACTACTCGGAATTTCCAGATTTCTACTTCATAGGTTCCCTTTGCTTTTGTTTCAACCGTAATTACTGGAGCTACAATATTCTGGATATCTTTTTTAATTTTTTGAGCAAGCTCTAACTTACCTTTTTCTTCAAGCTTTTTTGCCTTTTCCTCGAGTTTCTTTTTTTGTTTTTCCTGTTCCTCTAATAATTTTCGATTTATGATTTCAATTCTTTTTCTTTCTTCTTCTTGGAATTTTTGCATCGCAGAAACTATAATATTATCAGCTTTTTTTAATTTGTTTATAGGAGTGTCAAAAAATTCTTTTATTCTTTTTAGTTGTTGATTTATAGGGTCGGTTATTGACTTGCGATATTCCTCAATTTTTTTTATTTTTTTTCGAATAGTGTTTAATAAATTACTCGCTTCATTATATTCTTCATTGTTTGTAATTATAAATAATGAAGCTTTTATTTCTAATGCCTCTGTTTCCTTCTGCATTAGCATCACTTCAGTTGAATCAATTTCTTTTTCTAAATTAATTTCAAACATATTACCTCCTTAAAAAATTATAAATGTTTAAGCAGGATGTAAATATTTGCTCATCCTGAAAATCGTTTTTGTGCTCACTAACTATATATTTGTCTTCTTGGAAAAATACGCACCAGCGCTTATAAATTTTAATATTATTGTCTTGACATAATAATTTATAAGCCATTGTTTGAAGTGGCATTATTTTATTGGGTTTGCCAGTTTTGATGTCAACTAAAATGTTTTTGTTTTTTACTTCGATTATTCTATCAATCGTTCCCGCAAATCCTCGCGGTGAATATAAGCTTAATTCGATATGTTTTATTTTGGCATCATAGTGTTTAATAAAATCTTCCCAGATTTTTATAATATTTTGATAATCATTTATGCTTTTTTCTGATAGAAGATTTTTATCGTAGTATTCTAAAGCTTTATGAATATTACTCCCATTATTTTTTGCAGTTTCCAATTTATCTTTCGAAACAAATTGGAAATTATGTAATGCTTGTAATATTTCCGTGACGGATGGTATTTTTTTACCCTCTAATAGATATTCGTGTTTTTCGGCATTAAATTCTAACATTGTGCACCCCCATATAAATCAATAACTTTTTTCAATATTATTTTCCCAATATCATCATTTATATCTGATTTTTTTATATGAAGGTCGCTTATTATATTGTCAAATTTTTCCTGTCCAATAAATTCTTTTGCTTTAACTAATTTTTGTTTCATTCCTTCGGATATATTTATTTTCTTTTTGGTTGTTTTTTGTGTTGCTATTGTAGTTTGTGTTGGTTGTGTAGATTGTGCGGATTGTGTTGGCTGCGCGATTTTCTCTTGTGCAATTTGATTTGGTTCGGATTTTTGTTCAGGTAGTGATTTTATTTCTGGTTCGGGTAAGATTTTATTTTCGTTGTTTCCATTATTCCTATTTTCACTTTCAATTATTCTGCGCATCTCGTCTTCATCGTAAATGCCCGATATACCAAATTGCAATCTCGCCGCTTGATTAAATGATTTATTCCGCAGCATTCTTATCGGATATTTTACCCAAGCATCTCGATTTGGTATAAAGCATTCTTGATAATATTCTGTAACTTTTACACTCCCTTTTTTAGAAATAATTTGACAGGTTACAGAAAATATTTTCCCATTCCCATCAAAATTTTCTTCGAATATTATGTTCGATTCTGGATCAAGCGTCCTCGTTATTTTTACCCATCCATCATACTGGACATAAGGTATCAACCTCCCATTTTTTGTACGAATAAAACATATTTCATTCGTAAATGGGTTAAGATTATATTTAGCTGCGATAGCAAGAGCAAAACCAAGCTCCGAATCGCTGCAACCTGCTGGCATAACATTTTTTTTCATAAGTTCAACAATATCTTTTGTATCTACCTTCGTTATTTCTGCCAGCACTTTTAAATTTTCAATTTTCTGTTCCAATGTTTTCTCCTATTTTTATTATTTTTTTAGAATGGTATATCTTCATCATCATCATATTCGATTGCTTCGGTTGCTTCGGTTGTTTCTGCTTCAATTAAATTTTCTTTATTATTTTTAAATGAAGAAGATTTTAGAATTCGGAATGTATTACAAATTATTTCGGTTGAGTACATTTTATTGCCATTTTTTTCGTAGTTTGAATAGTGGATTGTTCCTTCAAGGAAAATTAAATCCCCTTTGTTTAAATATTGTTTTATTAGTTTTGCGGTATTATGAAAAGCTACAATTCTATGCCATTCGGTGTGTTTATTTTCATTTTTGCCTCTACTGGTTGCCAAATTAAATTTGACAATAGTTGCTTTATCACTTTCTATTTGTTCAGGGTTGTTCCCCAAATAACCGATTAAAAATACTTTATTCATTTTTTGTTCTCCTTATTTTAAAAAATATTTTTAATTTTATTTTTAATTCTGTTTATCGGATTTTTTTTGTAATATTCTTTATTACTCATTTTTCTTCCCCTTCTTGTTCTATATTCTAAACAAAAACCAAAATTCGTATCCAATATCTTCGATTTCAGATTTTGATAGGATTTTTCCTTCTGGTAAACGTTGCTTTAATTTGAAAATCAAAGCTCCGTCTCCCTGCTCCATTGTTATTGCTACTCGATTTCCCCTTATGTCAAAATTTAATTCGTTTAAAATTTGCACGGTTGCAGAGTGTCCTATAGCAGATAATTTCTCATTAGTATTTTCCCATATATTGATCGCTTCTTCCAAAGATATTGCCTTGCATTCATATTTTCCTGGATTTGGCAAAATTGCTGTATTTAAAAAGTATAACATAAGCCCTCCTTTTATTTGTTTTTATTTTCTCAACTATAAAATAATTATTTCCCTCTGCTATTTCGTATAATAAAACATTTATTCCATTCTTAATACTTATTGAATAATAATGGAATTTTGAAAATAAATTTGCTACAATTCGTAATTGATTTATTAATTCTGTTTCTTTGTTTTTCATTATTTTTCTTTATTTATTTCATTACTTCGTTTAATAATTTTTCTTGTTCTATTTCTTCAAGTTGCGATAAAATATTTTCCTTTATTTCAACGGTTTTTGAAATAGCATGTTCTAATTCATTGAATGCTATTTTTTTTATCCAATAATAATCCATCATTCTTGAAATTGATTTTTGGTCGGAAAGATGATAATTCGTTCTAAATAATTCTAAAATAGTTTTAGATTTTTGTTCTATTTCATTCCTCATCCTGTTTGTCCAGGATTTACAAAATATGGGTTCCTCGTATTCAACTTTTTTTGTTTTGGAATTGTAAACTTGAAGTAAGTTTCTCTTCATTCGATAAGCATCGTTTCCTGTTACAAATCTTAAAAAATACATATTACCTCCATTTTTTAATTGAATGAATTTTTAATTTTGTTAAAAATAAAATATCTAAAATGATGATTTTTTTTCTTGATTGGTATAATTCCAAGGTGAATTTAAATATTTGGTTATTTTTATTTTTATTTTCCATTTTTTACTTTAGTTCCAAATTTAGTTGCAAAATAAAAAATCAAAATTGTAAAGAAATATAAAAATTTTTACCCTATAAAATTTTAATTTTTTTCTTGACATTTGAATTTTTATTTATTACATTGCTTTTCTTTCACAAAATAATTTTTCTTAATCTCAAAATAATATTAAATTTTTAATTATTTTTTCATTTTCTAATTATTTTAAACAAACAAATAACACGCATCAAACCCGTATCAAACCCGTATTTGAAGCATTAAACCCGCAGAAAAAATAAAAATTACTTCCAAAAATTTTATTATTTTTTTTTCAAGTTGCTTTCAAATCCTTTTCAAGTTCGTTTCAAGTTCGTTTCAAGTTCGTTTCAAGTTCGTTTCAAGTTCGTTTCAAGTTCGTTTCAAGTTCGTTTCAAGTTGCTTTTGACAAGGGGTTCAAAATCAAAAATTTTTCTTTTTTTTCAATAACTTACAAGTTTTGGGGTTACCCTTGGGGTTATGTAACCCATGGGGTATCCCATAGGGGGATATTAATATTAATATTAATATATATACTAATAATTAATATAAAATATTAATTAATTAATAAATAAGAAAGGATTTAAAATATTAATAAGATATATATTACACTAACAAATTTTTTTGCAAAAATTTGTTAGTTGTTCCAACCTTTTTTATTTTTATTTTTTTTAGCAAAAATCAAGTTTAAATTTAGCTAATAATATTTTGTAAAGAAAAATCTTATATTAAATTTAAAAGTCATTAAAAATTATTTTTAAAAAAGTGTAAATAAAAATTTATCAATT
>Ga0209720_1003106_pt1 | contig 11720 bp, 7 predicted proteins | sample AD_JPNMR3_MetaG_FD_184426 | JGI IMG/M metagenome (GOLD analysis project Ga0209720, IMG submission 184426) | Active sludge microbial communities of municipal wastewater-treating anaerobic digesters from Japan - AD_JPNMR3_MetaG (SPAdes) (version 2) | ecosystem: Engineered > Bioreactor > Anaerobic >...
GGACTATACCATCCTTCTCATGGGTAATGACCATCTGCCTGGAGTTGTCTATTATGATCTCTTTAGGCACACCCCCAAAGAATATGAGGGACTGGTGGATGGCACGGATAATTGCCACTCCTTCCAGTCATACTGCATCTGGTATCCTGGAGGGGTCTCATATCTGGTTGTTATCTTTTCTGACCTTTTTATATCCTCTTTTATACCCCTTATTAACCTGTGGACATTGGATAGAGAACCATTAAATCCCATGGCAGTAAGCTCTTCATGTATCCTTTTGTCCCTATGTAGCCCTTCTGTATCATCTCCTTTATATTATCCACATAGGGGTCAATGATCCTTGTGTAGTCCCTGGGATGGAACTCTGGTGGGAGGTTGCTCCTCAGATACTTCCTCACTGTGTTTTTGGATATTTTTAGTGTCCTTGCTATCTTTTTTTATCCCGATTCCCTGTGCATTCATTGCCTTTACCTTTTGCCACTTATACATTGTTATCATCCTCCTTTTCGTCCTCCCCTCATATAATATTATTGAGGGGGTATTTTACCCCTTATGGGGGTCAGTTTTAAATGACGAAGGGGGGTCAATTGTATTTTACGATTAATATTAAAAAATTTGATTTTTGTTTTCATTTACTTCATAATCATATGACGTTAAGTATAATAAACAAGCTTAAAAGAAGTTAATTAAATTTCTTCTTATTTTTGCTGCGGCTTTTTATGGACTTAAAAACAAAACAGTTTATTACAAAAGAAGGGAATAAAAGGAAGTCACATGACCAAAGAACAAAGATTTTATAAAGCGTTACAGGATGTTTTTATCGGTGCCAAGATTGAAGGAACAGGTGGTTTTGTCAATTTGATGAGGATAAAATCAAATTACTACAGTAAAATTGAACAAATTTTAAAAGAAGATGTTAAAAAAGCATTAGAAAAATATCCTTCATTCAGAGATGAACTTTTTGACAAACTCTATTCATTTTTTAGTCGCTATTTTACAGAGAGTGGCTCAATATATTTTAATTCAACACCATTTCACAATAATGTTTATGAAAAAATTTATACTAACGATAAAGATGTTATTTTGTTCTGGAAAACTCAAATGCTTTATTATGTCAAAACAGACAGGATTTTCAGAAGTTTACCTGTTGAATTCCCCTCTGATAGAGGGGTGCCTGCGTCAGCAGGCGGGGTGTTAAAATTCTATTTTGACGCTTCAAAGATAGAAAACAAAAGAGCCAATGAAAAACGTTCACTTATCTTTGAGTTGGATAACATTAAAGAAGACCAAACAATTGTTTTTAATGTTTTATATTCAGAAAAAGGCACAAAGACAAAGACTGATGAGATATTAAAAGCCATAAAGAAAAAAGGCATTGCAATTACCGAAGAAGAGTTAGAACGAGCTTTTAGAGTTTTTGAAAAGCAAAGCGAAGTAGATTTTTTCATTAATAAAAATGCCAAAGCATTTTTACAGGAGCAATTTAAACTCTGGAGTTATCAATATTTCTGGGAAGGAACACCCCTAACCCCTCTACCAGAGGGGAATTATTGGAGTGCTGATAGAGTGAATGAGCTACAAATTCTCAAAGATATTGCTTTCAAAATCATAGATTTTATATCACAGTTTGAAGATGAACTGGTAAAAATTTGGAACAAACCAAAGTTTGTCAAAAACGCAAATTATGTAATCACACTTGACAGGATTGTCAAAAAATTCCCCTTCAGTGAAGGGGTGGCAGTCCGTAGGACTGACGGGGTAGTTAAGTGGAATGAACTGCCTTTTAATCCTAATCTTAAAGAAAGAGCCAAAGAATTACGAAAAGCAGGTAATTTATCAGAAGTTTTATTATGGGAACAGGTAAAAAATAAGCAATTATTAGGGTTAGATTTCGATAGGCAAAAAATTATTGGAAATTATATTGTCGATTTTTACTGTAAAGGTTTGGGAGTTGTAGTAGAGATTGATGGCATAAGTCATGATGGAAAGGTTGAATACGATAAAGAACGAGACGCATACTTAAAAAGCTTAGGCCTTAAAGTTATTCATATTTCCGATTTGGATGTGAAGAAAAATTTAAATAGTGTGATAGAACTTTTGAAAAGTGAATTGAAAACACCCCGTCAGGCTACGCCTGCCACCCCTCTTAAAGAGGGGAATGACACCCCGTCCCTTCAGGACACCCCTCTACAAGAGGGGAATTTGTTAGAGAAAATTTTTAATCATAAAAACATACAGGAGCAAATAAAAGAATGGAATGGGTTAGGAATTGTCGAGGAGAACTTCAAAGTAAAAGATGTTTTTGAAATTGATTTAATGGGCAAACATTTGGCAGAGAAATACGAGCATTTGCCGATTGATACAAAATATTTTAAGGATTTAGAGCTTGAGATTTTAAGTCAGTTTGAAGATTTAGATAAATCTTTGGATGGATGGCTTATAAAAAGTGAAAACTATCAAGCATTAAATACAATCTTGCCAAAATTCAAAGAAAAAGTACAGACAATTTATATTGATCCGCCGTTTAATTTAGATTCATCCGACCAGTTTTTATACCGGACAAATTACAAAGATGCCAACTGGGCCACTTTGCTTGAAAATCGTTTAAGAATTGCCAAAGATTGGCTGAATGAAAAAGGAAGCATTTTTGTAAGATGTGATTACAATGGAAATTGGATTGTAAGATGTTTGATGGACGACAATTTTAATAATAATTTAAGAAATGAAATAGCAATTAAAAGGACAAGAACACTTAAAGGGGAAAGTGGTAGATTTCATACAGCGTGGGAAACTTTATATTTTTATGGGAAATCAGAAGATATTATTTTTAAGGGGTTTCGAAAGTTAAAACCTGAGAGCGATTGGGAATGGGTCGAAATGCATTTGCCAGGCACTAGGAAAGACGAAGATTTACTTTATAGAAATTTCTTTGGGAAAAGAATCAAGGCACCAGCAGGAAGAAGATGGGCTTTGAGTCAAGAGGCTTTAGATGATGCCATTTCAAAAGGATTAGTTAAGATGGACGAAAAAACCGGAATGCCTAAATTTTTAACAAAATGGGAAACGCTTGGTTCTAATTGGACAGATATTTCTGGTTATTCACCCACACACGGCTTTACTACAGAAAATTCAGAAGAATTATTACAGAGAGTCATAGAGTCCACTTCTAACAAAGGTGATTTAGTTATGGACTTTTTTTTAGGAAGTGGCACAACAACCGCCGTATCCCATAAACTTGGCAGAAAGTGGATTGGTGTGGAGATGGGAGAACATTTTTACAGCGTTGTTTTGCCGAGAATGAAGAAAGTTTTAGCTTATGATAAATCAGGGATTTCAAAGGAAGTCAAAGAATATCAAGGCGGCGGCTTTTTCAAATACTACGAGCTTGAGCAATACGAAGAATCCTTAGCAAATTGCATATATGAAAACCATGATTTGCTTATTGCAGGTAATAAAAGCCCTTATGAACAATATGTTTTCTTGAAAGACGAAAAAATGCTTAGAGCACTGGATATTGATTATGAAAATAATAAAGTGAAAGTAGATTTGCCAAAACTTTATGACAACATAGATATTGCTGAAACTTTATCTAACTTAACTGGCAAATGGATAAAAAGAATAACACCTCGTTCTTCGAACACCCCTCTTAAAGAGGGGAATAACACCCCGTCCTTTCAGGACACCCCTCTTAAAGAGGGGAATAACACCCCGTCCTTTCAGGACACCCCTCTTAAAGAGGGGAATTATGAAATTGAGTTTGAAGACGGAACAAAAATAAACACCAAAGATTTAGATTATAAACTTATTAAGCCATTAATTTGGTGGGAGTAATATGAGTAAACTATATCTTCAAAATATAGTGGAAAGTATTGTGTGGGAAAACCTTCCCGCAGAATGGATTAACTTTGACTTAGCAAAGTTTTCTTCCAAAAAAACTTTGTTTGACTATCAGCAACAGGCACTCAAAAATGCCCTTAAAGTTTTATATACGTATTACAATAACTTGCAAGCCAATAAATCTCAGTTTTTTAAACTTTATCAAAATAACGGTCTTTCAGAAAACTTTGATCTTGACCTGAAAAACAATAAAAATAGAAGAATATTCGAAGAGTATGATAAAGATTATACTATAAATGAGGATAAAATAGCATTTTATCATTTCATTAACCGAATGAGCTTCTGGATGGCTACAGGTAGCGGTAAAACACTGGTCATTGTAAAGCTTTTGGAAATTTTAGGCAAACTGATAAAAGAAAACAAAATACCTAAAAAAGACATTCTGTTTTTAACATATAGAGAGGATTTGCTTGAACAATTTAAAAATCATATTAATGAATTTAACAATGCCAACAACGATGTATATATAAACTTCTTTGATTTAAAAAATTATGAAAATGAAAAAAGAAATAATACCTTAAAATTTGGTAATGAAATTGATGTTTATTATTATCGTAGCGATTTAATTGCTGATGAGCAAAAAGACAAAATTATAGATTTTAGAAATTATGATAATTTTGGAAACTGGTATATATTGCTTGATGAGGCACATAAGGGAGATCGTGAAGATAGCAAACGCCAACAGTACTATTCCATTCTTTCCCGTAATGGTTTTCTGTTTAATTTTTCAGCGACATTCACAGATCCTATAGATTTAGTAACCTGTGTTTATAATTTTAACCTTGAACAATTTATTCAAAACGGCTATGGGAAAAATATTTATATCTCTCAGAGTAACATTGATCAATTAGTAGCCAAACAAGATTTTAATGAACAACAAAAACAAATTATTATCCTGAAAATACTACTTCTTTATACCTATATAAGCTACCAGAAAACACAAATTGAAAGTAATTTTTATCATAAACCATTGCTTCTTACTCTGGTTAATTCTGTAAATACGGATGATTCTGACCTTTTTCTTTTCTTTAAAGAATTAGTAAAAATTGCTAGCAACAATGGTGATGTGAATATACTACAATCTGCAAAAAACGATTTAAAAAATGACTTAACACATCGTTGTGAATTTACAAATGAACAAATTCACTTAAGTTTAGATATAATTGATCAGTATACTTATCAAGACATCTTAAAAAATGTTTTTAATTCAGATCGCCCGGGAAAAATAGAAGTGCTTAAAATTCCTGGTAATAAACAGGAAATTGTTTTCAAGCTTGCTACAAGCGATACCCCTTTTGGACTTATCAAAATTGGAGATATATCTGAGTGGATTAAAAACAAATTATCTGGTTATGAGATTATTGAAAAGTTTGATAATGAAAGTATATTCAAAAAAATAAATCAAAATGATTCAGATATAACCATTCTTATGGGCTCCAGATCATTTTATGAGGGATGGGATAGCAATCGCCCGAATATACTACTCTACATTAACATAGGAAAAGGAACCGATGCAAGAAAGTTTGTATTACAATCAATAGGCAGGGGAGTTCGTATTGAACCACTACCAAACAAAAGAAAAAGGATGCAATTTTTATTAAACAATAAAGAAATTTCATCTGAAGATTATAATACGATAAAAAATTATATTCAACCTATAGAAACATTATTTGTCTATGGCACAAAGGCAGAAAACTTAAAAGAAGTCATTGAAACTCTTAAGCAGGAAAAACAGGAAGAGCTGCTTGGTGATCTGTTTGAAATAAATCCCGATGTTAAGGATAAGTTACTTTTAATTCCAGTTTATAAAGATTCGCAAAAAATTCTCGTAGAGGAACAGAATGTTGTAAAATTTCAAATACATCCAAATGATTATAATTTAGTAAAAGATTATTTTAACTACTTAGGTGAAAAAATATGTTTAGTAAAATATGAGTGCGATTTAAAAGTACTCAATAAAATTAAAGAGGGATTTAATGGCAAAATAAATGATTACTTCATAGTAAACAACGAAGAACAAGAAATAAAAAACCCGGATTTCTTGCTAAAAAGAATATTCAACCATTTTGTCAATAAAGTAAAAGAGTTTGATTCGTTTAAGAAATTAGAAGAAGAAATTATCCACTTCAAAAGGATTAGTATTTCGGCAGATAAATTAAATTCATTACGAGAAAAGATTGAAAAAGTAAAAAAATCAAGGGACACTAAAAAAATGGAAGAAGAATTAGACAAAGATTTTGATGAAGGGAAAATTACAAGAGAAGAATATAAAAATAAAATTAAAGATATTGAAAAAAACCTTGTTAAAGAAGCTGAAGCATTTTATAGTACCAACGAAAAACTAAAAATAAAATATTTAGCCAATCATTATTATCTCCCTGTTGCCTTAACAGAATCAGAACGTAGTGATTTTATTCAGCATATTATTAAAAATCAAAGTGAGGTGTATTTTATTAATCAATTAGAAGATTATCTTCAACAGAAAAATAATATTTTTAGTTTTTTCGAATGGTGGTATTTTTCAAAAGTTGATGAAACACTGGACGAAGTGTATATTCCTTATTATCAACCAAAGACAAATAGAATAGAAAGATTTAAACCTGATTTTATTTTTTGGTTAAAAAAAGGCAATAACTACATCATATTGTTTTTAGACCCAAAAGGCACCGAACACACCGATGGCTACAGAAAAATCGACGGATACATACGCATTTTTGAAGATGATAAAACCGGACAAACAAAACTTTTTTCTAAAGATAATATGAATGTGAAAGTTTTCCTTCAGCTCAAAGCAAATCAAATAGCAGATGTACTGGATGAATACAAAAAATATTGGTTTGATAATTTTGAAGATTTAGAAAATAAAATAAAAGCACTTACCTTTTCAGAAGAAAAATGAATGATAAAAAAATACGAAAAACTACGGTAACAACATAATTCACAGTATGTTTTCAAACTCTGCTATACTTTTTACCTTGACTTCACTTTGTCCTGGATACCCCCAAAGAGGTAAATTTATAAAAAGAAACTTGCTTTTATTTACTCATATAATCATATTATGTTAAACGTGATAAACTTTTACAAGCTCAAAAGAAATTATCCCCTACCCCCCATCCTTACATATTATGTGCCCCCAGTTTCTTAAGAAGCTTTTTTGTCTTTGTTGTTACCTCTGATGTATACCATGTGCCTTTATGGTGAGAGAGAACCCAGAGCCTTTCTTATAATACCCGGGATTATCCTGTAGTAGGGTAAGATTTGCTGAACATGAGATTAGCCTGGGTGATAAATTTATACTGGCTATTATATCCTATATATCCATGTTCTTTGATTTTGAAAATATATGGCATATAGCTATTATCAGTTTTTATTATGTGCTTTAAAAAGGTATCTATAAGACCCTCATATGACCCAGGTAGTTATAGAAGACATCTTCTTTTTTGTAAGTGAGACATCTGGATATAGTTTGGATAAATAGCTGTTTTTCAGAAACAACAACAGATTCAATGGCAGGTCTTTTTGATAATTCATACTTGGGTGAAGGTATAAAACCAGAGGGTGTGATCTTGCCTATAAGTCTATTTGTTATCTTCTGGGCCTTTTTTCTCTGGGTTCCACTTACTTGTTTAGGTGCCCCTGATTAATCCAGTTCCCTTTTTCTTATGTTTTAATGCCCATTCTGGATGTGTTGTAAGATAATGTAATTACGTAATTATAAAAAAACTGGTAATAATGTAAAAAAATTGAAGTTTTTTGGAGTTATATTGTGTAAATGGGGCGGATTTAGGGGTTAATCTACTTTTCCCTGATAAGGCAGCATTAAAATGGAAACCAAACAATATAGAAGACTTCCAGCTATGTTTTAACTTCTGATAAAACTCAGGAAACTCCAAATAATTTTAACTCCTGATGGCGGCACTATCCTGGACATATTTAAATCCATAGATTATTGATAGATATGCCTTTTTAATTCTTTCCCACCCTGAGGCCGTTTGCTATAGCAAGAAGCTCTGAACTCTCGTGTACAATAACTGCAGAGGCCACACTCATGATCCCTGTAAGGGCGATTGGAATAAGTACCGCCAATAGTAAAAGCGAAAATACGATATTCTGGCCGCTTATCTTCTTTGTCCTTTTGCCAAGATTTATCGCATAAGGAACCTTTGTTAGGTCATCTGCCATAAGGGCAACATTGGCTGCCTCTATTGCTGCATCTGTCCCGGCAGTACCCATGGCTATACCCACGGTGGCCCTGGCAAGGGCAGGGGCGTCGTTTATCCCATCGCCAATCATTGCGACAGCGCCATACTCTTTTTCAAGCTCCTCTACGGCTTTAATCTTGTCCTCTGGCTTAAGCTCTGCCCTCACATCATCTATGTTCAACTCCCTTGCAATAGCCTTTGTAGTAATAGTGTTATCCCCTGAGAGCATAACGACCTTAATCCCCATCCTGTGAAGGTCTGCAATCACATCCTTTGTTTGTGGTCTTATTTCGTCCCTTATGGCGATAATTCCATAAATCTCTTTCTCTGTTCCCACCAGAACTACTGTCTTGCCATAATTCATTAATTTCTGGACGATAGCGGCATGTTTATTAGCAACGCCAAGTTCTTCAAACAGTTCTGGTTTGCCCACATAGATTGTTCTATCCCCGATCCTTGCCTTTGCTCCTGCCCCTATGAGGGCGCTGAAATCAGTTACGTTTAGATATTCCATGCCCATTTCTTCAGCCTTCTGAACAATTGCCTGGGCCAGAGGGTGCTCAGAAAACCTCTCTATACTGTATGCAAGGGTCATTATATCGGATTCCTTTCTATTCAATGGAACAACATCCGTCACTACTGGTTTACCCCATGTAAGGGTCCCTGTCTTATCGAAGGCAACAGTTTTGATTTTGCCAAGGTTCTCTAAATGGATGCCTCCTTTAATAAGCACACCTATCATCCCTGCCCTTCCAATGCCAGCGGCTATGGCTACAGGTGTTGACATTACAAGGGCGCATGGCGCTGCTGCAACTAAAAGGACAACAGCCCTTGTTGCCCATTGAGATAAAGACAAACCAAAGAGTGGTGGGATTACAATCATAAGAATGGCGCTCAAAAGAACAAGAGGGCTATACTTTCTGCCGAACCTTTCGATGAACAACTGCGTTTCCCCTTTTTGTTCCTGTGCCTTTTCAACGAGGTGTATCATCTTTGAAAGGGTATTATCCTCAAAGGTTGCGGTTGCCTTTATCTCCAATGCACCTTCCTGATTCATCGTGGCTGAAAATACCTTCATCCCTTCCTTCTTTTCAACAGGGATTGATTCACCGGTAACTGGCGCCTCATTTATGCTGGAACTTCCCTTTAAAATAATTCCATCTGTAGGTATGGATTCACCCGGTCTTACAATGAATATATCTCCTACCTTCAATTCCTCTGCCGGTATGGTTACCTCTTTTCCATCTCTTATAATCCTTGCCTCCTTTGGAGCGAGGTCGAGAAGTTTTCTTATGGAATGTCTTGTCTTTACATATGTGTATTCCTCCAAACCCTCGGCAGTCCCGTAGAGGAATACCAAGAATGCTGCCTCATCCCACATGCCGAGTATTGCTGAACCAATCGTGGCGGCCATCATGAGGATTTCTATGCCGACCTCTTTTTCTTCAATTAATTCCTCAATCCCCTCCCTGCTCCAGTGATAGCCGCCCAACAGGATTGCTATAACATAGATTGAGATTTCTACAGGCGAAGGGATGACACCAAGATGAGCCAAGAGAAATGCTGTGCCTGTAAGAAGACCAGCAATTAAGGCATTCCTCATCGGAGGATGGGCATACCATTTGCCTTCAAAGATTTCTTCCCTTTCTTCCCTTTTACATCCGCATTTTTCTTTCATGACTTCGCCTCATTTAGATTCATCCACTATGCTCAAGACTGTTTCATCAACCTCTTCTGGTATTGCCTTAATGTCAGCACGAGGATAGAAACCTGCAATTACCTTTGGTCTAAGGGTGCTTATATAAGTCTTACCGCCTTCTACATAGACACTTGTGGGACATGGGAGCATTAACAATATGTTTATGTCTTTACTTAATACCTCACTTGCATATTTTTACATATCTCGATGATCTTTAACGGCACGCTGTCAGACCCTTTGTTTGCAAGTGTTGCCTTCACATCATGGATATGCAGCACCCCGAAGCCCTTCTCTTTACTCTTTGCCTCAATGGCTAAAACAGCCCCATTAAAACTCTTGCTTGTCTCTACTGTGTAATCAAATCTTTCCATTTTATACCTCAAAAGTTAAATGTTATTTTTAAGTAATCTACAATCTCACGTAGACATCCCTTGCCATTTCCTCATCCATCGCTACCAGCAAATGGCCTATCTTAAGGACATAAGAGGGAAACTTCTGTACCACCTGAATAAACACCCCTGGCATAATCTTTGCTGCTAAAAAGCCCACAAAGAGGAATATTATAGCCATGACACTTACAAATATCCATAGTCCTTTAACATTGCCTGCAAGAAGTGCTAAAATCACCCCCATCTGGGTAGAGTATGGGATTGCAAGAGATAACAGGAGGGTGGCTATAATGTGCTCTCTCTTTGTTTCCAGTGTCCATGTCACCATTGTTGCCATTGTGTTGAAGCCAAATCCAAGAACAATGAGGATAACAGCCCTTCCATTGAGCCCTATCTTTTTAAATAAACTGTCAATTAGCATGGCAAGTCTCGGCAGATAACCTGTATCTTCTATTATTGAGAAGGCGATGTAGAATGTGGTGATGATTGGCAGGATGATGGCTATGGCGTACCTGACACCGAGTGTGATGATACCATACTGATGGACAAAGAGTTCCTGTATCACTTTCCATGGGATGATAGATGATACCACCTTTGTGACAAAGGGGTTGATATATTTCCAGAAGATCCTATTTTCAAGGAAGTCCACAGGGATATGTGCCCCGAATACATAGAAAAACTCATATAGACCATAGATTGCCATAAGAAGTATAGGTATTCCTGCGAGGGATGCATCATAAAATGGCTCAGCCTCTCCTTTAAATCCATACCCTTTGAAATAGTAGAGATGGTTACTCTTTCAACTATACTGCTCACTACTTTCTGCCTTGCAATGATTATAACAAATTCAGTGGCTGACTGTATCTCTTCTTTGTTTCCTTTATTATCCTTCCTACATCTGCATAACCATTTTCCATCTTTTCTTTAACCAGTGCATTGATGTCAGTGTCATCCTGTAGCAGTAGAAGGGCAATAACCCTCTTTGAGATATTGTATTCAGCCTTCAGGGTCTTCTGGAGGTTATCTATCGCTACCTCTATAACCTCATCGTATTTAAAACCCTGCCCGCCTTCTTTATTGTATTTAATGATACCATTTTAAGGACATCTATAATGTTGTTGATATTATCTGTAAATATCTTATGTTTTCAATATATTTATGGGGATGTGCTGTGCAGAGGTCTTTAAATAGTAAAATAAAGGCAGCAGGTTTGAGCTATGTCTCAAGTTATTATTGCAATATCTATTTCACTGTTATAATCTTTTGTCTAAGTATAAAACAAGGAGGAGAGTATGAGGTCAGAACGAATGAAAAAGGGTATAGAGAAGGCACCCCACAGGAGTCTTTTCCATGCCATAGGCTATCTAAAAGATGAGATAGAAAGGCCAATTATAGGTATAGCTAACTCGGCCAATGAGCTTATCCCGGGGCATATACACCTAAACAGGATTGCCCAGGCAGTAAAGGATGCTATAAGGATGGCAGGCGGGACACCTATGGAGTTTTCTACCATAGGTATCTGTGATGGTATAG
>Ga0209720_1003113_pt1 | contig 11692 bp, 6 predicted proteins | sample AD_JPNMR3_MetaG_FD_184426 | JGI IMG/M metagenome (GOLD analysis project Ga0209720, IMG submission 184426) | Active sludge microbial communities of municipal wastewater-treating anaerobic digesters from Japan - AD_JPNMR3_MetaG (SPAdes) (version 2) | ecosystem: Engineered > Bioreactor > Anaerobic >...
TATACCTTGAGGTCCTACAGCACCTTGTGGTCCTTGAACACCAGTAGTACCTTTCACACCAGTTATACCTTGAGCACCTTGTGGACCTTGAGGACCAGTTATACCTTGAGGACCAGTAACACCTTGCGGACCTTGTGGTCCTTGTGGTCCTTGAACACCTGTTATACCAGTAGGTCCCTGAACACCAGTAGGTCCTTGAGCACCTTGTGGACCTTGAGGTCCAGTTATACCTTGAGGTCCAGTTATACCTTGAGGTCCAGTTATACCTTGAGGTCCTACAGCACCTTGTGGTCCTTGAACACCAGTAGTACCTTTCACACCAGTTATACCTTGAGCACCTTGTGGACCTTGAGGACCAGTTATACCTTGAGGACCAGTAACACCTTGCTGACCTTGAGGTCCTTGAGGTCCTTGAGGACCAGTTATACCTTGAGGACCAGTAACACCTTGCGGACCTTGTGGTCCTTGTGGTCCTTGAACACCTGTTATACCAGTAGGTCCCTGAACACCAGTAGGTCCTACAGCACCTTGAGGTCCTTGAACACCTGTTATACCAGTAGGTCCCTGAACACCAGTAGGTCCTACAGCACCTTGTGGACCTTGAGGTCCAGTTATACCTTGAGGACCAGTAACACCTTGAGGTCCAGTTATACCTTGAGCACCTTGTGGACCTTGAGGTCCAGTTATACCTTGAGGACCAGTAACACCTTGTAGACCTTGAGGACCTTGTGGACCTTGAACACCTGTTATACCAGTAGGTCCCTGAACACCAGTAGGTCCTTGAGCACCTTGTGGACCTTGAGGTCCAGTTATACCTTGAGGACCAGTTATACCTTGCGGACCTTGTGGTCCTTGAGGTCCTTGAACACCTGTTATACCAGTAGGTCCCTGAACACCAGTAGGTCCTTGAGCACCTTGAGCACCTTGAGGACCAGTTATACCTTGAGGACCAGTAACACCTTGAGGACCTTGAGGACCTTGTGGACCTTGAGGACCTGTAACACCTTGTAAACCAGTTACTCCAGGAGGTCCAACATTTCCTTGTGGTCCTTGTGGACCTGTAGGACCACTTATTTCATCAATTAATCTTCGTTTAAACAAAAGACCATTACTGTTTTCGTGTATTGAAGGCATTACTTATTCCTCCAAATTTCCCTTTCCCAAATACCTACTATATCAGACCAATCACATTTACTTGTTATCTTATTTAACCTATTACATTTTGACCAATAATCAAGCCTTTCCCTGTCATTAAGTAACCTAACAGTTTCTTCAATAAACCTCATTTGGTATTTTTTATTAAAAGGATTACCTTCAATTAAAATATTAAAATTCTTATCAACAGTAGTTTGCAAAGCACCCATATCTGTAGTAATAATAGGAGTACCTGCAATTTGAGTCTCCAAAGCAGTTAAACAAAAAGTTTCCCAAAAATTATTAGGATAAAGACATAATTCAGAACTCATAAACTCTTTTGCAAGGTCTGCTTTCTTTATTCTTCCAGTAAATCTTACATTATCAAACTTTCCTAATTTTTCCATTAGTTTATTTTGTTGTTCTGTAACAGATTGTTTCCATTCTTCCGTATCTGACCAAGTTTTTAATCCTTCCCACCCATAACAAATTGTTAAAGTTATTCCAGGTATTCGTTCTGTTAATTCTTTCCACATATCAGCAAGGATGTATAAACCTCTATCTGGATTAGAACTATAAATAACTTTATAAGGTATTTTTCCCACTTGTTCAGCAAATAAACTTTTTCTAACACCTAAAGGAATAATTCTAATTTTATTAGCATTAATTTGTTCTCCATATTTTTCAGCAATAAAATCCCTATGCCATGCCGATGAACAAACAACCAAATCAGCTCTACTAAAAGCATCTGGTCTTTCTGGGGGGGCAAAATAAGAATCTTGTAACCATATTATTTTTTGTGAAGTATTTTCATAATACAAAACATCAAACCAACGAGATGTTATTAAAACATCAGGGGCTAATACAAAATATTCTTCAATTTCTTGATAAGGAACAAAATAAACACCATTATAAATATGAGCTTTTTCAGTTTTACAAAATAAAAATACGTCATGTCCTTTTTTAACAAATTCTTCACTCATTTCTAAATATGTTGTTTCTACGCCATGCACACCCTCTTTCTCTATCATTCCACCATAAATCGGCTCTGGTGTATTGCCTAATGCCATAAATATTTTCATTTGAGTTTTTGTCCTGCACCACCATAAATTATTTAACAACCTTTGGTCATAAGGAAAGGTTATCAATTGTTTATTAATTTCTTCTGCCTTATCATATTGTTTTAGATTATAATAACAGATTACTAATTGGTCTTTTGGATACTTATCATATTCAATAGGATTAAGAAAAAGTGAAACATCTTCTGGTATTGGTCTTATAGCTTGGGTATAATATTCAATTGCTTTTTCATAATCCTGCCTATTAAACATTAACAAACCTAATAAATTATAAGACTCAGCCCTTCTATTATCTATCTGCAAGGAACATTCTAACCATACTTTTGCTTTCTCATATTCACCCAATTCTTTCCAACAACAAGCCCCATCAAAATAGGCTTGCCATCTTTCATCTCTAAACAAATTATTAGGTAAATCAAGATAAGTAGCATAACAAGATATAGCTTCTAATAAATTATACATATCCTTATGAGTTCTTGCTAAATAAAACCAAGCTCTTGTATCTAAAGGATTTTCCTTAATATGCTCAGTTAGTAATTCTACATATTTTGTAAATCTGTCTCTGGCTGTAATTCCTTTATCACTTTTAAGGTGTTCATGTCTTACTAATATTTCACTATCAAAAACAATATTACCTTCCCCACAACACACTTCGTGAACTTTTGGTCCATAAAATCTCCATTTACCATTATTCTTCCACATCCTGTTTCTGTCATACATATTAAAAATAATAGAATCGTCACGAGGACCTTCTGTTATTTTAGTGCAAACACAATCTACACCCATTTCTGCGTATTCTCTTAACTTTTCTATATTTTTGTAAATCCTCTCATCAGCATCCATCCAAAGAACATAATCAATATCTTTTGTTAAAACTGTATCAAGAACCACATTTTTAGTATCTACAAAATTAACAAAAGGAGTTTCATATACCTTACCATATTCAGCTATTATTTCTTTAGTTTTATCAGTAGAGCCTGTGTCAAAAATAACATACTCATCTACTATCGGTTTTACATTTTCAAGCATTGTTCTTAATATTTCTTCTTCGTTCTTGACAATGGCACAACACGCAATTTTAGCCATTAGGAATCCCTCCTACGATACCTTCAAATGTATTTGTGCAGTCAAAATAAAACTGCCCCCATTTTCCCCTAACATAGGTATTAGTTTTTTCATAAGCATCTAAATTCATCCAAACCTTTTTATAAAGATGATATACTACTGTGGGAGCAATTCCTATTTTATATCCTTCTGTTTTTATCGCAACAGAATAACTTGTATCTATAGCTGTATTATCGTCTGGTAAATTAAAATCTACAGTTATGTGTCCTACTCTACGACTATCTACTAACTGAAAATATCCAGGCACCCAACCAGTTTCTTTAGCTATTAAAGGGTCTGAACCAATTATATAATTTGGGTCGTAGGTAGAATAACAACCAACCATTGCAAATCTATCCCTGATTAATGTAATTAAAGCTATTCTTATAGTATCTGGGGATATAAATTTTATATCATGGTCTAAAAATAACCAGAATCTTTTATGGGTTTTTATAAACTTTTTCCTTAATAATTCAAAATTTTCTTTAATTGATTTATTATCTAATTGTAAAATAAATTCAATTTTAGGGAAAAATTTATTTATAGATTCTTTTAAATCAGAAAGGTATTTTTCAGTATTAGTAAATGTTCCCATTACTAAATCATCTTCTAAAATCATTAATACCTCCAACAACTCGGGTCTGTGCAGACCAAATATTTTTTTACTACAGGACTATTTCCATTACTATCTGTTTTCAAACTAAATCTTACTTTATAATCAGTTCCTGGATAAGCTATAGCAATAGTTCCTTCTAACAAAACAATACCATGTTCTGTATCAAGAACAGTTTGCCAATGAGTCCCTCCATCAAAACTAACTTCCATTTTAACAAAACCACTACCACCAGATTCGGTAGAATCTTCATAAGAACAAAAACATACCATATATGACGGGTTGTCATCTTTTAATTGATAAGCCCCTGCTGAAGGAGTTCCTGAAACAGTTATTGTGTTGTCTGTATTGCTTAGTATTAAAAAAGTGTTTGAGTTAGAATCTACAAGAGTCAGTCCCTTCACCTCATTAGTATACCAATTCTTACTTGTATCGGTGAGAAAATTTAATCCAACGCTTGTAGAAGTACCTGTTTCTATAGTTGTGACATTTTGATATGTCTTAGAAGTCCACCCATATATAGTATTTGCTAAATTACCAGAAGCAACTATACTGTTTTTATATCTTGTAGCTTTATAGGTAAATGGTTCTGGAACTTCTCTTTTGGTTTCTAATACAAAATCATCAAATATAGCAAACTGTGCCCATGAAACAGAATTAAAACTCATTTTCATAAATTCTAATTCAATATCATCATATTCAAGCCAACTGGCTACATTAACTGAATATTCAGGCGAAAAATTTAAACTTATGTCACCGAAAGTATCATATGCAGCCACTCTAATATACCATACGCCAGGAAGGGGAGGAGATAAAACTACTCTTGTATTTACACCATCACTTACAATTGTAGAGATGTCTGGTGTAAATCCACTTGTTTGGCTTGCGTATACTTTATACCCTAATATATCAGGTTCTGTTGACGGTGTAAATTCTACAATAAAATAACCAGTACCACTTAATACTGAAACACCTGATACTGCTCTTGGAGCAGTATTTGAAACAAGTAACTTTGCAGGTTCTTTACTTATTCTTCCAAATTTATCCCTAACTCTTATTTGAATCTCAAACTTTCTTACTGGATTTCCATTTCCGTCTTCATAATTCTTTTCAAAAGTATATGTATAATAATTATTATAAACATATTCGGTTCTTCTTTCTTTACCACTACTGTCAAGTATTTTTACTTCATAGTCCTTAAACCATACTGGAGGTAAACTATGCCCTGCACCAAGAGGTTCTTGGTCTGCTCCATAAGCTCCAGTATCAATTTCAGAAATACTATTCCATACAAATTTACAATCCTTTCCAACAAATTCATTTGAATTAGGATAACCGTCTATATGTAAACCAGAAACTTTTACACTAAAAACATAATTAGTTATATCAACTAATCCAGATGTAGTTACAAAATATGAAGGCGATTCTGAAAAGGAAGTTTTTATCCCAAGATAAGACTCACTAACAACTACAACTTGATATTCAGTCAAAGGTTTAACATTATTAATAGAGAAATCTTCAGTAATAGTTGACCCTGCATACATATAATTACCAAGAGGATATTCTTTATAAAAAATATGTGCTTGTCTAAATCCTACATTATCAGGTTTTTTAAATGTCACTAATAAACTTCTGACAATAACACCAGATTCATTTAGCCCTGTTTTCTCTACTACCTCTAAATCAGTAACAGGTTCTATTGGGGAAAGTCTTGAGTAATTAATTGCAGGTAGTTCTGGAGTTCCAGTATCTACTGCATATACTCCTTCCTGATATTCAATAGCATTAATTGTGCAGGTTAAGTCACTTGTTCTGCTAACATCTAAAGTAATAAAAGGTTTATACTGAGTATCTGATTCGCCAAAAGTATATCTTGAATTGTAGGCATCTGGATTCCCGTTCCATGTTCCGCTTATTGTTAAAGTTTCATACTCTCCTGGAGAATTTGTTACCGTTTTTGTTTCTATAGTATTATCGCCTTTCCATACTGTTATAGCGTAAGATTTTCCTGCTTCTATAGTTACAGTTTTATCTATTGTAACAGATGAATTTGTTGAACTTACCACCCTACCGCTTGATAAACCCCATTGTGGGACATCATGTGCAAAAAAGAAGGGGTCTCCAATACCTACAGAAATTGCATCTATATCCGCTTCAAATTGAATTGTTCTTTGAAGAAGCCTGTTTTTAGCAAGCATATATTTTCCTATTCTCCATGCTTGCGATGCCTTCGTTGTTCCAATTGCTGTAATTGTTGTTTTATTAGTTGGTTTATCTAAATCTGCATCAAATACAGTAAATGTCCCTTTTTCATAACCAGAATCGCTATCAATAAAATTTATTTCTAATTCTCCAACTCTTTCTTCGAGACTCAAAAATGTTTCTCTAAATGAATCCTGCTTTATATTTCCCATTGAAAATAAACAACTAACTGTGTTTAAATCAACTTTCTTATCTATTACCACAGAAATAGTTGTCCCGTTCCAAATTAATAAAGCTCTTGACATAGTAGCAACTTGAACAGCTGCTTCCCACATTGTCACTTCAGCATCAAATATTCCATTAAATTCAAATCTTTTTTCTGTTCCACCTTTACCGTCATCAACAAGGGCATCACACCAAGCAGCCCACGCCTCAAACGCTGGTATATCAATCCTTGATATATCAATACCATCATATCTTACAAAAACACCTGCATCTGTAAATACAGGCTGGGTTAAAATATCTAAACAAACCCATGCTGGATTATTGCTGTATTCAAAAGTTCCAACACCGTCAGTATATGTAACTACTTTTGAGCCTTGGCACATACAAGAGAAGTCAAGAGAACCAGATAACTGGTCTGATGCCATTGCTTTAAGCCCAACTAACACCTGTCTTGGGTATGTAAAATCATCACAAACTACTTCCCTGACTGCGGTAAGATATGTATCTGCTCCATATCTCGAACTTGAATAATCAGCAGTTAATCTTGTTACTTTTATATCATATTTTCCGTGTGGAAGATTTACATCAGATTTGAATGTCTTTACTATTGTCGAATTTTTTGCATCTGTTATTGTGACATAATCTACTACTTTTTCAACAATCTTTGTTATATTTCCAGTTACCCATCTCCAAAAGAAGATGTAACACCCACTGTATTCTGCCTCATGATAATATTCCACACCTGCATATTCACCATCATAATGTTCTGAGGGGTTAGTAGAGCCTTTTTCAATCTCCACCCATTCATTCGATTCAACCCCCCAATAATTATTATAAATCCATCTACCTTTAGACCAATAACTTGTTGTTACTGTTGTAGGCGTAGAAAGTGTTTGTTGTGTTATAGGAATCCAATAACTATCTCCCTGTTTTTTTATTAATATTTGTATATCAACAGACATTGGATTTAATGCACCCTCATCGGTATAGAAAAATAATCCACGAGGAAATGTAATGTCTACTTCTAAACCATCAAAAGCATCTCCCGTTGTTTCATAAGTATAAGGGTCATTATACAAACACTTTACATTTGTGGTATATTGTGTCTTTGTGTCATTGAAATTTGGGATAATTTCCTGATTAAGTAAACCATATCTTGTATGAATGTCAACATTATCAAAATTTCCCGCTGGTTGATTATTAATGTAATAATCATATAATCTTACAACAGGACCATAACCTAAACCAAGTAGAACATTAATATAATTCTTATCACTGTTTAAACGATACCCACGTTTCATTTTTTCCAATTCTTCTAATGAAATATCGTTTATAACTTCTTGGTATACAGAAATTATGTTTCCATATACTTTTGTTATTCCATATATCTTTGGTATAACTATTCCTTGTTTTTGTTGAGTTGCTGAGTGCCAAGAATAGGCATTTGAATTGTCAAAACCAGAAGCATCATCTATACCAGGTAATGTTGGGGGTAGAAGTGTATTAATTAAGAAACCACCAACAGTCATAATTCCAGCAGATAAAAGAGAACCTGAGAGTGTAAATCCAGCAAAAGCTCCTTCCGCAGTTACTGTATACATCCCTAAAGCATAAGGAACTGCTATCGCAATAGCTACCAAAGCAAGCATAGAAACCACTCGTAATAAGTCGTCTCCGCCACCTGCTATATAAGGTTTAAAGAGGACAAAATCTCCTTCTTTTAATCTAATATTTCCTAATTCTTCTACAGGAACAATTCCCCCATTTAAGGAAACAACAACATCAATATCAGTAGGGAAATATTGATTCCTTAAATCTAATAAGGTTTCTCCTCTGTAATCAACCCAATCAAACCCTTGTTCTTTTATAGGGTTAAATGGATTAAATATTTTTTTAACAGCAATTTTATTCTGCATATTTATAAAACCCTCTTATCATAGGTTTCCATAATTTAGAATCAAGACTATCAATTCGTGCTGTATGCGATTCCCTTATATGTATAAATCTTTTACAATCTTCCAAAACTAAACCAATGTGGTGTGTATACGGCGGAACAATAGAAAGTGCCACCAAACAAAATGGCTCTGGTTTATCTATTTTTACAAACTTACTTTTATAATCATTAACTATATCATTTATTAAATATTCTTCTACTGGAGCATTATTTATATCAGGTAAATCTATATTAGCCTGTTCTTTTGCAACAAGCATAACCAAACCATAGCAATCAACACCAGAATAATCTCTACCATTTTTTTGATAAGGTATTCTAAGATATTTAATATAGTCTCCCATATTATGCTAACCTCACGTTCCCGCTTCCCATTCCAGGGAATCCACCAAATCTTGTGCTATTATTTTTTGCCTGACACGCAGCTAATGTCCTTTCACAAGAAGTAGCTGAACCACTATACCCACATTCAACACTTTTAAATTTCCAGTTGCAGTGGTTAGCTATATATCTATGTAAAGGAAATCTTCTTACTAAAGGATTAGGAGCACCAAGTGTAAAGGAAACCCAATTAGCATCCGCTGTTGTTTCTAAAATATCATAAGTCCAAGACCTTGCTTCTAAATAAGAAGCACTTCCACTTGGTTTTGCCACTATTCTTAATGTAACGGTTTGCCCTACAAGACCCTCATAGTCTTCTAAATATGCTTGAATAGCTCTACCAGCATTTGCAAATCTTAAAGTTAGTGAAGGTATCTCTCCTTTAGAGACATGCTTCATTGTGTCTAACTCAAAAGGAAATGCTGTGTAAGTATTTGAATTAAATACAATGTCTTCTGTATTTCTCACAAGATAAGCCGTAGATGCAGGAGTAGTTGGGATACTTATTTCTGCCAATATTAACCATGCTGTAGTTGAATACAGTTTATTTTTTTCTATTTCTAAAAGAGCATCCACAACTAAACCTCTCTTATAGTAAATTCTACATCATAATAAGAGGCTGTTTCTGTTTTTAAAACACAACTATATCTTGGTAATTCCACAAACCTAACATTATAAGAAGAACTATCAGTAGGATTAGTCCATGTAAAAGCATCAGCCCCTCCACTAACAGTATTCACAAAAGTAGATAAAGTTGATTTATCGCTTCCTGTCATGTATGAATATTTTACTCTCCATGTTTTTCTTCTTCTGGTGAATCTTGGTCTTGTTTGCTCATACCCAGCCTCAAAAGGAGAAGATATTGTGGAATTTTCTTCTTCTTCTTCTAAAGGAAATACTGGTATTGCTGAAAGTGTAGGAAATGTTGCCATTTTATCTCACCCCAAATTTTTGTCTTACTATATAGTCCTTTTCAGCTAACTCTAACATAACACTTCTAACCCAACTCTTGCCATCAAATTGAGCACCAGTTTGTTTTGCTTGAATTGGTCGCCCAGTCTTATTTTCTATATTTATAATAACATTAGGAGGCTGTTGTTTAAACCCTCTCGGTAGAATTGTCTCACCTTTCTGTGCTATTATAGGAATTTCATCTGTATTTAAACCCAGATGTGCTCGTGGGGCATTAATAAATGTTGCTAATGGGACTGTTCTTATAAAAGTAGGTGTTTCGCCAACAACACCTCCAGCATGATGTCCAGGTGATGTTACTAAATTACTTTCAAAAAACCCAGCAGCAAAATTCATTATCCCCCCAACAAGAGGTCTAACAATCATAGCTCTTACTGCTTCTTTATAAATATCTGTTAAGATAGAGGTAACTAATTTTTTAAAATCTAAAAATCCCTGAGATGTAAAATCAAAGAAATCCATAAAGGCATTTTCCATTCCTTTTGCAATATTTTGTGTTGCATCATAAATATTTTGTGCCATATCATTATAACGTCGTGCAATATCATCAAAACTTTTACCTATAACCGCAAAACTTCCCTGCGTTGAAAATATAAACCTGATATTATCCGCCGCCTCTTGTCTTAATACTTTTCGTTTATCCTCAGCTTGTTGCTCTATTAAAGTGAGTTCGTTTTGATAATCAGTATATTTTATAATATATTCATTGTATAGACGCTGTTGTTCCTTACTATCATTTCCTGCACGGATAAATTCCCTATCATAAAACTCCTCGTAGACCCTCCAACGTTCTGCAAGATATTTTTTTTCTTCGTTAAGGTTCTCGGAAATAAGCTTTTCCCTAAAGTTGAACCAATCAAGGGCGCCCAAACGTAACTTTTCATATTCATTCCGTGTTAGTTCTTCCTTAGTTTGCTGTTTTTCTCTAAAAACCTCAAACTCACTGTTTAAACGTTGTTCCTCAAGACTCAATAAGGTCTTATTTGCCTCCTTTTCCTGCTCTACTTTATAAGTATACCTACTAGCCTCTGTTTTATATTCAGTTTGTAAACGCCTTTCCTTCAGTTCTTCCTGTTTTCTTTCTATATCCTTTAACTGCTTTTCTTTTTCTTCCTTTAGACCAGAAACATCTTCAGGTTTTGTTTTTTTAGCCTGCCCTATTAATTGGTCATAAAGTTTTCCAATTTGCGTGTAAGCCTCGGAGTATTTTTTTAGTGCATTATCAAGAAAAATTGACTCAGCATTTGACTCCTCATTAAGTGCCTCTAATTTATCCTTCTTGTTTTGTGTCACAAGGCTCTCATTCATTGCCCGCAACGTTCTTAATTTTGCTTCGTCTATCCTTACCTCGTCCTCCGCAATACGCTTAATAGCATTAATTTTCTTCCTTAAAGACGCCGTTGAATCCTGAATCGCCTCTTTGTGTGGTGTGGAGGGGATGGGGGAAACAAACTCTCCTCCTGCATAAGGTTCTGCAGGAAAGAACTTCTCCAATACACGCCTCATCTCTGATGTAAAATTTAATACTTTAGCACCTCCTGGTATTTTACCAAAACGTGCTAGAATAGCTATTTCTTCCCTTGTTAATTGCTGTTGTTCTCCTGTTGCCATTCCCGCTAGGATTGCAATATTATCTAATTTCTTCTGTAATGCACTCCTTAATGTTTCCTTTTCATCTAGTCCAAGTTGTTTTTCAATAAAGGTCTTAACATCTTCCTCAAACTTTTCCTCCCGTTTTTCCATTAAGGTTTTTAATGTAAACACTAGAACTATAGGAATAACCCATTTTGTCGATAAACCTCTTAAAATACCCTTTAATGATAATAAACTGTCTTTGGTAGTGGAAATAACACCAACTAATCCTTTAAATAGTTTAACTAGGGCAGCAATCGCCAAGGTTGAAATTAGGGGAACTTTTATTTTATCGATTAAGTCAACTATACTTCCAAGCCCCTTAATAAGTAGAATAAAGGAGTTTTCTGAATCCTTATTTACAGAAAACAGTGCTTTAAATTTATTTTCAAGTATGTT
>Ga0209720_1003119_pt1 | contig 11676 bp, 10 predicted proteins | sample AD_JPNMR3_MetaG_FD_184426 | JGI IMG/M metagenome (GOLD analysis project Ga0209720, IMG submission 184426) | Active sludge microbial communities of municipal wastewater-treating anaerobic digesters from Japan - AD_JPNMR3_MetaG (SPAdes) (version 2) | ecosystem: Engineered > Bioreactor > Anaerobic...
TATTATGAAAAGTTATTTGGGCTAAAAAAATCTATTATTGTTTATAGATAAAAAATATAAATGTTAGCTTTTTCCCCTCTCCCATTAACTGTATATTTTATGTTGATAAAATCTTAACAAAAAAATAATATTCAAATTAATAAAATATCAGTATATTTAGATTTTAACTTAGGTACTTTTTCAGTATTAAAATAGATAATGAATAATATTAAAAACTTATTACTTTTTACTGCAAGGCTCTTTTTTGATTTAGGTATATTGCTTTCAACTTTTATTTATTTTAATTTTATTGATATTCCTTATTGGTATTTTAGAGCAATACCTATTTCATTTTTATTTTTAATATCATTAAGCTGGTATTTAATTTCATTCTATACACTTCTGTATGATGAATACCGCTCTCATAATTTTTTATATGAGTTTATAGGAACACTAAAAAATCATATTGCAACTATAATTATATTAGTTTTCTTTGTATTCTTTTCTAATGTTGGTTCAATTCATTCAATAAATATATTGTTATTTGCTTTAGTATCATTTCCGCTCATCATACTTGAAAAATATCTTGTGCGTAAGTTTTTGGATTTTTTGCATGTTAAAGGTATAAATATAAAAAACATCCTTATTATTGGTGCAGGTGAAGTAGGTAAGAATTTTTATGATACCATTGTTACTAACCCTCAATTTGGATATAATCTCATTGGTTTTTTGGATGATAAACCTAAAGATTTTTTAAATGGTGACTACCTCGGGACAATAAGTGATCTCCCTGAAGTTTTAAAAAAATATAAAGTTGATGACGTTTTAATAGCTTTACCTAATTATGCCTATGATAGAATAGAAGATGTTATTGAAATTTGTAAGAAATTTGCTGTCAGGGTAAAAATTATCCCAGATTATTTTAAATGGACTTCACAGCGTTTTGAAGTTAGCATGTTTGGTAAATTTGCTGTTGTATCACTTAGAAAAAATAGACTTAGCGAGGGCCATTGGCAGATTATTAAAAGACTGTTTGACATATTTTTTTCACTTGCTGTTATTATATTATTTTTTAGCTGGTTTTTCCCAATTATATTTATTTTACAAAAAATTCTTAATCCTGGACCAATTTTTTATAAGGCAAAAAGATGGGGGCTTGGAGGTAAACCTTTTTATTGTTATAAATTTCGTTCAATGGTCCCACAATCTCGTAATGTAACAAAAGATGGTAAACACAATTTTACAAAACAAAATGACCCACGTATTACTCCGTTCGGGAAATTTATGCGTAAAACTAATATTGATGAATTGCCTCAATTTTTTAATGTTCTAATTGGAAATATGTCTGTTGTAGGGCCAAGACCTCATGATGAACAGGAAAACTTACAACTATTAGAAAAATTAGATGATTATATGGTAAGGCATACGGTAAAACCAGGGGTTACTGGTTGGGCACAAATTAATGGTTTTAGAGGTGGTACTAGTAATTTAGAACTTATGGAAAAAAGAACAAAATATGATATCTGGTATATTGAAAACTGGTCTTTCCTTCTCGATTTGAAAATCATAATTCTTACAATAGTTCGAACACTTCTTGGAGATAAACAAGCTTATTAGAAATTATGTATTTTCTAATATCCATTCGGTTTATAAATATTTTTTAACGTGGGCTAAGTTAAAAAATATTTATCTTTAATTCTTTACACTCCAATCTTATAATGAACACAAATTAAAATAATAAATTTGAATTGTAACCTAAAATTTGGTTCTAATGTCAAAAAAAATAAAATATTGGAAAAAAAATGAAATGGCTACTTACTTTCCTTTTAATAACTTTTTTGGTATTTCCTAAAATACCTCAAAATACGCCAATTCTTAAGGCAAAAAAAATAAATAATAAAATTGTCATTAATGGCGTTGATGATGAACCAGTATGGGCTTCAATCTTGATTGCTAATGCGGGATATGATCCTTTTGCAATTGCAAGGATGGCTAAAAAATTAGCTGCACAACCTAAACCTAAAGTTGATATCTTTGATACGGAGTATCTTGCACCGGATGATGCTAAAACTAGAGCTGAAAAGATAGAAAAATTTACAAATAAGGAGTTTAGTAAGAAAAAACCTGGGGCTACAATGCCCGAAAGGTTCCAGTATTATATGAAAAAATCATAAAATATCACTTTTTTAATCTCTGCGTCCTTTGCGGTTAAGCTTTTTTTAAGAATTTTTTTACCGCAGAGAACGCAGAGTTAAACCGCAGAGTACGCGGAGAGATAAGAAATTTATTTTTGTTATTTTCAACTTAGCGTCCTTTGCGGTTAAGCTTTTTTTAAGAATTTTTTTACCGCAGAGAATGCAGAGTTAGACCGCAGAGAACGCGGAGTAAGCAAAGGCAAAATGAAGAAAAAATACTATATAATTAGTTTATGTTTATATAATATTGTGATTTTAGTAATATTTATAAACCGTATTTATAAAAATAAGTAATAGAAAAATAATGTTAAACTAACAAAATATTTTTTATATTTACATTTCATTAATAAGTTAATAAGAATGCTTAACATTAAAAACTTACTTTTATTTACTGGTAGATTACTGTTCGATCTTTTCATAATTAATGCTGTATTTATTTTTATATTTATAAAAGATATTCCTAATTGGTACTACAAAGCAATACCAATTTCCATATTGTTTACTTTATCCTTAAGCTGGTATCTTATATCATTTTATACTTTAATTTATGATGAGTACCGTTCAAGAAATTTTTTTTATGAAATATTAGGAACTGTTAAAACTTTTCTTGGAATGGTTGTAATACTTATCCTATATTCCTTTTTTACTCATATTAATCTACTCGATCCAAAAGGTATTATTGTATTTACAGTTACTTGTTTATTGGTTATAATTGTTGAAAAATTTTTAATACGCAAAGTATTAGACTTTCTGCATATTAAAGGAAAACATCTTAAAAATATATTAATCATTGGTGCGGGAGATGTTGGTAAAGGTTTTTATGATGCAATTGTTACAAATCCGCAGTTTGGCTATAATTTAGTAGGCTTTTTAGATGATAAACCAAAAGAGTTTTTAAATGGTGATTATTTGGGTACAATAAGCGAGTTACCTGAAGTTTTGCAAAAACATAGAGTAGATGATGTTGTTATAGCTCTTCCAAATTATGCTTATGATAGAATTGAAGATGTAATTGAAATATGTAAAAAATTTGCAGTAAGAGTTAAAATAATTCCAGATTATTTTAAATGGACTTCTCAGCGCTTTGAAATAACAATGTTTGGGAAATATGCCGTTGTATCATTACGAAAAAATAGATTGAGTTATCCACATCGGCAAGCTGTTAAAAGATCGTTTGATATAGTTTTTTCATTATTAGTTATTATTTTACTTTTTAGCTGGTTATTTCCAATAATGTTTGTTTTGCAAAAGATATTTAATCCTGGCCCTATATTTTACAAAGCTACAAGATGGGGGCTTGGAGGTGTTCCGTTTAAGTGTTATAAATTTAGATCTATGGTTCCACAATCTAAAAATATAACACAAGATGGTAAACACAATTTTACAAAGCAAGATGATCCGCGTATAACACCATTCGGGAAATTCTTGAGAAAAACTAATCTTGATGAGCTTCCACAGTTCTTTAATATATTGAAAGGAGATATGTCTGTTGTAGGCCCTCGTCCACATGATGAGCAGGAAAATAAGCAACTTCGAGAAAAACTTGATGAATATATGGTAAGGCACACTGTAAAACCTGGTATAACTGGTTGGGCACAAATCAATGGTTATCGAGGTGGTACAAGTAATATTGAACTTATGGAAAAAAGAACACAATATGATATCTGGTATATTGAAAATTGGAGTTTATGGTTAGATATACAAATTATTCTTATTACCGTGCTAAAAACCATAACTGGTGACAAACATGCTTATTAAATACTTGTAGCTTAATTACAAGTTGAAAAGATTTATTCATTTTATACAATTATTTTGAAAATTTCCTATCACAATAAATTGTAATACATAGCTAATAAAGATAATTTGTTTTCTGCGTTTATTCTCTTATCTAATTGCTCTCAATATCTTTTGTAACATTATCAAAAATATCTAAGTCTTAAATAAAAAAAATTAGGATTTTGGAATGAAACGTATATTATTATTACTACTTATTTCTTTTATAGCTATGAGCAAAATTCCGCAAAACACACCTGTAATATCTGCCAAAAAGATTGTTAATAAGATTGAAATTAATGGTATTGATGATGAAGATGTATGGGCAATCATAGAGCCAATTAAAGAATTCTATCAAAGAGTTCCTAATGAAGGCAAGTTAAGTACTTTTCCTATGGAAGTTAAAATTTGTTATGATAGTGATAATTTTTATGTGTATGCTAAAATGTATTATGATCAAAATAAAGGGTTAGAACAAAGATTAACAAGGCGTGATAATTATACAATGACTGATTGGTTTTCTGTGTTTCTTGATCCTAATTTTGATAAACGCAATGGATATTTTTTCATGGTTAATCCTAATAATGTAAAGGTTGATGGTATTTTGTACAATGATCAATGGGATGACAATTCGTGGGATGCTGTATGGGAATCTCAAACTGTAATAGATTCGAATTATTGGGCTGTTGAGATGAAAATTCCTTTTTCACAGATAAGATTTCAAAATCGCGATAATATGCAATGGGGAATAAATTTCAAAAGAACATTTGTAGCTTTGAAAGAGGAAGATTATTTTGTTATGGTGCCAAGAAATGAAGCAGGATTTGTATCAAAGTTTGCAATTTTAAAAGATATTTCAGGAGTTAATCAAAAAAACTCTACTGAAATATGGCCGTATTTTGTAGTTAAGCATCAATCGTTGCAATGGAAAAAAAATGATCCGTTTATAGCATCAAACAGAATTAAAACATCTTATGGGTTGGATATAAAAAGAAGTATTACAAATAATTTAAATCTAAATCTTACAGTATATCCTGATTTTGGGCAAGTTGAAGCAGATCCGGCCTCTGTTAATTTGTCCGTGTTTGAAACTTATTATGATGAAAAAAGACCTTTTTTTGTTGAAGGGAGTGATATTTTCAGCTTTGGAGCTTTTGGTACAAATAATAACTGGAATTTCAATTGGTTTGAACCTGAACTATTCTATTCACGCAGGATTGGGAGGCAGCCTCAATTAAAAACCACGAGAGATTATGATTATTCTAATGTACCTCAACAAACTAATATTTTGTTAGCAGCTAAAATTTCTGGTAAAATTTCAAATGATTTTTCTCTGGGAATTTTGAATGCTATAACTGAAAAAACTTACGGTGAATATGAATATCAAAATCAAAAATTTAAAGAAGTTATTGAACCATTGACCAATTACAGTATTGTAAGAGGATTGAAGGAGTTTAATGATGGTAATGCAGGTGTTGGTGTTATGTGGACTTCTACAAATAGAAAATTAAATTATGATAACCAAAAAAATCAGTTATCTTCTTCATCAAATGTTATAGGTATAGATAATTGGTTTTCTATTGATAATGAAAATAATTATGTTATTAAATCGTATTTTGCTGTTTCAAATATACAAGGGACTAAGGATTATTTAATTAGATTACAAAAAAGATCATCCCGATATTTGCAAAATCCTGATAATAAATATACTAAACTTGATTCAAATCTATCTTCTATGACAGGAATTTTATCTAGAATTATGCTTAATAAGCAAAGTGGAAATTTTTACATAAATGCTGCAATTGGAATTGTCAGCCCAACTTTTGAAGTTAATGATTTAGGTTATTTAAATAGTGTTGATAAGATTAATACTCATCTTGTAACAGGATATAGATGGTACAATCCTGATGGTATTTTCAGAAGTAAAAGCGTTTACAATGTTTTTTCTATATCAAAAAATTTTAGTGGTTATACAACTAGTAAATTTGTTGGTTTATTTACTAATTTCCAATTTATGAATTATTATGGTGGTGGGTTTCAATTCTTTTATGGATTTGGTGGAAATTATGATACAAAACTTACGCGTGGTGGGCCCAATGTGAAAACTCTTAGTGGCTATAACACAAACTTTAATTGGTATTCCGATTCAAGAAATAAATTTATAGTTTCCAATGGTTTTGGATTTAATAGAGATGCAGATGGCACAAATGGTTATAATGTTTGGATAGATTTAGATTGGAGAATTAATAAACATTTGACAACATCAATAATGCCGTCATTTAGTTATAGTTATAATAAAAATCAATGGGTTGATAAATTTAATGAAAATAATTTACCTTTAACTTATAATGTTAAATATATTTATGGTGAAATTAAAAATACTGATTTCTCAACAACTTTTAGACTTGATTATTTCTTTACTTCCAATATAACTTTACAATTATATCTCAGACCTTATTTTAGTACAGGTAAATATGATAATTATCATTATTTATTTAATCCGCATAAGGGTTATTATGCTTATTATAACAAAAATCAGATTTCTAAAAATGGAAAAAATGTTATAATAAATGATAATTCTAATCAATACGAGTTTGAAAATCCTGATTTTAAATATTTATCATTGCGTGGAAATTTAGTTTTTAGATGGGAATACCTTCCAGGTTCAACATTATTCCTGATATGGAGTATGAATAATGATTATAATACTGAATATACTGGAATTGTTCCAACTCAAGATATAAAAGAAATATTAAAAAGAAAAGCTGATAACATCTTCCAATTGAAAATTAATTATTGGTTTAATTCCTAAAAAATGATATATTGCATATAATGTTAAATATTTTTAGGAATTAAAAATGGTTACAATTTTAATAGGTTCACAGTGGGGAGATGAAGGAAAAGGAAAAATTGTTGATATATTAAGCGAAAATTATGAATATGTTGTTAGATATCAAGGCGGTGCTAATGCCGGTCATACTGTTGAAATTGGAAATAAAAAATATGTCCTACATCTTATACCATCTGGAATATTACGAGATAATGTAATTTGTGTTATTGGAAATGGTGTAGTTTTAGATCCTAAAGTTTTTATTGAAGAATTAGAATTATTGAAAACACAGGGAATAGATTTTAAGAATAGGTTATTTATAAGTAATAAAGTAAACATTATACTTCCATATCACAAAATTCTTGATACAGCAAATGAGAAAAAAACAAAATCTGCGATAGGAACAACAGGAAGAGGTATTGGACCGGCTTATGTTGATAAATATATGAGAAATGGTATAAGAGGTATTGATTTATTAAATGATATGCATTTCTATAATAAATTAGTTCAAGCAGTAGAAATAAAAAACCAATTATTTAAAAATGTTCATGAAATTGATCCCGTAAATGCTGATGATATTTATAAAGATTATTTACCATATATACATCAATTAAAAGAGTATATTACAGATACAGAATATATATTAAACGAAGCAATACAAAACGGGAAAAATATTTTATTAGAAGGAGCACAGGGTTCTAATCTCGATGTAGATTTTGGTACATATCCGTTTGTAACCTCTTCAAGTCCTACAGCTGGCGGTGCTTGTACTGGTACAGGAATTCCGCCTACAAAAATTTCTAATGTTTTTGGTATAGTAAAAGCTTATACAACAAGAGTTGGTAATGGACCTTTTCCTACAGAATTGTTAGATGAAACAGGCGAACTTATCAGAAAAGAAGGTGCAGAATTTGGAGCAACTACAGGTAGACCTCGCAGGTGCGGATGGCTAGATTTATTTTTACTAAAATACTCAGCTATGGTTAATGGTATAACAGATGTTGCTATTACTAAAATTGATGTTTTAAGCGTATTAGATGAAATTAAAGTTTGTGTAGGCTATGAATTAAATGGTAAAAAGTTAGAAAGATTTAATCCAGATCCATTTGTATTAAATGATGTAAAACCTATTTATGAAACATTTAAAGGATGGAAAACTCCTATTTCAGATATAAAAAAATATGAAGATTTACCAAAAGAAGTAAAAGAATACTTGACTTTTATTAAAAAATATTGTAATTTTAACTTACATTCTGTATCAGTTGGGCCCAAAAGAGAACAAACAATTTTATTATAATACAGGTGATTTATGTTAGAGCCATACAAACCTGTCAAAAAAGTGCTTTATATTGATGATGAAGTTGCACTTTTAGATTCATTTAAATCCATTTTTAGAAAAGAGGATATTGAAGTTTTTGTACTGCAATATCCAGAAATGATTAATAAAGCATTAAATTCTTATGGTCCTTTTGCTGTTGTAATTAGTGATGAAAGAATGCCTAATTTGCAAGGTCATCAACTCCTGGAAATTGTAAAAAATTATAACCACAACACTCAAAGATACTTAATTACTGGTTTTTCCAGTCTTGAGGATACAATCAAAGCTATTAATATTGGTGGTATCCACAGATACATTCCTAAACCCTGGCGTGAGGATGAATTAAAACTTGCTATCAAAGAAGGCATTGATACTTTTAATATTAATCAGGAGAAAGAATATTTAATTGAGTATCTTAAAGAGCAAAACAAAATATGATACCTCTTTATACAATTGAGCAAGCAAGATTATTTGACCAGATAGCTATCAAAGGATATAATATCCCTTCCATTTGTTTGATGGAAAACGCAGCTAGAACTGTTTTTGATGTTATTAATAAATATTTGGAAGGAAACTTAAATCCTACCATATCTATCCTAGCCGGTAAAGGTAATAATGCAGGAGACGGGTTTGCTGTTGCACGAATGTTATTAAGTAAAAACTATAAAGTACATGTATTTTTAGTCTTTCCTAAGGATGAGATTAAAGGCGATGCACTTATTAATTATGAAATATTAGAAAAAATTTCTGTAGAAAATAAAAATCTTATAATTAAAAATATCGATTCCCACGAATGTCTTAAAACATTAAAAAGTTCAAGTGTTATTTTAGATGCTATATTTGGTACTGGAATAAAAGGAGATTTACCTCAGAAAGTATCTAATTTGATAGAATATGTGAATACTCTTGATAACACTAAAATTGCTATAGATTTACCAACTGGTTTGACAAATAATTCTACAGGTAAAGTAGTTTTTAATGCAAATTGTACTATTTCCCTTGGTATATTGAAAAGAAATTTATTTTATGCCAGAGGTTATGAAAATTCGGGTAAAGTTATTCAAGGATTTCTTGGCACACCTAACAATATAATTTATAAATTATTTACCGATACCTATCTACTTGAAAAATCAGATGTAAAAAAATTTTTACCAGTAAAAAACAAAATAGTTAATAAGTATTCGCAGGGTAAACTACTGATTATATCCGGTTCAAAAGATTTTTTTGGTGCTCCCCAGATAGTTGCTAATTCTGCTTTATATTCGGGTGCTGGTGCTGTTTATTTAGCATTTCCGGAAAAATATAAAAATAATTTAACATCAGTTATTGAACCAGTTGTTATTGGTTATAATTCCAAAAACGGCCATTTTGATACGGATGCCTTAACTGAAATAAATGAATTAGTTGAAAAATCATCTGTAATTGCAATAGGGCCTGGTATTTCTAAAAATCATGATACTATAGAAGCTACTTATCATTTGTTTTCTAAATATATGGACAAAATATTTGTTGTTGATGCTGATGCTTTTCCTGCTTTAAAAATACTCTTAAATAATCAAGTAAAGCTAAATAATTTTGTTATAACTCCTCATTATGGAGAGTTTGCAAATCTTTTAGGTATAACTACAGATGAATTACAGGAAAATTTACTAGATATTGCAACAAGGTTTGTAAATAAAACAAAATGTTATTTAGTGCTCAAAGGTGCACCTACTATTGTTTTTACTCCGGATAATAAGATTTATATAAATTCAACTGGTAATGAAGGAATGGCAAAATTTGGAACAGGAGATGCATTAACCGGAATAATTGCTAGCTTTATATTACAAAGTAAGATAGTTGAAGCTGGTATTTTATCTGCTGTTTATGTCCATTCACTTGCGGCAGATCTTTTGTCGCAAAATAATACAGTTTACTCTGTTACAGCCAGCGATATCATTAAATATTATCCAGTTGCAATTAAAGAAATTATTTCGTAAACATATCCTAAATTTTTTATGAAAATTAACTCATTAGTAACAAACATCTTCAACAGCAAAGCTAAATTAATTTTAGTTATATATTGGATATTTCTTTTTACGCTTACTACTATTCCTACTGTGCCAATAGATTTAGGTTTTCAGTGGCAAGATAAAGTAAACCATACAATAGCTTTTACAATTCTTTCTTTTTTAATTTATAATTATTTATCAATCTTAAAGTATTCGAGAAAAAAAAATATTATTACTACTTTTATTGTTATTGCTATTTACGCAGCATTTGATGAATTACACCAGCCATATTTTGGTAGAATTTGCGATATCTGGGATTTTGTTTTTGATTTAATTGGCGGAATTATTGGTATAATACTTTACTTAAAATATTCAAAGATGGTAAAAGATGGGAATTTACACAAAACCAGCTAAATATTTGTATTATAAACACAATAATTTTTTTATTTCTTTACTTTCGTCAACTTTACTTGTTATATTATTTATTAAATTTGTGCCTTTTTACGAAATTTCCAAAAGTCTTCTTGAAAAATTAGATATTGATTTTAATTTTCAGGCTGATCAAGTAATTGAAAAAATCATCTACGAAGAAGAAAGAATTATACCGCCAGCATTACCAGATAAACTAAAATTAGTTGATAAGAAAGATAATTTAACATTACAAAGCAGTGAAATTGATGTAAATACAAACCAGCAAGCCGAAGAAAATAAAGTTAATGATGTTAAAACTGAAAAAATTGTAAAGATAGAAGAAGTATATTATGCAGCTGTTGATCTTATGCCTGAGCCAATTGAAGGTTGGGAAGCATTAAACAGAAAAGCTAAATTACCACAAGAAGCAATTGATAATGAAATATCAGGACGAGTTGTCGTCCGTGCATTTATTGACGAAAATGGTTTTGTCACAAGAACAGAGCTTATCAAAGGTATTGGTTATGGTTGTGATGAAATTGCTTTAAGGATAGTTAGGAATACAAAATTTACTTCGGGTAAATTGAAAGGTAAAAAGGTTAAAGTGCAAATGTCTGTGCCAATTAGGTTTAGTGGGAATTAAATATAATTATTACATATTTTTTCTAATTTTTCTAACCAAAGATTAAATCTGTTCGAATGTTTCGCATTTTTTCAATTCCTATTTCTTTCACAATTTGTGGCCCATAATAAACCTTATCGTATTTAATGTTGCAATCATGAAAAATATTTTCAAGCCTTTTAGAAGGAGAAGTTTTGGTGCTGTTATTTATATCTTTAATATTACCATTAAATTGTTTGATTATTTTATAGATTTTTTCGGGTATTTTATTATTATATTTAATAAAAACATCAGGGTTTGCATATAACAATGTTTCAAATTCATATTTCTGGAAATATGGTAAAAAATTAGGGCTGTTTACTTTATTATATAAATCAAACTCAACTTCATCTATCGACCAGTTTTTATCTATTCCTATTATGCCATAAAAAATCATAAAAAGTTGTAACAAAATCAAAACTATGTAATAATTTATTAATTTCATTAATAATTCTATCTGGTTTAATACTTCCACCTTTGGAAAATTTTCCTGATTTATTACTAGTTGTTATTATTAT
>Ga0209720_1003144_pt1 | contig 11606 bp, 12 predicted proteins | sample AD_JPNMR3_MetaG_FD_184426 | JGI IMG/M metagenome (GOLD analysis project Ga0209720, IMG submission 184426) | Active sludge microbial communities of municipal wastewater-treating anaerobic digesters from Japan - AD_JPNMR3_MetaG (SPAdes) (version 2) | ecosystem: Engineered > Bioreactor > Anaerobic...
CCTGTGAAGCCCAAAGGAGCTGTGAAACCTCCTTAAGGGTCAGTGGTGCATCTTTGTAAGTCCTTATAGACCTCCGCTCATTAATAGCACGCTCCACGGAAAACTTGCTATCCTTCACCGGATCTGGTAGTTTAATCATAATACTCTCCCCCGCTATAAGCATACATATTAAGATTAAGTTATTCATTATAGTCCCTCCCCAGTGCCTTTTAATATTTTATACAATTCTCCAACCGGCCAGTCAACTGCAAGGCAATTCTATCACGACAACCGTGGTAAAGGCTACATTTTTTAATTTGATTCTCCCGAATCAAGGGATTTTTGTAAATATGCACTCAAAAGTGATCTAAACATTTTGCCATGATTTGGATATTTTAAATGAAGTAGTTCATGCAGAATAACTCTAAACCTAACCTCTTTAGGTTCATCGAGAAGTTTCTTATCGAATGTCAACCTGCCACGACTCGAACAGCTTCCCCATTTGCGTTTCATCGGCTGGATGTAGATCTGTTTCGGTTTTACTCCCACTTTACTTGCCAGCATCAGAACTTCTTCTTTAAATGTTTCCGAAGTCATCATTCTGCCTGTCCTTTTTTTAATATATTTATAATATTCTGCACAATGCCTGAGACCCTTTTAGTATCCTGTATCCCTGCCTGTGTTAATGCTTTATAGAGACTCTGTCTAATTTCTCGCTCAAAACGTTCGCTCTTGTGCCAATGCGGATATGTTGTAAATACTTCCTGTAAACCATTTGCCAGTGTTTCGGCATTGGAAATGCCCTGTTCCTTGAGCATCCAGTAAACGGTGAAAATCTCGGACGACATGGCTTTTTCTGCCTGCTCTTTTTGCGCAGTATTAATTTCTTTGATTATTTCCTTTAGTTTCTCAAGGGTCTCTTTTGTGCTCTGCTGCCTCTCCTCAAAGAGTTTGACAAGATGCTCAGCCTTTTCAGCAATCGAAACAAGGTAGGGAGATTTATTACTTAGCTGCTCTGCCGTTTTTTCTATACTTTTAATCAGATTGAATACCTTTTCCGTATCGGATGCCTTGCTTTCCTCGATACGCTTAAGCGTTTTCTCATTTATTTCGCAAATATCCAGCGTAGCCTCAATGGCACTGCCAGTAGTATGTCGCTGGACAAGCATCGCGGTTTTTCTGGTAAAATCCCTGTCGATAGAAATGCCCCTGTCGTAATTTTCCCTCACAATCCTATACATCCGTAAGAGGGTTTCGTAGTCGTCAAGATAGGGGCGAAGAAAATCGTCGGGCGAGATGATTTCGTAAAGTTGGGATAATTGTTTGAAGTACCGATAAAATTCCTGCCGCTTATTTTCATCCCTGAAGTGTTCCAGTACTGCCTCTACCGCTTTATCCTGATGCTTGCCTGCTATAAGAGGAAGATACTGCTTCTCTGCAATCTGCATTTCATTCTTAAATTGTTCCTTTAAAACCGCCATATCGTGAACTACCCCTTCAATATCCTGCGAATCGAAGGCAAGGGCTTTTTCGAGATTGTCGAAGATAGCAACAAAGTCGAGCACAAAGCCGGAGGATTTCTTTCTTCCTTCATCATCTTCATAAGGGCGATTAACGCGGGCAATGGCCTGCAACAGTACGTGGTCTCTCATTGGTTTATCGAGATACATACAATAGAGAATCGGCGCATCAAAACCAGTAAGAAGTTTTTCGGTTACAATCAGTATTTTGGGCAGTTCGTTCGATTTGCGAAAGGCTTTTCGTATTTGTTTTTCTTCGGTTTCTGAAAGCTGATATTTTATTAGCTCTTCTGGATCTTTAAAAGATGAACTGTACACAACCTTCGAATATTCAGGCGGAAGATGCCTGTCAAGCTCTTTCTTGTATAAGGTGCAAGCTTCTCTGTCCACTCCTACCACAAAAGCTTTGTAGCCCATGGGTTCGATGAATTTTTTGTAATGGTCGGCAATATAGAAGGCAACCCTTTCCACCCGTTCTTTATTTTTGAGCATGTTTCGTAAAGTTACCGCCTTTTCCAGCACTTTATTGAGCGCTTCGATATCGGTTATGCCTTCGGTTTCGGCAAGATTGAAAAATTCCTTCTCAAGTATTTCTTTCTCAACTCGTAATTCATTTGGAGCAAGAGTATAATAGAGCGGGACGGTTGTGCCATCCTCAATGGATTCCGCAATGCTGTATTTGTCGAGATAGCCCTGTGGTGGATCATCCTTGCCGAATGTAACAAAGGTACCTTTGCCATACCGTGTTTTGTCAATAGGCGTACCAGTAAAGCCAATATAGGTAGCATTGGGCAGCGCACCCATCAAATAGTTGCCAAGTTTGCCACCGGTGGTTCGGTGTGCTTCGTCCACCAGAACAAAAATATTCTTGCGTGTATTGATATTCGCCTGCATTCCATCAAACTTGTGAATCATCGTAACAATGAGTCCTCGCCTATCGTGTGAAAGCAGTTTCCGCAAGTCTTCTTTACTCTCTGTTACTTCGACATTTCCAATTCCTACAGCGATGATATTTGCAAATAGTTGGCTCTCGAGTTCGTTCCTATCCACCAGCATAATAACCGTTGGATTTTCGAAGAGTGGATTCTCGATAATCTTCTGTGCCGCAACAATCATGCTATAGGTTTTGCCCGAGCCCTGAGTGTGCCATACAAGTCCCCTATGCTTTTCTGGATCCTTTGCACGTTCAACAATTTTATCAACAGCTCTCATCTGATGTGGCCGCAGCACCACCTTTTTTAGCTCGTCATCCTGACGGGTAAACAGCAGGTAATCCATAATAAGCTTTATAATTCTTTTTCTGTCAAAAAATGACTTAACTAGCTGCTCAAAATTACCTCCTGCTTCCTCCTTCCAGTTGAAGAGCAGCTTTTCGGAGGTGTTCCATGTACCACTGTAGTAATATTTTGAGATGTGGGTTATGGCATACGCCTGCAGAACGGCAAGGAGCTCCGGACAATCGCGATGATAGCGCTTTATCTGTTCCAGTGCTTCGCTCATTCCTTCTACTTTTGATGCTGCTTTAGTTTCGATGAATAACAGGGGAATGCCGTTGATGAGAAAAACAATGTCCTGTCTGATAGTTTTGATACCATTTGTAAACATGAACTCTTCCGTTACGTGAAAGGTGTTGCGATCAACATCTTCGGTATCGAGTAATTTGATGTTGCGTTCCCGCTTTTCGGACGGGACAAACACGGTTTTCAAACCCTTGAGATATTCCCATGCAGTAAAGTTCCCTTCGATATTTGCCGGTATGGATTCGATCTTTTTGATAATCTCCTCCGCCATCAGATGATCTGCAAATTCCGGATTGAGTTTTTGCAGCTGGTTTATGAAAAGCTCTCTGAACACCATACCTGTTTCTCCACCTCGCAAACGCAGCGCTTCATCGGGACCGATGTATTCCCAGCCGAGCTTTAGAAACACCCTCGTGCCATTTAGCGCAATATACTCTGCCGATGGTTCCAGCACATAATCAATGATGGGCTTTTGAACCGAATGTTTCTCGTCACCAAGTTTGCTCATGAGGTTATCCCCAATTTATTGACTCTGATTTTTGCGGTCATAAGGTTATGTAGAAGGCTTTTGAACAATTCCTCCAGCGCCTTCTTTTTATTTTCCTCAGCTTCGATTTTAGCATCGATGGCCGAAAGAATCGATGCAATTTTTTGCTGGATAGGAAGAGGAGGGAGGGGAACCATATACATTGAAATTTTGGGCACAGTCAATTGAGGTATACTTGAACCTTCAAGATTAATTTTAATTTTTGAATTTATATATTCTGAAATAAACTTAATATTTAAAGTATTTTTGGGAGTTAAGACTAAAAGTCTAATAATAGCATTAAATTTTTCATATCTTGGTATCGCATATCCTAAATTTCCTCTAGCCGTTATTGTAATTGAATTTCCTTGAGCATTGTATGTATCAGAAAATCCATAAAGTCCATTATTTTCTTTAGAATTTGAATATATAGGATAAATATATTTGTCTATTTTTATTGGCGAATAATTTATTTTTGATACATCACCACCAGCAAATATCGAAAATATTTCTCCCAGTCTCACCACTTCCCAATCCTCTGGCACGGGTCCGATTTCAGTTTCCTTGAGTTGTATGTTTTCAACCTCTTTTGGTGAAACGGGTCCGTAGGTAAAGAGGTGCTTCATCATCGATTTTTTGAGGGCTTTTGTAGCGGCTATCACCGCCTCAGTCTTCTCCTTTGCCTCCTGCACCGCAGAGAGAACAGCTGCTATCTTTTGCTGCTCGGGAAGGGGGGGAAGAGGGATTATAAATTCTTTGAGTCGAGAGCCTGATAGATTAGGAATTGTGGTCCTGTTGGCTGAATGAATATACATTTTCCTTTGATTGATTGCATAATTCATCCAGAAAACAAAGTACTCTGCGTCTAAATTATCTTTTTTGGGTCTCAACCTATGAAGATGATTTTGATAAGCGCATTCAACTAATTCTCCTCTATAAAGCGCGGTTCGTCCTACATCGCCGCCTTCACAAACTAAAATATCACCACTTTCAAGTTTTAGTTTTCTAAATTCTTCGGACGTAAAATACATTTCATCGATGCTGGAAATATCAATATGACCCCAATTTAGATTAGAAGTTCTTAAAAATGACTTTTTAACTTTTCCTTCTTTTGATTCTTTTTCTGATAGTTGCTTACCCTGTTGAACATTAAATATTTCTCCCAGTCTCACCACTTCCCACTCCTCCGGCAGTGCTCCGAGTTCAGTCATTTTGTAGCCTTGTGGGATTATATCGTTGTTGGGTGGTTTCATAATGATGGTATCCTTCATATTTGTTTTTTACCTTTCTAATTCTTTATATTCCCGCGGATTTTCCTTTTTCTTTGCAAGGATTATTTCATACAGTTCATCCAGTTCATCAATTTGCTTATATACTTTCACAAAGTGCATCATAATGGAATTTATCCTTATTTTTTATTTCATCTAAAATAAATTTTACGGCTTCTTCTAATTCCTGAATATCAGGAAATTTTGTTGCGTGATCTGGATTTTCTTCGTGTGAATATTCGTCCATAATCTTTAATGCTGTGTGTTTTTCTCTTGAATCATTATTATTAAAAAATTTATTGGCTTTATCTTTATATTTTTTACCATCGGGATATCTTATAAAAAGATACATTTCAAAGAACCTTCGAAGAATATTGGGTATAAGAAAAAGCTGATCAAAATTATTTTTTTGACTTGAATCTTGAAACTCTTTAAGTAATGAAAAAAGATAATTGTATTCACTTTTAAAATTGAGTATTATATTTGGCAAATTATCTATAATTGACTTATAGTTATCATTTTCTTTAACTTTTTTTATCAAATAGAAATGTCCTCCTTGATTTTGTAAATTATACTTATAAGTATCTTTCAATAAATTAAAAAAATCAAAATTATGTGTTGTAATAAAAACTTGCCCGAATTCAGGTAATTTTTTTGTAAGCAATGAATTAACTCTATGAATGTGATTTGAATCTAAACTTGAAACCGGGTCATCGATAAAAATAATAGCATTTTGTTTATCAAAACCAGTTTCTTCGAGTTTTGCAAAAAAATAGATTAAAGAAATGATATTCCGTTCGCCTGTACTAAGATTTTTGGCAATTTTATCATAGCGGAATAATTTATACTTGCCATTTTCTGTGGGTTCAATTTTTAATTTATCATCAAAGAAAAATGCCTTTAAATATTCATTTAATTTTTGAGCGCCAATAGCTGATTGATTAATTTGCTGTTTAATGGCATTTATTTCAATATCAAGGGAATTGATTTCTTTTTTTAGGTTATTAATTTCTTTATCTAAATTTTCAATTTCTTGTTTGTTATCAAAATAACTTTTATCCTTAATAAATTGAGCAGTAAGATGTTTAATAATATTCTCGTTTGCCTTATTTTTTCTTGTTTCTAATGAAACGACTTTATTATTATGCTTGCCAATAATTGATTGTATGTCCTTTATTCTTTTGTTTAATTCTTCAGTAGAACTTTGAAATTGACTATTATCAATATTTAAATTTAAAACATCAAAAGGTTTCTCGCGTTTTCTGTTAAGTTCCTTTAATAGTACAGGCTTCAAATTGATGAAATTACTTTTTGCCGTATCAAATTTTTGCATTAAATTTTGATATTCAGATTGAAATTCCTTAAAAAATTTTGCTGAATCAGGTAATGTAAAATTTTTAATATTTTCAAAATATTTATCTATTTCTTCTTCTAAACCATTGATTTCTTGCATAAGATTATCATACTCTTTTGAAAAATGTTGTTGAAGCTCTTCTAATCTATTTTTGGGTATTGGATTGCCACAAAACTGGCAATATTCTTCATTCTGGTGTAAATCAATACCCTGCCGTACCCACTCACTTAGCTTTTGATTTTCTTTAAGTTTTTCAATGATTTTCTGAACAAAAATTTGTTTTTGCAAAATATCATTAATTTTATGAATATATTTTTTTAAATCGAATTCTGTAAGAATTTCTTGTATTGGCTGTCTTGCTTCTTCATTTAGTATTTCTTTTTCATTTGAAAAATCATTTTCATTTAAAATAAATTGATCGTAATTGACATTTATTGCATCAATTTTGTCTACCAATTTAGTTTTATCAAATTCTTTTGGTTTTGTTATACTTAATATATTTCGTATTTCAGTAGCTTTATCCGTAAGCAATCGTTGAAGTTCATTTTCTTTATTTTTTTTATCTTTTTCTTTCGTTTTTTTTGTATCTTCTTTTGATTTTTTGTTTGTTTCCATTTCTTTTAATTTATCTTCAAGTTCTTTTGATTCTTTGCCTAATATTAGGATTGGCTCTATCTCTTTATTTTCATTATTCCATTCAAAATTCTCTTCAATAAAATCTTCATTAAAAACTCTAATAGAATAATCGTTCTCAATGTCTTTTTGAGTAAGATTCCCATTATCAGTTGTAATACTAAATTCCATTTGCGGATAATCAGGATGACACTTTTTATCTTCTAAGCACTTAAATAAACGAGACAAGGTTGTTTTTCCAGAATAGTTCCAACCATAGAAAAAGTTATATTTATTGAATTCATTACATTGAGCATCCCATCTAAAATTATAATATAAACCCAGAGATTTTATTTGTTCAATTTTTTTTATTTTCATAATTAACTTCTCCTTTACTTTTTTATTTTTTTTATTCCACCACTTCCCAATGTCCATCCTTTAGCATTGCCTATGCGCTTGATGATTCCTTCTTTCTGCAATTTCCGTAATTGCGATTTGAATTCTATGTCCTGCCGCTCGTTCATACGTTTGTTCCTTGCTTTTTTACACCAATTATTCACCCTCTATTAACCAATTAGTTATTAATGAAAATATTCCATGCCATTTTCTGTAACCCCTTATCCAATATTGCATCTGCAAATGTCCGATAAATGTCCGATAAATGTCCGATATGTCCGATAAATGTTTTTTTATAATTCATACTTTCTTCCCTTCTTATTTCCTATTTCCTTTAATACATCTTTTTTTACAAGTTCTGCCAGATCACGACTTAAAGTTTTATCTGATAATAATGGATATAGTTCTTTATACTCTCTAATTGTAATCTTTCCTTTTTCTTTTACATACATTACTGCCTTAATCTGTCTTTCGTTTAGCCCTCTTTTTCTCAGTTCTTCCTCATTAAAAATATCTTTATGAAATACTACGGCAAATTCTCCTATTCCTTCTTTTCTTTCAACGAATTCGGGTTCAGGAAGATTCTGCTCTTTACACAGGTCAATCATTTTGAGTGTGCCCGATCCCCAGGATTCAATGAGATTGGCATAATAAAAGACTGTTGCAATGAGCGGATTTCTTTGCCTTCCCGAATGCTTTTCCTTTAGCTGTTCAATAGTCAATGGAGGCATTAATTTCCCCGGGTTCGATAGTATTATCTGGTCATCATATATCCGCACCTCAATGGATGAGGAAGTATCAAGGTAATCCCTATGAACCAATGCATTGATTGCAGCTTCTCTCAGTGCATCGAGCGGGTAATCCCATATTTCCCTTCTTGCCACGCCTTCAAGAGAAAGCTCTTTTACAGAAGTATCAAACCTGACATTTATGTTCTTTTTTACGGCTTCGAGAATGCCATCAAGCTGCTGAAATAAATTTCCCTTTGCTTCAACCGTATCGAGAATTATTGTGTTGTTTTTAAACCTTCCCACCTTTGAATAAGCTGAAATAAAATATTTTTGTGGATTTCTGCCAAAAAGTAAAATACAAGCTCTGGTAAGGCGTCCATCTTTTGTTATCAGGTTAAGTTTTTGCAAAATATTATTTGTTGAATCTTGCTCAATCAGGGGAAGTCGTTGACGCGCAAGCGCTTTAAATTTTTCTATGCTTTCTGTGTCAAGAACTTCCTCAAGCTGGTCTATGTTTGCATCTGCAGGAAACTCATCCCATGAATTTCCTGTTTTTTCCAAAAGAAATGAAGACAGTTCTATTCCAAAAAGCTCTTGTGTAGTACTGCCTGTTCTAACATAAAATTTTCCATCATAAGAAATAGGAAAAGAGGAGGGAGGAATTTCAATATTTAAAAAACTTTTTCCACTGTGAATTTCTTCTCGCACAAAAGAAGTTATCCCTAAACTATTTCTGATTTTATTTGGCAAATCCTCCAATAATTTTTTAATTTCGGATTTTTCCAATCCAATCACTTCACCCTTGTCATTGCAACCTACAGAAATGATACCACCATCTGTATTTGCAAATGCAGCAACAGTTTTTAAGTATTCGTCATGCCAAGACTTTTTGAATTCTATGTTGTGATTTTCTACTTTTTCCATATCCCCATCTCTCCCAGGATTGATTTCAGTTTTTCGTCTGCTTTTTGTCGTTCTTCTTCCGCTTCCTTTAGTTGCACCACCGCATCTTCAAGGTTAAGGGTATCATCCTCACCGTTTTGAGCAACATAACGGCTGGGGCTCAAGTTGTAGTCGTTGCGGGCTGCTTCTTCGTTGGTAATCATTTTACTAATGCCTTCCTCTTCTTTCCATCGCAGGTAAATATCGGCAATATGGTTAATGCTTTCATCGGGTAAAAAGTTTTTTGGCCTGCCCTTTTGAAAAAGCTTTGAAGCATTGATAAGCAATATCTTTCCTTTTCTCTCCTCCGGTTTCGATTTGTTAATAACCATGATTATCCCTGGCGCTGTTGTGTTATAAAACAGGTTTTCGGGCAGTAGCAGCACAGACTCCACAAAATCGTTTTCTACAAACTGCTTTCGGATATCCCGCTCGCGGTTACTGCCTGCATTGCCACTTCCACGAGAAACAGCACCTGTATCAAGCACCACAGCCATTTTCCCTTTGTCGTTAAGCGATGCAAACATATGCTGAACCCAGCCCCAGTCGGCACTGCTCGAAGGCGGAAAACCAAATATAAAACGATTGTAGCGATCATTTTCGTATACTGTTTGGGGAAAGTTCTGGTTCCACATTGGATTGGCTGTAACCAAATCGAATTTCTGCAAGGCGCCCGTTTCTGTTAAAAAAGCCGGGCGGTTCATGGTGTCGCCCAATGCTATTTCTGCTTCCATATCGTGAATAAAAGCATTCATCTTGGCCATTGCAAAAGTGGCATGCAAAATTTCCTGTCCGTAAAAGGTCAACGGTTCCAGCGAAGGGTTATCGCCGAACTTTTCCTTGCCTCGCAGAAAAGTTTTGATCAGCAAACCTCCTGAACCGCAGCAGGGATCGTAAATTTGGTTTCCGGGTTTCGGGTCGAGGATATACGCCATCAAAACGGCTACCTCACTGGGCGTATAGAATTCGCCGGCACTTTGTCCCGAACCTTCTGCAAATTTCCTGAGCAGATATTCATAAGCACGCCCCAAAATATCGGGATCCACATCGTTCAATCCCAATCGGTATTTTCCCAACACATTAATCAGGTCTTTCAACACTTCATCGCTTATGATTCTTTGTCCGCCTGCCGTGGCATTGAAATCTACAATATCAATGACGCTTTGCAGTTTGGGATTCTCTTTGGCAATTTTCCTGACGGCATCCGTCAGGTATTCGCCTACGCCGGTAGTTTGTTTGGCTATGGCTTCCCAACGGGTTTCGAGTGGCAAATAAAAACGTACAAGATTATGATCATCGGACAATAGTTGTTCGACCATTTCTTTTGAACCATAACTTTCTGACAGTCGGTTGATCTCGTCTTCAAATACGTCGGAGAGCCTTTTGAGAAATATAAGCGGCAAAATGTAATCTTTGTATTTGGGAGCATCAATAGGCCCGCGAATTTTGCAGGCGGCTTCCCATAGCCAATTTTCTAATTCTTTTATACTGAGCATATATCATCACGCCTTAGTTTATAAAAGCCAAGAATTTGCTGAACCGATAAACCACTTTGAATCAATTCTAATAAAGTGGGAAATTTCTTTCGATTGTTAAATAGTTCAGGCATCACTGACACATTGCTTTTTGTCTCGATCTCAATATCAGCCAAACTACATAAAAAGTGGCTCAATTTGGCATCTTCTCTTCTAATTTTTTCTCTGAGTAGTTTGTATTGGCCCATATCTATACAAAGCTTTGAACTTCCAGGGCTTTGTATGTTAATACTATTTTTCAGCATGGACAAAATCTCCAATGCTCCTGATAAGGATATTTTACCGGAGCAAGACTTAAGGCTAATTTTATAGGGGAATCTTTCGAGCATTCCAGGAAATACTCCTCCAGTAGTTTGCAGAATAAGTCAAGGACAGCCAGAATATTTTTACCTGAGTTAACCTTAAAAATCCCGAATTCATAATAGCTCTTAATTGGGAAAAGAAAATTGTCGTTAGTGAAACGTGAATTTCCATCTTTATTTTTTATTTCATATATCTGGCAATTGAAAGCTTCCAATAACTGCTCATAGTCCTTTACAAAATCCATCTGAACAGCAAGAGGCCTAAATGATTCCTTTAACATAACCTTATCATTACTACTCATATTTTGCATTAACTCAAGAGTATCAACATATTTTTCAAACAGCCTATAAAGCGTTGTTGATAACTGTTCCAGATTAAAATAGTAAATTCCATTAGGAAAGTCAAGTCCCATCTTTCTTTATTAGCCACACACTTTACCATAATTATTGCACATGCCAATAAGAAAGTCAAGTCTCACCCTCATAAGCCACGCATCTCTATTTTTGTACGCCCTAAAGAGTAAAGCAACTGCAAGGCAATTCTATCACGACAACTGTGGTAAAGGCTAAAGCACCTTGACAAATTTTGATGGCATATTTAATAAAGTCTTTAATGAAAAATCAACGATGATCCATGGAGCCAAGGCTACTATTTCAGTTTTTGGCGTGGCAGTAAAATCAAGATCCATACTAATTCCTCTACCATACATAGACGCTAAATTTCTATAAGGTTCCGCTTCTCCACAACCTCATAAACATAAATGAGGATCTCTATGGCTTCTTTCTGACAAAAACAGAATTGGAACCTATCTTCAACAAGTTTATTAGAACTTAATAAAGCCAGAACTATCTAACCTTTTTACTTCTATGGAATAATCCCGTTTAATCCAGATTTATAATGCTCCAAGAAGTCCATTTACA
>Ga0209720_1003149_pt1 | contig 11587 bp, 10 predicted proteins | sample AD_JPNMR3_MetaG_FD_184426 | JGI IMG/M metagenome (GOLD analysis project Ga0209720, IMG submission 184426) | Active sludge microbial communities of municipal wastewater-treating anaerobic digesters from Japan - AD_JPNMR3_MetaG (SPAdes) (version 2) | ecosystem: Engineered > Bioreactor > Anaerobic...
ATCTAATCCAATTATCTTTCTGTCTTTGTGCTTTTCAAGATAGTAATAGACAAAATTGCTTCCTATGAATCCCGCACAGCCTGTGACTAAGAGTGTCATGATTAGGCCCCCTTCCGCACAAATCTTTTCCTGAGACTCGTAAAAGCGATCCTGTTTCCTTTGTCATCATAACAATCCTTGATCCTAAGTAAACCTTCTCCACATATTACGACGGCTTGATCCTTATTAATTTTCCAAAGTTTTCCCGGATATCTTATCTCAAATCTGACATCTTCATCAAGCACCTCGGAACTTTTGATTATTATCTTTTGCCCGTCCAAATAACTAAAGGCACCGAGGTAAGGATCACCCAATGCCCTAATGAAATTATATACATCCTTGTTTGATCTCCTCCAATCTATTTCCATATCACTTAGGTCTCTCCAACAACTATACGTTGCCCCTGAATGATCCTGCGCAACGAACTTTCCATTGCTGAGATTGCTTAAAACTTCTGAAATGCTTTCAGCATATCCTCTGGATAAAAGTGATACGATATCTTTCATATAATACTCGTCTCTAAGCTCATATCTTTTCTGATATATTATTTGGCCGCCGTCAATCTCCTTGTCAGCAAATACAACAGTAAATCCAATTTCCTTTTCTCCGTTTATTACTGCAGTTGCAGTCGGAGCAAATCCCCTGTACCTTGGAAGCAGTGAGTCATGATAAATCACCACATTTCCGTGGAACAACTCCAATATACTATCGTCGAATAAATATCTCCACCCTATCAAAATTGCGGCATTGATTTTTTCTTCGGTTACTAATGTTTGAAGTCCCTTCTTGCCCCTAATCCAGTCAAAGAACAGAATCCCGTTCTTGAAGCATTCTTCCTCTATTAATGGGAAATAGTTTTCAGTGACATTTAGTTCATTGAAAGAAAACACTGCACCTATTAAATTTTTGTTATATTCCAACATTCCTTTTAGGTATTCATATCCTTTCTTTGTAGCCAAAAATAGTAAAAATTTCATATTTTCATTTCACATCCTCTTGCTGGTACCCTTAATTGAATGTCACGGGACATAATCTTCCTTGCCAAGGGAAGTATTGAATCAGCTGAGCTACGCACAATTGTCATGGAACAAGTCATATACATTAGATTCCTTAGTAAGATACGATATGCCTAAAGTATTTGTATATCTCTTCTACGATGTAGTCGACTTCTTCCAAGCGTAGACTATAGTACATGGGCAACCTCAGCAGCCTCCCGCTCAGGTCCTCAGTCACAGGCAAATTGAACGTGCCATATCTCGATCTTGAGTATGGAGATTCGTGTAATGGAATGTAGTGAAACACGCTGTTTATGCCATTATCTTTCAGATAGTACATCAAACCATCTCTTTCTTGTTCCGAATTAAGTATTATATAAAACATATGATAGTTGGTCTTTGCATAATCATTAACTATCGGTAACCTAAGAATCCCACGAGCTTGCAGCTCCGCCAGGCCGTTATAATATCTCTCGTATATTGTTTTACGCTTCTGATTTATCTTTTCGATGTTTTCAAATTGACTATAAAGTACAGCAGCATTTATATCCGATGGCAGATAACTTGAACCGATATCGACCCATGTATATTTGTCGACCTCCCCTCTGAAGAACTGACTCCTATTAGTCCCTTTTTCTCTTATTATTTCCGCTCTTTTTACGTACTTCTCGTCGTTAATGGATATTGCTCCGCCCTCACCAGACGAAAAGTTCTTAGACTCATGAAAGCTGTAGCATCCAAAATCTCCAATTGTACCCAAGTACCTGTCCTTGTACATTGCATCTACTCCCTGAGCAGCATCCTCGATTACGATAAGATCGTGCCTCTTGGCTATTTCCATTATTGTGTCCATTTCGCATGCAACTCCAGCGTAATGAACTGGGACAATTGCCTTTGTCTTCTTTGTTATCAATTCCTCTATCTTTGTCTCGTCTATATTCAAGTTGTCTTCTCTAATGTCACAATAAATAAGCTTTGCACCCCTTAGTGCAAAAGCGTTTGCGGTTGAAACAAAAGTATATGAGGGTAGTATAACCTCATCTCCTTCCCTTATATCAGCTAGAAGCACAGCTAACTCCAAGGCATGAGTGCAAGAGGTAGTTAAAAGAATTTTCTTTGAGTTGAATCTCTCTTCCATAAATTGTGAACATAATTTCGTGTATTTCCCGTCACCAGATATTTTACCATTCTCAAAGGCATCTTTTATGTATTCTAGCTCTTTGCCAAACAAATTTTGCTTATTAAAAGGTATCATCATCGTTTGCCTCCTCTGCAACGAACTGTATATACCTTCCGTATTCTGTTTTCTCATATTTCTTTGCGAGTTTCAAAAGTTGCTCCTTATCAATATATCTCATCCTATATGCTATCTCTTCGATACATGCGATGTACATTCCTTGCCTTTTCTGAATCGCTGCCACGAAATTTGCCGCATCCATTAGATTGTCGGGCGTTCCTGTGTCTAGCCATGCAAAACCTCTACCTAAAGGTTGCACCTTAAGTTTTTTCACCCTAAGGTATTCTTTATTTACGTCTGTTATTTCCATTTCTCCTCTTAGAGATGGTTTAATGCTTTTTGCAATTTGCACAACGCTGTTGTCGTAGAAATACAACCCTGGAACTGCATAATTAGATCTTGGATTTTCAGGCTTTTCTTCCAAACTAACAACATTAAACTGCTCATCAAATTCTACAACACCAAAGTCCTTAGGGTTCTTAACCGGGTACGCAAAAATAAGTGCACCATCTGTTAGTTTTGATGCATTCTGTAAAACAGGACTAAATCCTTGCCCAAAGAATATGTTGTCACCGAGTATGAGACAGACAGTGTCGGTACCAATGAAATCCTCACCTAAGATAAATGATTCTGCTATTCCTCGAGGTTTTTCTTGTGTTTTATACGTGATTCTAAGCCCCAAATTTTGACCATTATCAAAGAGCTTTTGGTATAAAGGAATAAATTCAGGATTTGAAATTATTAGTATGTCCTGTATCCCAGAAAGCATCAAAACAGAGAGCGGATAATATATCATTGGCTTGTCATATACAGGTACTAACTGCTTGCTTATAGCTAATGTTGCCGGATAAAGCCTTGTGCCAGAACCTCCTGCCAATATTATCCCTTTCATCGAAGATTACCACCTTTCCGTTATCTATCAAATACATTTCTCCAAATCTCAACACATTTTTCATCAGAAAATTCTTTTTCCACTATTGACGCATTTTTTGATCCGATTGCTTGAGTAAATTCAAAAATTTTTTCTTCTTCATTATTTACAAGTCTCTTAGTGTCAAATACTTTGATACCTAATCGACTCAGGAAGCTCCACGTTGATATATCACTACGAATGTAGACTTTCTTTCCTAAATATAGCAAAGCTAGAATATTTCCAAGACCCTGCTGCCTTTTGTGTCCAAATATGGCTACATCAATTGAAGAAAGTAACTTAACATATTCCTCAGGTGGCATGAAATTAAGCACTGGAATGAATCTTTTACCAAATAGCTCCCGACCTAATTTGATAACGTTATCTACATTATTAGATGCACCGTATGAAAGTGGACAAACGATCTCAAAATCTCGTTCAAATTTATATGTAGCCAAGGCGCTCAATATCTCTACGTGGTTATTTGTCAATGAAGCTGAATTCCCAACCAAAATTCTATTTGTAGAACTTGGAGTATGTTGAATCTGATGTGAGAGCATTTCAAAGTCTACAGGATTTGGATAAAAAGCATATCTGTATTCAGCTTTTGTATTGTATTTCTGTTTGGCAAAGAGGTAGTCTTCATAAACCAATGCAACAATAGCTTCTATATTTCTAATGAATTTTCTTTTCATCATCTCAATAATTCGGGATTTTAAACTGTGAGAATCAGCAATCCAATAATTGTACAGATCACCACCCCATAAAATCCAGGAAACTTTATTCAAAAATCTTTTGTGTGACAGCAGCCAAATTATAGTACGTGTATCAAATAATGAGTGAACCATTATCTTGTGACAATCTGAAGCCTGACTTTTTAACCAAAATAAATCCTTTCTACTTGACGGATCTATATAGTATATATTGTCTAAAGAATCATATCTATGCGATCTTGAAAACATCACAAACATATGTTCAGTCCCATCGAAATTCTGACGTATAAAATTGATAAACCTTTCAGTATATGAGCTTTCGATACCCTCATAAATAATCATGTGAAGATACATAGAACGCTCCTCTCTAGTGACTATTCAAGTTAGATTACTTCACCGTGACTGTGTAACGATTATTCATGCTTCTTTTCATTTAAAGAACTTGTATATCCTACTTAATCTATCCCACAACCCCTTCTCACTTCCATACAGCGTGTGAGGCTTCTCAGGCCTCATTAAATAATTCATGAGATCATCCTTGGTCCATCTCATCTTTTTCAAGAAGTACTCTATGTCATCTATTAATTCCTGCTCACTTGGGTATGGTATTTCAAGCAGCAGTTTCTCTGCTTCTTCTTTCCTCATCTGCCCTGTTAGTATAAGTGTTGAAAGATGGTTCTTGCGTTTATCTACTCCGAATTTAACCGGTAAAATAAAGCCTTGGTAAAACCTGGTAAAAATAGATTCATAATGCTTGTAGGGATATGGTTTGTATGAATATCTCTTCTGCAAGATGTCAAGTGCTTCGAATTTATTGTAATTTGGTAGATAATCAAGGAATGAGATCCATTTTGTTTTCTTCAGATATTCGGCCACTATATAGTCAACCGTTCCGAATGCTGGAAACGTCTTCAATTTTACGTTTCTCAATTTACCGAGGTTCCTAATGTTTTTCTTATCACGTTTGAACCATTTCCAATTCTCCGGCATTCTGAGACCTTCTGTAGATGTATTAGTTCCCGCAAGTATATAATTTACTCCGTACTTACCGGCCTGTTGATAGCACACTGCGAGCATTGCATTATCATATAATAGCTCAACATCTATCACATCAGCGTCGAAGAATGCTTGCATAAGCTCTCTATATTCTTCCCAGTCGATTACATGAGTGTACAAATCTACCCCAAGCTTCTCAACGAGATTTTTGATATTATTTGCAGCAAGTTCACTGTTCCAGCCGTTATCCATATGCGCAGCAAGAGGTCTAAGACCAAGTTCCTTTACTTTCACAAGAGTGTACGAGCTGTCAACTCCACCGCTAACACCAACAATGCAATCATATTTTTTGCCCTTACCATAACCTTTGATTTCTTCAACTAGTTCATCTAATGACAGACCTTTCTTTGTATTTTGATTGTTTAATGATTCAAGAAATTCCGTACAATAGTTACAATACCCATTCTCATCGAACGTAATACCCTTTGCAGTAGTGTCCATTAGACACCTTTTACATCTTTTCTGTTCTTCATTTATTTCTTTCAGTCTCTTCTTCAATAACGCAACAAATTCTTCCATCCTGAATTATCCTCCTGCAAGTTTTTTGATATCTTCATACTTTGGATATGATATTACCACTGCTCTGTGTGGCATGTGGAAAACAAACATGCTCCCAGCCGCGCATGCACTTGCCCCTGCCTGTATTGCCAATCGAAAATCATCCAAATTTCTCGCACCTCCACAAGCTATCAATGGTACTGATAACTTTGATGAAATTGATTTTATCAGTTCTAAATCATATCCTTCGAATGTTCCATCCCTATCTATATCATTTAGTAATATTTCCCCAACTCCAAGCTCCTGCATTATTAGAGCTAATTCCAATGGTTCGTACTTTGTTTTTTCAGTTCCGCTCTTAATTAAGACCCTCTGCCCAAGCAAGGTCCTCTTTACATCCAATGAAAAAACGACGCTTTGACTTCCGAATTTGTCAGCAAGGCTTTTCACTAAATCAAAATTGAGCACAGCATTTGTGTTCAAGACTACTTTCTCTATTCCAATTGTGAATAATCTCTTCGCATCTTCAACGGTTTTGATCCCACCACCATAACCAACCGGCATAAAAGCTTCACTCACAACTTCTTTTAGATAATCAAAATCTATCGACTTGTTCAATCGTGATGCTTCTATATCCAATATCGTTATTTCATCAGCTTCTTTGTCGTTAAAAATTCTGACTGTATTAATGGGGTCACCAACGTATTTGTGATCCTTGAATTTTATTCCTTTGTAGAAACCTCTGTTTTTCATGAGCAGTACGGGTATGATTCTTGGCTTAAACATTCATAACCCTCCACAAAATTTTTGTATAGCATGATACCAAACTTGTGAGACTTTTCTGGATGAAATTGGACACCCAAAATATTGTTCTTCTCAAAGCTTGAGACGAATTCGTATCCATAAACTGTTGTTGTTAATATATCTTCTTTGTTTGTGCATTCTACTGCGTAAGAATGGACAAAATAAAATCTGTTTTCCTGATTTTCCATCTCTGCAAACAACCTGGATTTCTTACACAATTTTACCTCATTCCAACCCATATGTGGTATCTTAAGCGTATTATCTTTAAAATGAAATTTACGTGCATATCCTTTAATGAAACTAAAACCTTCAAGGGTGCCTTCTTCGCTACCTTCTGTCAATAATTGCATACCAAGACAAATGCCCAAGATAGGTACCTTTTCTTCCAAGACTTTGAACTTAATCAAGTCTATTAGTCCGAGTTCCTTCAGATTTTTCATGGCATTATCAAAGGCACCAACACCTGGTAATATAAGTCTCGTTGCTTTCTCTAATTTTCTTGGGTTTGACGTTATAACAAATTCAGAACCAACTTTCTTGAGCATATTACCAACAGAACCAAGATTTCCCATTCCATAGTCGATGATATATAACATTTTACGCCTCCGAATAAATCACCATTTTACTTGAGAATATCAAACTACGTCCAGGAATTATCTTCAAAACGCTGCTTTATTTTACCAATATTTCCACAATCTTCTCTCCAGCTCTTCCATCACCATACAGATTTTCTGGATATACCACATTGTCTTCACTCAATACCTTTTCAACCAATGTATCTTCATTTGCAAGTTCGTTCCATCCTGACTCTACTATCTCTCTCCATCCTGTGTCTGGCATCAGTATTATACATCTTTTCTTACTAAAATACGCTTCTTTTTGTAATCCACCACTATCTGTTATCACTTTCCAACTGTGTCTCACAAGTCCCATTAGTCTTAGATAGTCTATCGGCTCACTCATGATAAAGTTTTTTGTATATTTCTCAAGTCCAAATTCATTTATCCTCTTCTTCGTCCTCGGATGAATCGGAAAGAATATCACTTTCTCTTTCGATATCTCATCCAATGCTTTCAATATCTTTTCAAGCTTTTCCTTGTTATCCACGTTGAAATCTCTGTGAAGCGTTAAAACTATGTATTCCCCATCTTCAAGTCCATATTCTTTGTAAGCTTCGTCTTCGAACTTTGGTTCCATCATCTTGTACAAATCATACATAACATCTCCAACAAAATAAACACCTTTCGTTATCCCTTCTCTTTCAAGATTTCTTACAGCTAACTCACTTGGGCAGAACAAAAGGTTACTCACATGATCAGTCACTACTCTATTTATCTCCTCTGGCATATCTTTGGGTTCTTGCCTGATCCCTGCTTCGATGTGTGCAACTGGCATCTTCAGCTTTGCTCCCACCAATGCACCTGCTAATGTGGTGTTCGTATCACCATATACGAGTATAGCATCTGGCTTTTCTTTCAAAACTACCTTCTCAAATTCGATCATGATTTTGCCAGTCATCTCACCATGAAGACCAGAACCAACACCAAGGTTGTAATCAGGCACCTTTATATCTAATGTCTCAAAGAATATATCTGACATGTTCCTATCATAATGCTGGCCTGAATTGACTAATATCTCTTCAATCCCAGCTTTCTGCAACTCCTTGCAAATTATCGCTTCCTTTATTATTTGTGGACGTGCACCAACTAAACTGATTACTCTCATTTATTCAGCTCCATCCTATATGAAAATTCTGATTGAAATTGCAAATCTCGTTCAACACCATACGCTTCTACTCGTACTACTGTCAGTTCTCGACAAACAAACTAGCTGTTTCCCTTCATCCACTAATTCGTACCTCTTCTCACCTTTTTCGATTATATCCATTTTCACCAACTTATCGAGCGCCGTTTTCATGCTTCCTGCACTCATGTTCAGTTCATATGGTGAGATATCGTATGCTATGTTTTTCAACACCGACTTCTGATTCGAGCTCAACGAATCCCACAACATCTCATACATCGAACGTTCCGACTGCAACACCTTCTTCACAGCCCTTTCCACATCTTCCAATTCTAGTTTACCACTTTCCACTGCGATATTCCATATCATATGTGATATGTACTGCACATAGTATGGATGACCGTTGGACACTTCATATATATGTTCAAGTAAATCACTGTCAATTTGCACTTCTTCAATCGTTGAATTGAACTTGTGCCTCAGAAAGCCGATTGTCTCGCTCTTCCCCAGTGGTTCAAGATTGTAAACTTTCGAAAATCTGTAGAATGGCTTTTCTGCATTTGAGAATATATCATTCATCACATGCCTTCTGCTCCCTGCAAAGATGAACGTTGTATTCTTGAACATCATTTAGAAAGAAATACAAAATCATCCCATTAGATAATATTAATTCTTGGACGATAAAAAATTAGGAGAGAGGCTGTTATGAATAGAAAAATTGAATAAACATGAAGCAGGAGGTTTGATATGTACGAAAGAATCATCAAGCTTATAGAAACCAACGAATTTAACAAGGCACTTGAACAGATTGAAAAACTCCAGCAAACTGATCCAAAGAAGTACAACTTTTCAGGTCTTGTGCATTTCAAAAAAGGAGTCCTTAACAAGGCAAAAGAAGAATTCGAAAATGGTCTGAAACTATCACCAGTTGATTCAGACCTTCTGTTTAATTATGGTTATCTACTTAAAGAACTAGGTCAAGAGATGGAAGCTTGGCGCTATCTCATGAGGATACACAACAAAGATTGGGCAACGTACGATCTGCTTGGTGACATAGAGTACAAAAACAGAAGCAAAGTAGCTGCACTTAGATTTTACAAAAAGGCTGCAGAACTAGCTGATAATGAAGAAATGAAAGCGAAGTTCTTGGCGGTACAAGAATCAATTAAGAGCAATACGAAAATCGCATTCCTATGTTTGCCTGGGCTTGACAATTTTCTCAAAGACATAGTGGATGCGTTCTCGCTTGCATACGATGTGAGGTTGGTAGTAACAAGAAAGGATGAAGAAATAGCAGAAGCAATAAGATGGGCAGACATAGTATGGTTAGAATGGGCAAATGAGATGACGGTCTTTGCAACAAACAATGTGCCTGAGATAACAAAAAAGAAAGTAATTTGCAGATTGCACAGCTACGAGACATTTAGCTCATTCCCAGAGCAAATAAATTGGAACAATGTAGACAATCTTGTTTTTGTTAGCAAACACATCAGACGTATCTTCCACGATTTACATCCAGATGTAAGGATCGATCCAAGGAAAGAATTGATCGTTCAAAACGGTGTAGATTTGGATAGATTCAGATTCTCAGTGCATGAGCTGGGGTACAACTTGGCAGTTGCTGCACATATAAACTACAAGAAAGATCCAACGATGTGGATTCAAATAGTAGCCAAGTTGGATGAAATAGACAAAAAATACAAATTACACATAGCAGGAGATTTTCAAGATCCGAGGTATGGTGTATATTTTGATTACATAAAGAGAGAGATGAATATAGAAAATAATCTTATACTACACGGATGGGTAGAAAACGTTGATGAATTCTTAAAAGACAAGAACTATGTCTTATCTACAAGCATACATGAAAGTTTCGGGTACAACATAGCGGAAGGAATGGCAAGGGGGATCAAACCCATCATCCACAACTATGCTGGAGCTAAGGAACAATGGCCAAAGGAACTCATTTATAACACAATAGACGAGGCAGTGGAGAAGATCATCGATAAGGACTATGATTCGGAGAGATATCGTAGATTTATTGAAGACAGTTGTCCATTACAAAAGCAGATAGTTTGCATTGAGAATCTGTTGAATAGCGATTTCACTGGATTGCAGGATAAATTAAGAAGTGCACTGGTTACAGCATACGATAAGAGAACGTTCGAGAATGAACTGCAAGAATACAGAGGAAAAATCAAAAAACTGAGTGAGCATATTGATGAATCTTCAGATGAAATTTTTTCCAAGGTGAACAATTCAAACACCGTTGTAAGTATAATAACTCCATCGTTTAATGGCTCAAAATTTCTTCCCCAGTTATTAAATTCTCTGCGAATGCAAATCAAGGCTCAGGAAATAGAATGGATAATTGTTGACGACTGTTCGGACGATGATAGTATAGAGTTTTACGAATCGCTCTCTTCCGAAACTACGATAGGAAAGATAAGGATTTTTAGAAATAGATCAAACGTTGGAGCAGCGCTTTCACTGAAAAGAGGTGTTAACCTATCCTCATCTGATATCATAGCATGGGTTAGCGCGGATGATTGTTACATCAGCAATGACAAAATCCAAAAAGATCTGCAGATGCTCAGTTTAGATAAAGATATAGTGTTTTCAAGATACACGCTCCTTGGTCCAAACCCATCAGATGGAAAAATGGTTAAGGTGATTGGTGATTTTAGCTCTGACAAATATTCCAATCTACTGAACATTATGATATCTAACCCGTTGAATGGCTCTTCCATGGTGATGAAAAAGGACGCCTACCACGAATGTGCAGGATTCAATGAGTTTCTCGTGAATACTGATGGCGATTTCGACTTATGGGCAAGGGCCATGCTCTTGCAAAAGAAAATAGCCTTTTCTGATACTATAGTTTTCAATACACAGCATTCCAGTCAAACAAGCAGAAGTATTTGGAAGATGGTAATTGGGTGCAATATTACGAGGTTATCATATGTAAAACTTCTTGAACAAACAGGCGAAATTGAGGCTATAAGCAATAAGTTCATGAGAATGCATGATGTTGACAAAGTACTACTTAACCTCGTGGCCAGCTACAGATATGCATGGCTCGTAAGACTTTTTCAACAAAGTTTGGTTGTGCCAAAGGATTACAAAAAACTCTTTGAAGATCTGCCGGATGAATTGAGATCGTTCTTGGATGCAATCGACAATTTAAGTGACGAATTTATGAATACTAGTACCTTTCAACAGTTCGCTAACCATTACAAAATGCTCATAGGAAAGGGGAATACAGTATGAAGATATTGGTTACAGGAGCCATGGGATTTATAGGGAAATACATGGTTAGGGCATTGAAGAATCATGGATATGACGTTATCGGAATAGACTTAGCAATTGCCGATAGTGAAAATTATGTTAGAGCCGATATCACTTATTTTGAGGACGTGTGGAGAATTTTCAAAGAATCAAACGGTTTTGATGTTGTCCTACACTTGGCTGGTGAAGTCGGACGATTAAATGGAGAAGAATATCCTCAGCGGATGATCTATGTAAACGAAATAGGTACGTTAAATCTTCTACAATTGTGTTTGGAGTACAATTCAAAACTTGTTTATTTCAG
>Ga0209720_1003150_pt1 | contig 11585 bp, 9 predicted proteins | sample AD_JPNMR3_MetaG_FD_184426 | JGI IMG/M metagenome (GOLD analysis project Ga0209720, IMG submission 184426) | Active sludge microbial communities of municipal wastewater-treating anaerobic digesters from Japan - AD_JPNMR3_MetaG (SPAdes) (version 2) | ecosystem: Engineered > Bioreactor > Anaerobic >...
AACTTTGAAAGGTATAGACAAGGTATTCTTAGTTTCAAATGCTGGTCTTGAATATATGAAGAAAAACTATCCTGAATTTATTCAGAAGTTTTCAGCCTCTCCGTTGGGTATTAAGAATAAAGGAATTCTGAATAATCCGTCGAAAGACGGGAAATTCAGAATTGTGTCTTGTTCTTTTATCTCATCAGTAAAGAGAGTAGATTTAATTGTGAAAACTCTTTATGAACTTACAAAAATATCTCAAAGAGAAATCGAATGGTACCATATAGGTGGCGGACCACTTTTTGAGGAAATAAGATCATTAAGTGATAGGTTGTTGAAAAACAAGATGTATTATGAACTACTTGGCAATATGAAAAATGATGATATATTCGAGTTTTATAGAAAGCAGCCATTGGATCTCTTTATAACACTCAGCGAATCAGAAGGTGGAAGGCCCGTATCAATTACGGAAGCAATGTCTGTAGGGTTACCAGTTGTGGGAACTAATGTAGGTGGAATACCAGAACTTGTTATTGATGGGAAGAATGGAGTCCTTGTACCAGTAACGGCAAGCCCAAGTTACGTTGCGAAAGAAATACTAAAGTTGATGAACGAATCTGACAAACTTATCAAAATGAGAAGTGAGAGTCTTAAAATTTGGCAAAAGACAGCGAACGTAGAAGTTAATTTTGAAGGATTTGTAAAAGAACTACTAAAACTATGAAATAGGCGATAGATAAGTGATGGAGAAATAGAAGACTTTTTTATTACTATATACAAGAATGAAAAGAGTAATGAGCCAAAATATTTCATCAAAGTGCTTGGGAACAAGAAAATCTCGAAAGTACTGAAAAAGAGATGCTGAAGAAACAGACAAAGTTATACAGAGTTCTGCTCGCCTGGATCTTACATTATCCAGAACGAATGTTACTATTTAAACAATTTGAAAATTAATGGAGGCGTAGAAATGTTATATATCATCGACTATGGAATGGGAAATCTTGGTTCTGTCGGTAATATGCTCAAGAAAATTGGTGCTCAGTTTGTTATAACGTCAAATCCAAGAGAATTAGAGAAAGCAACGAAGCTCATATTGCCTGGTGTTGGTGCCTTTGATAATGCCATGAAAAATCTGAAGGAACTCGGGCTAATAGACTTGATTAAGTTCAAAGTTTTGGAAGAAAAGGTACCTATCTTGGGCATTTGTCTTGGTATGCAATTATTGACAGAAGGTAGCGAAGAAGGTACCCTTGAAGGTTTTGGTTTCATTAAAGGATATGCACGTAAATTTCATTTTGAAGATAATAGAATTAAGATACCACATATGGGTTGGAATGAGGTAAAATTGTGTAAGAAATCCAGACTGTTTGCAGGGATGGAAAATCAGGAAAACAGATTTTATTTTGTCCATTCATACGCAGTAGAATGCAAAAACAAAGAAGATATATTAACAACAACAGTTTATGGATACGAATTCGTCTCAAGCTTTGAGAAGGACAATATTTTGGGTGTCCAATTTCATCCAGAAAAGTCTCACAAGTTTGGTATCATGCTATATAAAAATTTTGTGGAGGGTTATGAATGTTTAAGCCAAGAATCATACCCGTACTGCTCATGAAAAACAGAGGTTTCTACAAAGGAATAAAATTCAAGGATCACAAATACGTTGGTGATCCCATTAATACAGTCAGAATTTTTAACGACAAAGAAGCTGATGAAATAGCGATATTGGATATAGAAGCATCACGATTGAACAAGTCTATAGACTTTGATTATCTAAAAGAAGTTGTGAGTGAAGCTTTTATGCCGGTTGGTTATGGTGGGGGGATCAAAACCGTTGAAGATGCGAAGAGATTATTCGCAATAGGAATAGAGAAAGTAGTCTTGAACACAAATGCTGTGCTCAATTTTGATTTAGTGAGAAGCCTTGCTGACAAATTCGGAAGTCAAAGCGTCGTTTTTTCATTGGATGTAAAGAGGACCTTGCTTGGGCAGAGGGTCTTCATTAAGAGCGGAACTGAAAAAACAAAGTATGAGCCATTGGAACTAGCTCTAATAATGCAGGAGCTTGGAGTTGGAGAAATATTACTAAATGATATAGATAGGGATGGAACATTCGAAGGATATGATTTAGAACTGATAAAATCAATTTCATCAAAGCTATCAGTACCATTGATAGCTTGTGGAGGAGCAAGAAATTTAGATGATTTTCGACTGGCAATACAAGCAGGGGCAAGTGCATGTGCAGCTGGAAGCATGTTTGTTTTCCACATGCCACACAGAGCAGTGGTAATATCATATCCGAAGTATGAAGATATCAAAAAACTTGCAGGAGGATAATTCAGGATGGAAGAATTTGTTGTGTTATTGAAGAAGAGACTGAAAGAAATAAATGAAGAACAGAAAAGATGTAAAAGGTGTCTAATGGATACCACCGCAAAGGGTATTACATTTGATGAAAACGGATACTGTAATTATTGTACGGAATTTCTTGAGATTTTAAAACAACCAAAGAAAAGAATAGATATGTCACTCGATAAATTGGTTGAAAAAATCAAAATCGATGGCAAAGGCAAGGAATATGATTGTATTGTTGGAGTCAGCGGTGGAGTTGACAGTTCATACACTCTTGTGAAAGTAAAGGAACTTGGTCTTAGACCTCTTGCTGCGCATATGGATAACGGTTGGGATAGTGAATTGGCTGCGAACAATATTAAAAACTTAGTTGAGAAACTTGGTGTTGATTTATACACACACGTTATTGACTGGGAAGAATATAGAGAGCTTATGCAAGCATTCTTCGATGCTGATGTGATAGATGTTGAGCTATTATATGATAATGCAATGCTTGCAGTATGCTACCAACAAGCTAGCAAGTATAAAGTAAAATACATTCTGGCTGGTTCAAATACAACTACTGAAGGTATGAGATTACCAGAGAATTGGAACTGGTTCAAATATGATAAGAAAAACATTAGGAATCTTGGTAAATTGAGAAACGTAAAATTGAAAACATTTCCAGCATTTGGAACGGTTGACTATGTAGTGGCCGAATATCTGAAGAAAACAAAATGGATCTCATTCCTTGATTATTTACCAAATTATAATAAGTTCGAAGCGCTCAAACTCTTGCAAGATAATTATTCATACAAACCATATCCTTACAAGCATTATGAATCCATTTTTACCAGATTTTACCAAGGCTTTATTTTACCGGTTAAATTCGGAGTAGATAAACGTAAGAACCATCTTTCAACACTTATACTGACAGGGCAGATGAGGAAAGAAGAAGCAGAGAAATTATTGACGGAAATACCATACCCAAGTGAGCAGGAACTAATAGATGACCTAGAGTACTTCTTGAAAAAGATGAGATGGACAAAAGATGATCTCATGAATTATTTAGAGAGGCCAGAGAAGCCTCACGCACTGTATGGAAGTGAATTAGGATTCTGGAAAACTCTTGGGAAGGTTTACAAAGTTTTTCATACAGATTAATTATTGTTAAGCTAGAATCATGTGCAAAGTTTAAGAACAGGAGAATCATATGTAACTCTATTGGCAGAACAATAGTAGAAACTTACATCATTCATTGAGGTGATTCTGGTTGCGTAATTTCGATCGCATAATTCACAGATTAAATAAGTATGGAGTCCTTAGGTTAAGAACTGCTTTGTCTTTACTTTATGATGGTAAAACATTCGAAAAAGAAGTCAGAATATATGAAGAGAAAATTGAAAAGCTGAGAAAAAGTCAGATTCAAGACTTAGAAGAGATAATTTGTAAGGTGAACAATTCAAAAGTGACTGTAAGTATAGTGACACCATCATTTAATGGAGCTAATTTTTTGCCGCAGTTACTTCATTCCTTGCATAAACAAACAATAGCCAAAGAAATAGAATGGATAATTGTTGACGATTGCTCAAGCGATGAGAGTATGTCTTTCTACAACGAACTCTCTACAGATTCAACAATAGGGAAAATATGCGTCTTCAGAAATACATCAAACCTTGGGGCAGTATTATCACTCAAAAGAGGAATCAGTCTGTCATCAACAGATATTATAGCATGGGTAAGTGCAGATGATTTCTATGTCAGTGATGATAAGATAGAAAAAGACTTAAATCTATTGAGAACAGGGGCAGATATAGTATTTTCAAAATATGCATTTATTGGTTCAAACCTATCCAATAGTCAAAAAACTGCAGCAAACAATCTTTCCTTTAATAAGTATTCAAATTTCCTAAATATCTCAATAGCTAATCCTTTTAATGGTTCTTCTATGGTGATGAAGAAAAATGTTTACTTTGAATGCGGTGGTTTTAACGAATTCCTTGTAAATTGTGATGGAGATTTTGATTTATTCATAAGAGCTATACTGCTTAATAAGAAGATAACTTTTTCTGACACAATTGTTTTTAATAAAGAACATACTAACCAAACAAGTAAGAACATTTGGAGAATGTCGATTGGTACCAATATTACAAGACTTTCATATGTAAGACTTCTTGAAAAAGTGGGGGAAATTGGCTTCTTAAATGATGAACTTTCAAGGCTGAGTAATCTAAACAAAATAATACTCGATTTGCTGTTTAGATACAGATACGTTTGGATATCTGAAATGCTTAATACTGATGTAAATAGATTCAAAGAATATAAACAGATGCTTATAAATCTGCCTGATGAATTAAGAATGTTTGAAAAGACTATCTATAATTTGTCTGATGAGTTTATGAACACAGCTGTTTTTCAGGATTTTCAAAATTACTACAAAAACTTGAGTAGAAGAGGTGAGCGATAATGAAGTTACTAGTTACTGGAGCCTTGGGTTTTATAGGAAAGCGCATGGTGGAATTCTTGAGAAATGAAGGGCATGAAGTTGTAGGTATAGACCTCACAATAGCGGACTATGATGAATATGTCAGAGCTGACATCACGTATTTTGAAGATGTTTGGAAAGTCTTTAAAGAGAACAACGGGTTTGATATCGTAATACACTTGGCTGGCGAAGTAGGAAGACTTAATGGTGAGGAATATCCACAAAGAATGATTTATGTGAACGAAGTAGGCACGTTAAACTTGATTAGGCTGTGCTTGGAGTATGGTTCAAAACTCGTCTATTTTAGCACCTCAGAAATATACGGAAAACTTTTCGATGAGAAAGAGGTAGTTGAGGAAGATTTTTCATTGATCAGCCCCAAAAAGGTAACTAATATTTATGCAATGAGCAAACTCTTTGGTGAAGGAATAGTGAACCACTATGTAGAAAATTACGGCTTGCTTGCCGTTGGTATAAGGCCTTTCATGATATATGGCCCAGGGGTAGCGGCCTCAAAATACAAGTCTGCAATAGATCAGTTTGTCTATAATTCTTTGAACAACAAGCCATTTTCTGTTCATAAAGGTTCTGAGAGAGCTTGGTGCTATATTGATGATTTTGTTGTTGGGGTCTTGACAATAATGGAGAAACATGACTTTAAACAAGGTGTGTATGAATCTTACAATATAGGAACGCAAGAATATGTACCGACCGAAAAACTTGCAGAACTGGTATTAGAATTAACAAATAGACCAATGGATTTGGTACAGATAGTAGAACTACCGGATAAATTTATCTCAGGAAGAAAAAGGTTCTCAAACTGGAAGTTAAGAAACCTTGGTTGGAAACAGAAAGTTCCTTTAAAGCAAGGACTTCAGGAAGTAATAAAATGGTACCAATCGTCAAATGATGTGATAGAATGATAGCAATTGTTGGGGCCAGCGGTTTCATTGGCAAGAACCTGGTAAGGCATATTGCTAATGCTGGGTATGATGTACTACCAGTTTATTTTTCTAAACCAAGTGATTTCAAAAACGAAATCCAATTTGAAGAATTACTAAGGTCCGATATTAAGATTGATGAGGTAATTTTCTGCGGTGGAAATTCAAACCATAATGTGAGTAATGCTGGTTTGCTTCATGCGATAGAAATTGATAGCAATTATATTCAGCAATACTTTGAACGATTTACATGCACTAAAGCAATTCTTGTCTCTAGTGCAGCTGTATATTACGGTTATGAAGGAACCGTCGACGAAAGGACCTGCCCAAGGCCTAATGTTAATTATGGGCTGTCCAAGAGGGTGGCAGAAATGGTGTTTGAAAAAGAAGTACATTACAGAGGCTGTTCAGGCGTCGTACTTAGATTAACCCATGCATACGGGCCGGGAGAACGAGATAATAGATTGTTCAAGAACATAGCTAGAGCAGTGACAAACAGGGAAATACTAAAGGTTCATGGAACAGGAAATTCGTACATAAATCCTGTCCCAATAGAGTTTTTCGACAATGTCGTGACATATTTGCTTAATAAAGAAATATCTTCAGGCCTAGTAGAATATTACAATATAGGATCATGTGAGAATTTGAAGGTAATTGATATAGTATATGAGCTGAACAAGTACTTTGATTTTGACTACGCATTTGAAGGAGAAGAAGAACAACCAGTTAATTTTATGACAAGTGTTAAGAAGCTTGGTGATTTAGGTTTTAAGTGTGAAGATAGCATTAGAAGTTTAATTGAGTATATTCAATCAATTATTAATATTGACCGTAAAAATATTTAGTAGAAAAAATCGGAGGATTTGATGCAAAAGGAAAGGGAATTTATCAAGTCTTTTTTTCAGTTTTCTATAGGGCAGTGGATATCTGCGCTTATTTCTTTCATAACTACTCCTATAATGACATGGCTAATAATACCCGAAGAATTTGGTAAAGCATCTATGTTTACGATAGCATTTAGTCTGCTTCTGAATATTGCTCTTTTAGGCACTGATCAAAGTTTTGCGAGAATGTTTTACGAGAGATCTGAAACAGAAAAGAAAGACTTACTATGGGAGTCTTTGTTACCTAGTCTATCAATAGGATTTGTGCTTTTTTTTCTAATACAAGTATTTTGGAAAAAGTTGTCGGTTGTACTTTTTGGCGATTCTTCACATTTTTTTCCGGTATTCCTATTAGGAATCAATATTTTGATAGCTATTGTAGAAAGGTTTGCAACTTTGGCCATCAGGATGAAAAAAAGAGGTGTCCTTTTTTCATTATTGAGAATTGTCAATAGTATTACTAATGTATGTTTTACTATTTTGTATGCATTATTTGTTTCAAAAAGTTTTTATGCTTTAATAGTGGGATCTCTTCTTTCTTATACTGTCTCTATGTTTCTGTCAATCTATTTTGAGAAAGACTTGTGGTTCGGAAAGGCAAGAATAGAAGCTCATTATATTCGAAGCATTATTAAGTACGGTCTTCCTTTCGTACCAACTTTTCTCATAAGTTGGATATTTCAATCTGTTGATAGGTTAACGTTGAGACATTATTTAGGATTTACGGAGACAGGTTTGTATTCTGCAGCATTTAAGGTAGTTTCAATAATGTCCCTAATTCAAGTCGGTTTCACTACTTTTTGGATTCCTTTTGCATATGAAAGCTATGAAGGTAATCCAGAAAATAAAGAGGTTTTTGGAAAAGTATTTGTATTTATCTCTGCTGCGATGTTTATAATTGGTTCTTGGGTTATTGTGTTTAAAGACGCAATATTTCTACTCCTAGCTAATGACTACAGAAGAGCGGCTAACATTAGTCCTTTCCTTCTCCTAATGCCTATAATGGAGACATCAAGTTACGTGACAACAGTAGGTATAAGTTTTAGTAAGAAGACCTACTGGAACATGGTTGTAGTGAGTATCTCAACCTTAGTAAATGTACTTGGAAATATTTTGCTCGTTTTACCATATGGGGCAAAGGGTGTTGCACTTTCAACAGGATTATCATACGTCCTATTCTTTTCTATAGGGACATTTATATCAAAGCAATTATATAAAGTTAACTATCATTTGGACAGGTTTTATTGTTCAACCATGATTTTTATAATCACTGCCTTTATTAATACATTTAATGAAACCGAGCTGTGGCAAGTTTTTTCTGCCATTCTTGGTTTGGTGATTACATCAGCTATTTATAAGAACGAGTTAAGATATATATTTCAGCTGGTGTACGAAGAATTGAGGAATAGGATATCAAAGAAAACCGGAAAGTAATGTACAGATGCTAAACAAAAAGTGTTTCTTCCATGATCAGTTGAGTTACATCCATTATTCCTAAAAAAGAAAATTTGTAACTCTTGTTTTGTTCACACATTTCTCTTTATTTCTAAGATTCTTGGATTACTCATTTCATCTATTGGATTATCTTCCTATAGGAAGGATCATCATCAGTTTATCAATGATATTCACCCCATGAAGTATTTGGATGACAATTAAGGGAGTCAGAAAATTCATTCAGAGGACTGATTCATAACGTAGAGCGAAAAAGTGTATTTTTCAGATGTCTGAAGAAGTACAAAGAATCCGGGCGTAATGATTCAGTATTCAATTTTCAAAGAGGAAAGCCAGAGACGATCATTTCAGATTACTCGAAGAATATCATCATTTATTAGTTTAGAAATGGATGCAAGTAAAGTAAGAAAAATCCGAAAACCAAACTCAAAAGGCAGTGTTGAAGAGTATCACATATGACTTTAGTCATATGAACCAAACATGAGTGCAGGAAGTGTGAAGGGGGCGCTCGATAAGTTAGTTAAAATGGACGTCATCTAAAAAGGCTAGAAGAGGTACGAATTAGTTGGCCTATTCTTAGGAATGTAAATGAAGATACTTTAATTAAAATAGCCATGCAGAAGAGAAAAGAGGAGTTTTATGACACTCTTATATGTTGTGTTTATGAGGGAAAACTCACGAGCAAAAGGTGTTCTTCAGAAAGTAATTGGCCAGTGCAATGCCTTTAGTAAGATATTTAGTAATGTTTATCTCTACATTTCAAGAGATAACGAGGCGGTACTCTATAGTATTGCAGGTGAAACAATGAAAGAAGTTGAGACTTTTAAGTACAGCAAGTGTTCGAGTTTCAATCCAAAAACTAAAATGAAACATTTAAATGGATACTTTTGGTACCAAGCGTTCCTTAATTACTTAAAGAAGGTAATCAGTTCTTATCAAATAGACATTTTATATCACAGAAATTCTTTACCTGTGAATAAGTTGATAAGAATTATGGGGGATAAGAAATTGATTAAGATATTAGAACTTCCGACATATCCATATGGAAACGAGATAAAAGGATTATCTGAAAAAATTCAGTACGCCGTTTTTTGGAAGAATGGTCAACAGAAAATGATAGACTTAGCAAATATTGTTGTAACTATTCCGGGAGCTAAAGATTTAAAAGTAGATAAGAAATTTGTTTTGATAAGCAATGGTATTCAGGTAGAGAATATCAAAATGAAAAATAGTCACACCAAAAAAGATTCTTTTACACTTCTGTCCGTAGCAAACGTTGCTTTCTGGCATGGCTATGATAGAGTCTTAAGAGGTCTGTACAATTACTATAGCAGTAGTCCAAAAACCAAAGTTTACTATAATTGTGTTGGAGACGGTCCAGAATTGAATAATCTTAGAAAATTGGCAAAAGAATTGGAGTTGGAGGAATATGTTACTTTCTATGGAACAAAAGTTGGAAACGAGCTTGATGAAATCATAAATACTTCTGATGTTGCTATAGGAAGTCTGGGATTTCATCGTTCAGGGCTAAAAATGGGTTCAACGTTAAAAGTTAGAGAATATTGTGCGAGAGGTATCCCGTTTATAATCGCCTATGATGATCCAGATTTCCCTGAATCATTTCCGTTTATCTTTAAGGTGCCACAAGATGATAGCCCAGTTGATATAAGCAAAATTATTCGGTGGTATGAAGAGTTGTCAACAAAGCAACCAGATTTTTCCATGCAGATGAGAAAGTATGCTGAACATAATCTGAGTTGGGATGCAAAAATGAGGCCTGTAATAGATAGGATAAAAGAACAAAATCTAAAGAATTTTACGATGTAAAAAGTAACGCATATATCTTATAAGAAAACTTCTTAAGCATTTGTGATTTTATTTGATTTTCTATTTGGAGGTTAATCTAGTGAATATCTTGTTCATAACTAATCTATTTCCGTTTTTTGGAAACAAAACGAGTGGTGCCTTTATAACTCATCGCCTTAAATCATTAAAGAGATTAGGGATAGATTTTACTGCGTATGCCTTGAGTGCGCAAGATGATCTGTTGATGAGGATTTTATTAAAGGTATTGGGAATAAAGCCCGTGGTTGTTCTTGATGCACCATTAAATGTTGATGGAGTTACATATAATTATGTGATTTTCAATAGAAAACTCCTCAATATGATCTACGATGAGATACTCAAGGGAAAGAAATACGTGAAGTACTCTAAAAAGGTTGTGGAGCAGATATTAGACAAAAATGAAGAAAAGAAATTTGATTTAATTCATGCACATGGTATGTACAATTTTATCCCATCGGGGCTAGTTGCAATGGAACTGTCTAAGAAGTACAACATACCTTTTGTTGTCACACTTCACGGTAGTGACATAAATTATAGGATGAATTGGAGAAAAGATCTGTATCTTAATGTGTTAGAAAACGCTGCAAAATGCATATTTGTAAGCAATGGACTGTTGAATAAGGCAAAGTCGTACGGATACTCTGGAAAGAATGCTGTTGTGATTCCAAACGGCTACGATTCCGAAATTTTTAAACCGATGGATAAGGATCAAATTAGGAAAGAGCTAGGAATTTACAAAGAGGGATATAAGTACGTTGGCTACGTTGGTAATCTGATATATGTGAAAAGAGCTGACAAACTTCCAGAAATATTCAAGTATATCCATCAGAAAATTCCAAATACGAAATTCTTAATCGTAGGGGATGGAAAATACAGAAATAAGTTGGAAAAGGTAACCCATGGATTAGATATACATTTTACTGGCATGCTGCCGCAGACTGAAGTTCCAAAATGGATGAATGCAATGGACGTTATGATTCTTCCAAGTAGAAACGAAGGATTTCCGACAGTTGTGAATGAGGCTCAAGGATGCGGTACTTCCGTTGTTGGAAGTAGTAATGGAGGGATACCAGAGGCCATCGGTAATGGAGGAATAGTTGTAGAGGATGGTAAGGATTTTGAGAAACGCTTTGCAAAGGCTGTGGTGAACATGTTGGCAAATCCTATTGACCGAGATCTTCTTGTGAGGAAAGCAATAAAATATTCTTGGGAAAACATTGTCAACTTGGAATTGAATGTGTATCAAGAGATATTGGGTGATAAGTTATTATAGTCTATATCTGTAAAGTTCATTAGTTATATAAAGTCCGAAAATATATTAACTAAAATTAACTGTGCCAAGGTTCATGGCACAGTTTTTTTAGCGAATTTGTTCGCAGCTCTAATATCAATTATTTCAAAAATTTGGTGTATAATTAGTCAATACTACGACGATGGGAAAATGTAGTTTTGATTTCGACAGTAGTGTTGTTCAAATGTTCGTGCGTTTGTTGCAGAAAGGTGCTTGAATAAATTTGAAACAGGCTTTTTGATTTCTGATTTGAGGTGGAATGTTGAGGATAAGTGCAACTTTTTGCGCCATTTTGCTTTTGTTGGTGTGTGCAGTTGGTGTTGGAAGGGATTTGCTTGATATCTTGGGTACGAAGGAATTGAGAGTAGGGA
>Ga0209720_1003155_pt1 | contig 11573 bp, 16 predicted proteins | sample AD_JPNMR3_MetaG_FD_184426 | JGI IMG/M metagenome (GOLD analysis project Ga0209720, IMG submission 184426) | Active sludge microbial communities of municipal wastewater-treating anaerobic digesters from Japan - AD_JPNMR3_MetaG (SPAdes) (version 2) | ecosystem: Engineered > Bioreactor > Anaerobic...
GGCGCCAGACCGATGCACCCTGATTGGGTGCGGGCGGTCCGCGACGAGTGCGCTATATGCGGCACTGCCTTTTTCTTCAAGCAGTGGGGGGAGTGGTTGCCGTCCGATCAAATCGGTGCTGATGGCGATAAGCCTACGCCAGCTAATACTGGCAGTGAGTGGGGTGTTCTAGACGCAGACGGGCGGTATTTTCGGTACACCACGCGATGGATGACCGGCCCGGGCGTGTTCTCAGACGCCAGAGAAATCTACGTCTATCGCGTCGGCAAGCGCAACGCCAGCAGACTGCTGGATGGATGCGAACACGTGGAGCATCCAGAGGCGCAGCGATGACAGAGCGTCCAATCATCTTATATTCGGTTGCGGCGAAATGAATCGCGCATTGCGTGATGCGATGGAGACGCACCCGGCGTGCGGATCGATTGGCTGGAACGCCATGGGCACTGTCTCCGATTTGACTGGTGCGCGGCAATCGGCCGCAAACCGGCGTGGTACACGACAGGTAAAGTGCCACAATACGCGGACGCGGCGATGGAGGACGACGTGAAATGACCAGATGGGAGAAGATGGACGAGCGCGCCAGGCGCATCGTCCGGGGGACACAAGAGCCGCTGTCTGGCTGGTACGACTCGCCCGACGACCTCGAGCGCGAAATCCTCCAGGCTATCCACTGGGCATACTGGATGGGCGTCGAGACGCTGTGCGACGCGATCGCGCCATTCGCTAATTGCGCCGCCGAGCGCGCGGCAGGAGCATCTTACCGGGCATTGCCACCCAGTGTCTTTGCCCGGGCGCTCGAGGCCTACCTCGACGTCGGCGGCAAACTCGATGAAGACGCGCGCCGACGAATCGAGCAGGCCAATGCGCCCCACGTCTGATGGTGATCGGGCAATGACGCGCGCGCTTATGTACGGGTCCGTCTGTTCCGGCATCGAGGCCGCCACAGTCGCCTGGCACGGGCTCGGCTGGCGGCCGGCGACCGGAGAGCCGGGCGGTGACTTCACCCCGGGCATGTACCTTAAGCTCGGGTACGTCATCACAAGCCGCGGGTGCCCGAACCGATGCCCGTTCTGCCGTGTCTGGCAGCGCGAGGGATCTATTCGGGAACTGCCTATAACCGAAGGGTGCAACGTACTGGACGACAATCTGCTGGCGTGCTCGACCGGCCACGTCCTGCGGGTGGTCGATATGCTCCGTCGGCAGAAGATGGGGCGTCCGCAGTTCACTGGTGGGCTTGAGGCCAAGCGGTTCACGCCGGAGCTTGCTGAAGCTATCCGGTCGGTGAATCCGGTTCAGGTGTTCTTCGCGTACAACGACGAGGACGACTGGGAACCGCTGGTGCGCGCGGCCGAGTTGTGCCGGCGCTATCGGTACTCACTCAAAGGGCACCATGTTCGGGCTTACGTGCTGTGTGGTTACCGGGCCAACGACACGCTTGAGGCGGCGGCAGGCCGCATGCGCAAGGTGCTAAGTCTCGGCATCGTTCCCATGGCGATGGTCTGGCGCGGCAACAGCGGGCAGCGTAAGCCGGGCTGGGCTGTGTTCCAACGGCGATGGGCACGGCCGGCAATCATCTGCGATACGGGAAGGAGATGAGATGAAGGCACCTTTTCCCTGGTTTGGGGGTAAGTCACGGGTGGCTGATTTAGTTTGGCAGAGGTTCGGGAATGTTCCGAATTACGTGGAGCCGTTCTTTGGCTCTGGGGCCGTACTGTTGGGCCGTCCGCACGAGCCAGGCTTAGAGACCGTCAACGACAAAGACGGCTATCTGGTCAACTTCTGGCGTGCCATCAGGTTCAACCCGGACACGACAGCGGCATGGGCTGATTGGCCCGTGAGTGAGGCCGACCTACACGCTCGTCACAGGTGGCTTGTGGAGCAACCCGACTTCCTGAAGCGAATCCGATCCGATCCGGATTACTTCGACTGCCGCATCGCTGGCTGGTGGGTGTGGGGTTTGTGTTCGTGGATCGGGAGCGGCTGGTGTCGGCAACGCGGGGATGGGCATCAACCGGAACAACTCCCGCACCTCGGGGACGCGGGGAGGGGCATCAACCGGAAGTTGCCGCACCTCGGGGACGCGGGGAGGGGAGCGCAGATCAAAGAGTACTTCCGCGCGCTCTCTGAGCGCCTACGGGACGTTCGGATCTGCTGCGGGGAATGGGACCGCGTTCTGGGTTACTCCGTGACCGTCAAGCACGGCACGACTGCGGTCTTTCTTGACCCTCCGTATTCCTCAGACGAGCACGACGTTGAGTATTCCGCAAGTTCTGACGTAGCGGGCGCGGTGCGTGAATGGGCGGTATCCAACGGCGACAACCCGCTCCTAAGAATCGCTCTATGCGGCTACGAAGGCGAACACGCCATGCCGGAATCGTGGACGTGTATTGCATGGAAAGCGCGCGGCGGGTACGGGTCGCAAGGCGACGGCAGGGGCCGGGAGAACGCGCACCGTGAGCGTATTTGGTTCTCGCCTCACTGCTTGAAGGCCACGCTGTTTGAGGGATACGGGGAGGAGATGAGATGAAGGCACCCTACGTGATGCTGATGGTCGAGGGTGGCGGTTACGGTACGGTTCTATGTAGGCGAGGAGGGCTTCGGTTATGACTACGGAGAGTAACTGGCAGCGAGGAGGGGCCGCTGAATGAGTTCAGGTGGGAGATCCGGACGGAAACTCGGGCGGAACACGGGGCTCCGCCCGAGCACGGGAATTACTGCGGCCGGTGATCGCACCGTCGAGCATCACGCGCGCTCGGGTGCATGCGGCCGCACTTCCGGCAGGCGGTCGGCTTCGGTGGGCGCCCACCACTCTTATGGGGCGTCTGCATCCGACCGCGGATCCGGCCGGCAGCGGACAGGATCTTCTCCGGGGCAATCCGCTCGACGGCGGCCAGGATGTCCTCTGGCTTATGGTTGGCTTTGCAGCCGGGCAGTCTCATGCTGCATCAGTCTCCTTCCTGCTCCTCCGTCTGCCTTTTCCACCCCACCCACGCCACCCGGCGTGCGGTGTGCGGCCGCATCGGTTGGCGGCGCCGATCCTTTGGCCCGCGCTGCTGCTGGTGTGGGACAGGATTCCGGCACGGTTGGCCGGCGACGGCACCGCAAAGCGGGCACGGCACCGCCGCTACGATCCTTTGGTCGCGGGTGCGGGAGGCCATCAGAGGGCCTCCGGGTCAGGGTGAGCGATCACATCGGTAGGTGCATCGTCGGTGGGGTGGACAAATACGCCAGTCGTGAGCCCATTGGGGTCGCTGGGATGTGTCCACCCGGAGATAGCGCGATGGTCGGCGATGACGGTATTCGGGAGCCGGATACCGTCACAGGGCTCCGTCACGCTCGCGAGGGCGCGGGCGCGATGGTTAGCCTCATGGAGCGTGGCATAGACGTCCACTTGGCCGTCGGCAACAGTCAGTACGGCGTATGGCATGTGTTCCTCCATCTGGCCTCGCGTCTGTCACCCGCGGGGCCAGGTCGAGGGCCGGGGCTACGTGCCCGGCTCCCCGGTGCCACCGGGACGCTCCGCGTGCGCGGAGAAGGCGCTCCGCGGAGATTAATCTACGACCCCCGTTCCCTGGAACGGTCGCGACGTGCCGGGGGCGAGGATGAGCGTCTCCCATGTGCCAGGCAGGTCGAGTCGATCGTGCTCCGGATGGAGCACGCAGCCGAACTCCCCTGCATCTGGGAGTCCGGCGGGCCGGAAGGTGTGCCTGTCGAGGGACTCCTCTTTGCCGTTCCCGGAGTCATCCCTGAGGATGCAGCGTGGGACGGCCAACGGAATCAGTCCCTGCCTGATCGCCACGGGCTGCTCGTCGAAGACAAGCAGATCGCCTTGACGGGCGATAGGAGGACGAGGGAAGACGCGCAGGAAGTCGTAGTACTCTTTGCGCTGGACCAACCGGTAGGACTCGTCCGCGAAGACCACGTAGACACCCTCGCGTATGTCCCATGCACGTGCATCCGGAGCCCACGTGGGCGCAGGCAGTGGCAGCACCCGCTCAGTGCGTGTGTACCATCCATCCCGGTGATAGGTCCGTCCATAGGGATACGTCTCGCTGAAGCCAGGCAGATCGCAGGGAGCGATCATGTCGGTCACATTGAGTTTGTCTGCTGCATTCTGCAGCAGATCGCGTACGCCGCAATCGCACTTTATCAGCGTCTCAGCGTGCAGCCGGTCCGCAGTGTACACCTCACCGTCTGGCGCGAAATGCGCCAGAACACGGATACCGCCATTGACTCCGGCCACGCACCACCAGGTGCGACGGTCCGGAGTCGCGGCGAGCAACAGAAAGTATTTGACCCCTTCGCAGGCGGGGTCATAATCAAATACGAATCTATCTCTCAGTCTCATTTCTTCTCCTTCCCGCGGGCTGCGCGGGCTTTGCGTGCCCGGAAGTCCGGGCTAACCATCATCCTCGTCCCATCCGGCGCTAAGAATGCTGCCGTGAGACGTCGGAAAGAACATAACCTGTGCCGTCCACCCTTCATAGCACTCGCGGCTGAGGGAGGAAGGTGCCCTCCCGGCGCTGGTAATCGGCTGGGATGGCCGCGATTGCTCCTCCTGTGTCGCGTGTTGGTTTTATGACAGTAATCATATACCCAGTGTGGGTTGGTGTAAAGTACCAATTTTCACTTTTATTGGAGTGCCACCTCTGGTACTCCACACCCCTTTTTTGCTTTCATCTCAAAGATTTACGGACTGTTTTGTTTGTTGGAGGGTTGCAGTGACTCCGCGGTTACGAATTCTCATCCTTGAGCGGGACAACTACACCTGCCAGTACTGCGGCACTCAGGCGCCATACGTCAAGCTGCATGTGGATCACATCATTCCGCGCGCTCGAGGAGGCAGTGATGCCACGTCGAACCTTATAACTGCGTGCCAGCTCTGCAATATCGGAAAAGGTGTAATGCGCATCAGGCCGCCCGTGCGGCGGCTTACGGAGGACCAGGTGTGGACCTTACTCGCACTTGAGGTTGCGCATGAAGTTGCCTTCTATAACTGGATGGAACAGCTGTCGATAGACGACGTACTTATCCAAGCTGAGCCTGACTACGATCCGCCGGAGGAGGAAGAAGAGTATGCGGACGCGTGATCTCAGGCCAGGGTTTTTTAAGAATGAGCAGCTTTGCGATTTGCCATTTGCCACCCGGCTGCTATTCGCCGGCTTATGGGTGATCGCGGATCGGTCTGGTCGTCTTGAGGACCGACCAAAGCGGATCCACGCCGAGCTTTTCCCCTACGACCCGGATCTCAATATTGATGCCATGCTTGAAAAATTAGATGAAAATGGTTTCATATACCGCTACATTCTTAACGAAAATTCATATATTCAGATTGCCAAATGGCACCTTCACCAACATCCTCACCCAAAAGAACCGGAGAGTAAGATTCCTCCAATTCCTTTCGATCTTACTGATTCTAAAGCGTGCCGTGACTTTTCACGGGAGAGCCGTGGAAAGGTATTACCCAGTTCCGGAAATTCCGGAACCGACCCGGTATTTCCCTCTAATACTTCTTGTACTTCTATAGTCCCCCCTATAGTCCCCCCTAAGGGGGACGCTGATTTCTGTCTCTCAGAACCTCCGACTCGGCAACCGAAGAAGCGACGCAATACCAGACGGCAGATGACCAGATGGCAGCGGGAGAAGTTTATCGAGTTCATGCGGCGTCACCCGAAAAGCGAGTACCAAGTCGCGACTGCCAACAAAATCTGGGCGGAAAAGGTGACCAACGAGGAGGCCCTGAAGTTTGTCATGGAGCGCCTGGAGAGCGAGATGAAGGGCGATACGACGTACATGCTTGGGGCCGGCAAGTGGCTCCAGGCGGCAATAACCCTGTACGAACTTGGGGTGACTGAAAAGCCCGAACCGATCCGCGATCCCGGCGACCTGCCCGAATGGCGACCCAACTACGACGCATGAGGAAGACTGACCCGACCCTTGAGCGCGGCCTGCCGGCGGCTGTGGATGTCGAGCGCCTGGTGCTCGGCGCGATCTTGCGCAACGACCAACTCTACCCCGACGCGGCGGCCATGCTGACCGCTGACGATTTCGCGTTGGCGAAACACCAGCTCATCTGGCGCCGGATGACGGAGCTGTACGACGCCGGCGAGCGGATAGACCGGGTGACGCTGACCACTGCCCTGCGCGATCGGAGCGAGTTGGAGGCGGTGGACGGGCTGAGTTATCTGGTGTCGCTCGACGACGGATTGCCGGAGTTGGCGAACATCGAGGGCTACTGCCGAATCGTGCTCGAGAAGGCCCGGCTGCGGAAAATTATCCACGTGGCGCACGAGGCGATCCAGCGGTGCATGACGGCCGAGGCCGGCGACTCGCGGGACATCCTGGCGGACGTCTCGGAGCGCCTGCTGGCGATGGACAGCGCGCGACCGGATGAGCGCGGCAATCTCCAGACGCTTTCCGAGGTCGTCGGCGCGATCGAGGGCGGGCTGAACACGTTCCTATGCCCGGCGGCGCGCGGCGGGGGCCTACGCACGGGCTTCACCCGGTTCGACGAGATGACTGGCGGATTACATCGCGGCGAGTTGATCATCCTGGCGGCGCGGCCGGCAATGGGTAAGACGGCACTGGCCATGAACATCGCGCACCACGTTGCGGCCGAGAGCAGGACGGTGGCCGTGTTCTCGCTGGAGATGTCCAGGGAATCGCTCTTTGCCCGCGTCTGCTGCGCGGCGGCGCGCGTGGACAGCCAGAAATTCCGCGCTGGCTACCTCAACCAGAACGAGCGCAACCGGCTTCAGACGGCGGCTACACAGATCGCGTCCATGCCGCTGTTCATCGACGACACGCCATCGGTGGACCTGATGGACATGCGCGGAAAGCTGCGCAAGCTCAAGTCCAGGTATGGGTTAGGGCTGGTGGTCGTGGATTATCTCCAGCTCATGCGGACTCGCGGCAAGGCTGAGAATCGCACGCAGGAAGTGAGCGCGCTATCGCGCGGCCTGAAGATCCTGGCCAAAGAACTCGACGTGCCGATGCTCGTGCTCTCGCAGTTGAGCCGGGCGCCGGAGCAGAGGGCGAGCGGGGAGCGGCGACCACAGTTGAGCGACCTGCGCGAGTCGGGCTCGATCGAACAGGACGCCGACGTGGTCGCTTTCATCTTCCGCGAGGAAGTCTACAAGCCCGAGCGTGAGGACCTGCGTGGGATGGCCGAGTTGATCGTCGCCAAGCAGCGGAACGGGCCGACGGGCAAGGTCAAGCTGGTGTTCTTGCGCCAGTACACGCGGTTCGAGAATCCGGCGGCGGATGAGCCGCCAGAGGGAGGCATGTTCGATGGCTGCGACGCTGAGTGATCTGGTGTACGAGGCCAAACGCGAGGCCGGAGCGCTGGTGGCGGACCTCCGCGTCTCTGACATCCGCGCGGCCGGCGAGCTGCACGAGCGCGGCATCGGCCTGGGCGCTGAGATTTACGGCGAGTTCCTCAGCGCTTTTAATGGCGGCCTGCTGAACGCCTCATTACTGTGGCGCGCAAGCAATAGATAGCATATAATGGCGACATGAAGCTTCTGACTCCAGAACAGGCCGGAAAGCGCTTAGGCATCTCTCGGCAGCGCGTCAATGCGCTGATCGCCGCCGGTCGTCTGCCTGCCACCAGAGTGGGCCGGAGCTGGATCATCGCAGCCCCAGACCTCGCGGCTGTGCGGGTGCGCAGACCAGGCAGGCCGAGGAAGCGCGATGATGCAGACCGGTAGATAGTCCGGTATGCCCCGCCGGCCCGGAGCGACATCCGGGCTTCCACCCCGCCCGCAAGTTGTTCAAAAATAAGGGAAAATAGTTCGCAAAAATCTATTGACACGGAGCAATAGATAGGCTAGTGTAGAAGCATGAAGAACAAACACACACATAGAGCTATTCCTGCCAGCAGCATTGAGTACTGCTGGTCCCATTGCGTTACTCCGGACGAATGTGCAAATCGTCCGGAGAGGCAAGCCGCGCATGGCTGGGTCCATCGCATCGACAAGTGTCGATGCGGGGCACTTCGCCATGTGGAATTCAATTTTTCACGAACAAATTACGGTCCCTGGTTCATGCCAGGGACCAAAGGAGGGAAATAAACTGAACGGAGGAAGATGATGAAGAAGGTTATAGTAACACAACATTCCGCGGCGGTTGAGTTCATCCGCCGCGAGTTACCGGAATTCTCCGAGGCGCCGGTTTTGAAGACGGCGACCCCGGATGATGTCCGCGACCGCGTGGTCGCGGGAAACTTACCATTTCACCTCGCGGCTTTGGCCCGCGAGGTGATCGCCATTCAGTTCGCCGGGGCGCCCCCGCGCGGGCGGGAGTACGGCATCCAGGAGATGGATGCCGCCGGCGCGTACTTGGCGAGATACCGCGTGGAGGCGCTCTAATGAGCGCCTCCGCACCTTCCCTCCGACCCGGAGAGTATCCGGGTCTCCCTCCTTCGGATCTACCAACTACTCCGGATCCGGAAGAAATCCTTGCTGAGGTCCGGATCGAAATGGAGCGGATCTGGGGGGATCTGCCGATCTCCCATACAGATCCGGACGGAGCGGTTCTCCTTTGTGAGCTGGTCAACCACACGGCCAAGCTCACAGGGGACTACTCTCTCAAGGCCGATGCATTCGCGTCGGCCGCCCAACTCCCGGACGTCGAATCCGGATGGGGTTGGGACGAGTGGGGCAATGCCGTTTTTTACGTGCAGGGCCCCACGATGGGTCATGCTGTCTCTGCGCATGACCCGTATAACGAGATCGACCGTCTCCTGACGGCCGCCGGCCGCTACGACATCCTCGAGCGGCGCTGGCCATATGAATGGGACGGTCGCCGGAGGCAACCCTATGCCCCGGAGATAGTCTTCGGGCACCCGACCCGTTTGAGGCGCGCGGTCGCACGCCTCAACACAAGCCGATGACCGCCCGGAACGTGTCCGGGCCTCCACCTGGCCGCCCGACGAGACGGACGGACGGCCAGATGGAGGTAGACATGACATATAAAGCATATAACCTCGCCGCGAGCGAGGTTGAGATGTCCTTCGGGAAGTTGAGGACTATCGCCCTCGGCCAACAGGGACGTGGCCGTCTATTGACCTACGTCCCCGTCGAGGGGGATTTCCCGGACGGGGCGCCTGTCGCATTAGCCACCACTCGGACCGGGAAAACGAAAATCGTAGCCGGCCACGGCGGCGATGCCGCTGGCTGGCTGGCCCGCGTCTCTACGGAAGGCCCCTATATTCGTGGGGCCTATGGTCACATCAGAGCCCGAGTGCAGGATCGAGCGCTCGTGCAGGTCGTGGCCTATGGCTACGGCGCGTTTGGCGATGCTGGCCGAGTAGGCCAGTGGTGCGACTACCTGCTCAAGCTCCAACCGGGTGCTATCATCCGGGTAAAGCCAACCAGAGGACAAGCCTACTTTCTGCACGCAACAACCGACCGGATAGTCCGGTTGGATCAGGAAGAGGCCCTCGTCTATGAGGGGGCCGAAATTCCTATCACGGGCGAGGATTGGGTGGACATCCTCGCACCGGAGGTGGTGGAGGCGCTCTCATGAGCGCCTCGCCAGAACTGTAAGCCGCTACCAACGGCAGGAGAAATCAGATGAAAAACAACGAGAAGGAACTTCGAATTATGGCGCTGGCGCTCCCGGTGATCGAAGCCGTCCCGAGCGAACAGGACGAATGCTGGCCGGGCGACCCTTCCCACGACGACCACTGCTCCCTGACAGATCACGCTGAATCTGTCGCCGCCGTGAAAGCCACGGAAGGCGTGAGTTGGGAGTTCAGGTCTTGGTCCAGCACGCACGCTGCTTGGCGCTCCGTGCTCGATGAGGCTGTTAGCGAGTTCGTTAACGCCTACGAGGACGATGACGAGATCCCCATAGAAGAGTTAGAGCGGATCTTCGTGCTGGCCTACGAGCGGACAGCCGATGACTCGGATCGCCGCACCGGGCTGTGGTCGCTGATCTGCGCTGCCGCCTAATCTCCGCTCCGTGCTTCTCCGTGCGGACGGAGCGTCCACCGTGGTAGGTGGGGCGGGTACGCAACCCCGTAAAACCCCTTCAGGCAGCTCCCTGAGCTTGCCGCCGTCGCCCGCCCGGAGCGCATCCGGGCAGCTCCCCTAGACGCGCCGCCTCCACGACGGGCGGGGAGCGGGGGTCGATAGACCGCACCCGGAATTGACCGGGAGAGAGCGCGCGAAGGAGAAAAATCACAATGACGATGACATGGCGAGAAACGCGCGAATCTCTCGGAGAAGGACTCTCCGAGGAAACCGTGGAGATAGTGCGTCGGGCTACGGCGCAACAGCGCCATGAGGCTCGCGTCGAAGCCGCCCGGCAGGCGGCCCTCGACGCTGTGCCGAACCCACGGCTCGCCGGAGTGCTGTGCGCGCTGGAGGTGAACGGCCACGGTGGCCCGCTCGGGATGGGCGGGCACCTTGGGCTGCGGGCCACGATACGCGCCGAGTGGGCGCGCGGTCTCGGCAGCGGCCGGGCCCAGGCCGGCGACGGGCTGGTGTGGGACGCGGCCATCAGGGCTGCTGCCCACGACCTGTTGCAGCCCGGACCCGGACACGTGACCCGGCCGTGGGAGAAGGTCGCTCCCACGGCTCAGGACGTGATGGACCTGCTGGACCGGATCACCGATCCTGTGGTCCTGGAGGAAGCACGCGCCTACGCGCGGTCCAGGATCTACGAGACGGCCCGTACCGCCCACGATCCTGCTCCCGCAGTCCGGGATTGGGACCGGGTGGTCCGGGCGGTAGCCGAGCGCATGGCGGCCCCTGAGGTGCCGACAGAGGATGATCCTCAGGGTCCGCAGATCAAATGGGAGGTGGAGTAATGCGACGGTCCCAGGCCGATGCGCTTTGCGCGGGCGTGCGGGTCGGCGAGGAATCGCGCGACCAGCGCCGACTGCCGCTGATGCTCCACCTCCTCGCGAGCAGCCATCCACGCATCCAGTTCGGCCTGCAGCGGATCATCAGCGGGCAAGTAGTACGGAGCCTCCGGAATGCTGTGGCGGAGAGCCGGGGCATTCCCGTGCCGGTACGTGCCCACATCGGGTGCCTCGCCGGCGAGGAACTGCCGGTACAGCTCGCGCAACTGCTCCAGCGCATCGCGTTTACGCTGCTCGTAGGCGGCGAGGGCGCGCTCGATGGAGATGAGCCTGTCGTCCAGATAATCGGCCGGATCGTCGGAGAGATCCTCGACCGTGAGGGGACCGAGGATTTTCTCCTTGCCGGCGTAGGAAACAAAACACTTGACACTTGTTGCGGAGTTGCCCTATCCTGTCGGCAAGGCGCCGAAAGGCGCTGGTAGTGCCGAGGGCTATGGCGCAGCAGAGACCACGCCACGGATCGCACAGCCCAATTATCCCTACACATTGACCCGAGCATTGACCCGAGCCGAGAAGAAAGCCGTGCGTATCCCCGTGCTTGATCCCGTATCGGGTAGTGTCCGCGCATACTCCGGCCTGCATGTCGAGCGCCTGTTCCGCCAGGGGCGGGCGTATATCGATACCGAGGGTACAGTCGTCCTCGGGATACCGCCGGTCGATCCGGAGCGAGTGTACCTGCGCCACTCAACGCTCAATCTGCCGG
>Ga0209720_1003161_pt1 | contig 11563 bp, 10 predicted proteins | sample AD_JPNMR3_MetaG_FD_184426 | JGI IMG/M metagenome (GOLD analysis project Ga0209720, IMG submission 184426) | Active sludge microbial communities of municipal wastewater-treating anaerobic digesters from Japan - AD_JPNMR3_MetaG (SPAdes) (version 2) | ecosystem: Engineered > Bioreactor > Anaerobic...
AATGGTTTCTCAGTGGGAACATCCCACTGAGATTGTTTTGGGAACACCCTTATTTTATTTTTAAAAACAAATTTACACAATTTATTTTATACTACCTTAACTTTTGACTTATTACTTTTGAGTTATTACTTATTACTTTTGACTTATTACTTATTATAGTATACTTATCTCAAAATGGAAACTACTTTTCATATACAGTGGCATATAACGGACAGATGTAATCTCAGATGTCTTCATTGTTATCAGGATAACTTCTCAGCAGAAAGTGAACTGTCACTTTCTTCACTGGAAAAAATTTTTTTAAATGTGCTGGATTTTGTAAAGGGCAGAAAACAAAAACTTGTGATTGATATAACAGGGGGGGAACCCTTCCTTTATAATGACTGGAAGGAATTGTTCTCAATGGTATATCACAATCCCTCAGTGAAGAAAACAGGCATAATAACAAACGGGTTTTTTCTTGATGAAAAAAATATAAAATTTCTTGCTAATTTTGAAAGACCTGTAATCAAAATTTCTACGGAAGGTGTAAGCAAACAAACATTTGAATTATTCAGGGGGAAAGGGAACTATGAGATTTTTACAGAGACCTGTGAAAAAATTAAATATGCTTTTACCAGAGGAGAGAAGATACTGATGTTTACACTTACAAAAGAGAATACAGGAGAAGTGGCTGATTTGTTTGATTTTATCAGGGAATATAATTTCAGCGCCTTTATTCTTGAAAGGTTTATACCCTGGGGGAGAGGGAAAAAAATATCCGAATCTCTCATATCACATCAGGAATGGTTATCCACACTGCAACTCCTGTGTGATAGATGCGGAGTGGATGAAAATATAAATTTTCTTCTACCATACAGGGGCTTTATGGTCAGGGCAGATAATAAAGGGAACTATGACCTTTTTGGAGCACCCTGTATCGTTGGAACTGATGGGGCAGCAATAATGCCCGATGGAAGTGTCTTTCCCTGCAGGAGATTTCCTTTGAAAATAGGAAACCTTTTAGAAACACCTTTAAAAGACATATGGGAGAAATCTGATGTTTTAAGGAAATTAAGGAATAATTGTTTCTTGAAAGGAAGATGTAAAGATTGTAAAATTAAAAACTGCCGTGGCTGCAGGGCGCTTGCTTACAGTATAACAGGGGATTTTCTTGAAGAAGACCCGTTGTGTCCTTTATAATATAGTTATTGCGGCATACGCCTGTGGCGGATGATGCAAGTGTTCGGTTCTTTAAAAAAGTAAAAAGAAAAGACCAAAAATATTCAGAAGGGGTTTCAGGGGAGATATTCCTCTGAATATTTTGAAAAAGGAGGGATGGGAAATGGATATGGTGCCACGAAAGGTCTTTTTTACAAAAGGGGTTGGAAAGCATAAGGAGAAACTGACAAGTTTTGAGCTTGCACTGAGAGATGCAGGCATAGCACAATTTAATATCGTATCTATCTCCAGTATATTCCCACCACACTGTAAGTTAATATCAAAACAGGCGGGACTTGCAGAATTGAAACCCGGTCAGGTCATCTATACCGTCCTCAGCAGAAATTCTACCAATGAGCCCCATCGGCTTATTACTGCATCTGTGGGTATTGCCATACCAAAAGAGAAAAGTCAATATGGTTACCTTTCTGAACACGAGGGATTCGGCGAGACAGAAGACAAAGCAGGCGACTACGCTGAAGACCTTGCTGCAACAATGCTTGCTACAATCCTTGGCATTGAGTTTGACCCTGACTCTTCCTATGATAAGAAGAAAGAGATATGGAGGATGTCTAACAGAATAGTTAAGACAACCAATATAACACAGTCAGCAGTAGGAGATAAAAATGGGTTATGGACAACAGTAATAGCAGCAGCTGTATTTATTATGGAATAACGATATTTCACAAAATGACAGATTGATAGAAGTATCAAGCAAAAAAGTGCCACCCTCACCTATACCCTCTCCCCTTAGGGGAGAGGATTAAGGTGAGGGGAAAAACGGATTATTAGTTTTGACTTTTTACTTTTGCCTTTTGACTTATTACTTTTGACTTTTGACTTTTAACTTTTGACTTATTACTTTTGACTTTTTATTTTAAATGAAAGAGATAAAACATAACTTTTTAGGTATCCCTGACATTCCTTTAAAAGATGCGCATTTTGTAATACTTCCTGTGCCTTTTGAAGCAACCACATCCTGTCAGACAGGAACAAAAGAGGGACCTTCAAGTATTATACATTCCTCAAACTATGTTGAACTTTATGATGAAGAACTTGACCGTGAACCATATACTGCAGGAATTAAAACACTCCCACCCGTTGAACCTGATTACAAGATCTTGAAAAAGATGGTCTCAAAAATTGAGAAGGAATCATCTCGCTATATTAAAAAAGGGAAGATTTTAATAGGGCTGGGCGGAGAACATACAATTTCTACTGGACTTGTTAAAGCACATCTGAAACAACTTAAGAATATAAAGGTTCTATGCCTGGATGCACACGCAGACCTCAGAGAAGAATATCAGGGAACAAAGTTCAGCCATGCCTGTGTAATAAGAAGAATATCAGAACTCGGGTGTCCTGTCTTTTCCGCTGGTGTGAGGAGTATAAGTGCAGAAGAAAAAGAGTTTCTAAAAACCAGTGAAAATATACAGGTCCTTTTTGCTTATCAGATGTATGGAAAGCAATGGGGTAAAATGCTCAATGCTAAATTGCCTTCTGGAACATATTACCTATCCATTGATGTTGACTTTTTTGACCCATCAGTCCTGCCTGATACAGGAACTCCTGAGCCAGGTGGATTTCAGTGGTATGAAACCATTGAGTTTTTAAGGGCTTTCATTTCAAGGAAAGACATAAAAATAGTGGGATTTGATGTAGTTGAGCTCTCACCATCAAAACTCTTTACTCCCTCGTCATTTATAACTGCAAAACTGGTATATAAAGTAATAGGGCTTATTGCAAAGAAAATGTAAATCACCGAGTTATAAAGCCACACAACCATCCGGCAATAAAAGCAGCCTGTTTCTCTCTGATATGTTCATTAAAATGGACATGGTCACAATAAAGGTCTTTACCTGAATTCAGAGTAAAGGTGTAAAGGTCTATGACTGGCACATTATTCTTCTGCATAATCTCATCTGCTATCCCGTTATACTCTTTCACATCCGATGAAAAACGATAGAAACTGATACCTTCCCTGTTATGTATCCTTTCATCACAGGGTGTAGTACGAATCCAGACAGGCATTGCTTTCAATTTCCTGATTACAGATAATATCTCATACAGGTTTTTTCTATATTGTTCAGGTGGAACCTGTTTTTTACCTGTAGCAGGGTCTGTTTTTATATCATGTAGCCCGCAGTTTATAAGGATTATATCAGCATCTATCCCGCCGGAGTTAAGTTTTTGCTCCAGAAATCTTAAAACAGCCGAAGAATCACCCCCATTTGCACCAAGTTCAGGGTCGTCCTTATCTTCCTTGCGCGAATAGAAAGCGAAATCTTTCAGATAATTTTCCAGATAAGGTCCGTAGTGTATGGAAATACTATCTCCAACAACATATATCTTTTTCATTAAACCACCCCCTCATTCAAGAAACCCTGCTGCCAGCGGGAACATCCCTGTCAGTTGTCAGTATAGAAAATTTATCATTATTGAGTGTTGCAAGAATCATTCCCTTACTTTCAATTCCTCTTATCACCTTTGGCTCAAGATTTGTAAGAACAACAACACTCTTCCCTTCTTTTTTATACCACAACTTTATCCCTGCTACGAGTTTTCTTGTCTCATCTCCTATATCAACCGTGATAAGATATAATCTATCCGCACCTGCAACATCCTCAACCTCAAGAACCTTCCCTATCCTTATATCCATCTCCTTAAACTTCTCAAAACTAATCATTTTTTTCCTCCCTTGTTTTTAACCGGAATTTCTATTGTGAATCTTGTCCCCTTTCCTACTATTGACTGAACATCAATAGTTCCGTTATGCTCCCTGACCACCTTCTGAACTATTGCAAGTCCAAAACCAGTTCCTCTATTGCCCTTTGTGGAAAAGAATACATCAAATATCCTGTCAAGATTCTCTGCAGGTATACCATGTCCATTATCTTCAACCCAGATTTTTACAGCACCTCTATCTGACAGAAATTTTGTTCCAACCTTAATTACTCCTGTCTTTTCCTTCACCGCATCTATCGCATTATCCAGAAGGTTTATTATCATCCTCTCTATTCTTTCAGAGTCAAGATATACTTCCGGAATATTTTTATCCCACTCCTCCATCAGTTTTATCCTCTTTTCTTTAAACTCATCCTTTTTAATAGAAACTGCCTCTTTTATAACTTTATTTATGTCAGACGGAACAAGTTCTATCTCTCTTTCTCTTGAATAGTCCACCATAGAAAGGACAAGATTTTTCATTCTGTCATAACTTCTTTTAAGAATATTTCTTCCTTCTTCAAGCATCTCTTTATTGTTGCTTTCAACTGCCATATCCATAATTGCAATTCCGTTTTCAAAGTTATTCAGTATGTTTTTTACATCATGAGAAAGCCCGCCTATGGTCTCTCCTATTGTAACAAGCCGCTGATTTTTAATGATATTATTAACAAGTTTTATATTGCTTATAGCAAAACTAATTACCACAGCACCTGAAATAACAAGAGCACTCTCTTTTGGTGCAATCGCATTTCTCCCTTTTCTCCCCACCACAACAGCACCGAACTTCTCCCTTGTGGTTCTTAAAGGCGCTGATAGTACGGAATATGTTTTGCTGCCCAGTTTTGTTTTCATCTGTATTATGCTTTCACCTTTATCAAAACACTCAAACCCTGTATCCTTAACAAGAGCAGGATTGAATTCCCTTTCAGACGGATAATGATAGGCAAGATGAAATGACTTTTTATCAACCCCACAAAGGAAAATCTCAATAAAGTCAGGGGCTAAGAAGTCCTTTATTCTGTCTCCAAGTATCTGAACAAGAGTTACCTCATTTTCAACCTGTGCCATCTTCTCTGAAAGGTGCTGCATAAACATCATCTCTGTGAAGAAGGCAAGAACCCCCTGTTCTACATCCTTCATCTCTGTAAGAAGGATATTTACAAAGTCATCAATTTCTCTCCCGTCTTTCTTCTCGCCGATACCCTCTTCAATTTTTCTCATAAGGGAGTTAAAACCATCCACAAAACCGGTCACTGGCTTTACAAGCACCTCAACTGTTCCCTTTATCGCCTTCAATGGTTTTGCCATATCCGCTCCAGATTTATAAAACCGTTTGATACAAGAAAAAATCTCTTATTATCTTTCAGATATTCATTATAAACACCGCCTGCCTCTTCAACTATTATTTTACCTGCTGCTATATCCCATATGTTAAGCCCAACCTCAAAAAAAACATCCGTTCTGCCTGCTGCCACATAGCATATATCAAGTGCCGCAGAACCCATCATCCTTATTTTCTTCACCTTATCAGCGATATTACAGAAGAGATTCAACCCGTCCTGTATCTCTTCCTTTCCCTTCATAAGGCCAAAACTGATTATTGCATCTTTCAGTTTAGATGTCTTACTTACCTTTATTCTGCTACCGTTAATATACGCCCCTTTCCCTTTTTCTGCTGTAAACATTTCATTCCTGAAAAAGTCATATACCACACCGAAACCATCTTCTTTCCCTATACACGCAATTGAAATACTGCAATGTGGAATACCTCTATAATAGTTCACTGTGCCATCCAGCGGGTCAATTATCCAGATATATCCTGAACTTCCCTTCTTCTCCCCCTTCTCTTCTGATATATAACCATCTTCAGGGAATGACTTCTCAATACCACCTATAATAATGCTTTCACTCTCCACATCCTGCTTCAACTTTACATCGTAGGCGGTCTCTATGGAAATCTCACCAGAACCAGAACCCCTTCTTAAAAAATCTCCCGCCTCTTTTACCAGTCCTATTGCTAAGTTAAATCTACTCTCCATATGCCTTCCTTCCGTTCCATTATGGAAATAATTTGAAGGTATATTATATCCGATTATGACAGAATTTGCCACTTAAAGGTAATATCAGAAAGGTAGCAAAAACTCTATCATCTTTAAGAAGAAAAGTTATTAATACCTGTGTGTCAGGAATTTTTCTGAATCTATTGCTTTTTTTAACCTTCCATAGTTTTCTTTTAACTTTTCTATCTCCTTTCTTTTGAAATCCGGGTCCTGAAAAATCTGATATAAAACAGCACCTTCGCAATCTTTTGGAACAGGTATATCCATCAAATAGCAAATCGTTGGCACTATATCTGTTAGCCATATCGTCCTTTTCACAATCTCGCCTTTTTTAATGTTTGGTCCTTTTGCTATGAATAAACCCTTCATTGACCCAATACCATATTCTCCTGTTGTTAACTGTCTTCCATGTTCTCCACTTACTTCAGGATATACCCCATAAATAACATCTCCTATTCTTTCTCCATAAAGTCCTATAATTCTTGCATCCTGTTTCTTCAAAGCAAATGCAATTGGTTTCTTGCCCGTTTCAGGGTCTGTATAATCATACAGTGCCTTTATTATTTCATCCTGTATCTTTTCATACTCATTATCTTCAACAATCCCATTTGAATATTTACTTTTCAGGTTTATGTATATATAGCAGGATAATTGTGCTGCCGCTTTTGTCCTCTCCCATATAATTTTTACCCTACCGGTGGCTTCGTCTATTTCTCTCACAAGCAAGCCCTTATTTTCAAGTATTTTATTAACATCAAAGTATTCTTCCTGATATTCCTTTGAAGTGGGAACTGCACCGTGGTCTGAAGTTATCATTATAAGTGTTTTTTCTTCATCTATGCTTTCTAGAATTTTGCCAACCATCCTGTCCAGTGATTGATAAAAGTCTCTTTCTGCCTCTTCCACTTTTTTATCATTTTCTATCTCATTAATAAGAATGTGATAAAAGTGGTCTGGACAGTGCGCATGCATAAAAAATAAGTCCCATTCTTTGTTTTTAAGCAGGTACCTTGCACATTCACCATAATAGATATTTTGAAAATCAATAAGCTGTGAAAGTGTATTTAAATCTATCCAGCCCAGCCGGTAAGAAATGGTCTCGGTAGAGGGTAATGGCAGACCATCTAAAGATTCAAGTTCTTGTTCAATCACTTGAGGAAAAGCAAAACCAGAAAGAGAACATAAAGGAGTAAAATAAATCTTAATCTTTTCTCCATCAGAAGATATATCAATGACTTTTATCCTGAATACCACTTTTTTCTTTCCCTTATCTGTTTCTACTTCCATATAAATTTTTTCACTCCACTGTCCCTTTTCTACAAGAGCAACCGGACACGCTCCATCTTTCTCTCTGTAAATACCCACTTTGTTATATCCATCTCCTGTATTTATTAAAAGTGCATACCATGGATTCTCTTTTGAGATATAATCACTCCACCTGAACCTAATTTTTAATTCACATTCTTTAAAATCCACACCTTCAGGTAAATTTTCCCACCTATCTGCTTTTTCTACTTTTACTTTGTACACTTCCGGTAAATCTTCTGTTGTAAAACATATATCAGCACTCACATCACACTTCATCGTCCATTCTTCAACTCCTCTTAATCTGTATTCATTTATTCCCAGTCCTCCACCACCTACCTGTATTCCATTTTTTACTGCATTGGGCCAGGTAGTTGGATAGTTTAAAAGAATTGTCCTTTTACCTGCCTTTTCTGCTGCTTCCCATATATACTCTGCCTTACAATCATCTTTACAAAATGCTGGATATGTCTTTTCAAGTTGTCCTTCTTCAAGCAGATTGAAACATACAATCTGGTGTGTCCCTATCCAGCTTCCTGTTACTATTGTTGTCCAGTTGGGTGGAGTAATTGTTGGATGGGGCACAAGACAGTTCTCTCCCCATACACCTTTTTCTATTAATCTTTTTGTATTTGGCATAAAACCTTCTTCTGCATACTTCTTTACACGCTTTGCTACAGGTGCATCCCAGCCGATAACTACACACTTTTCTGTTTTCATATTTACCCCCTTTGATAACCAAATCTTTCTGAAATTTTCTCACATATTCTTTTTAAAAATTCTGCAAATTCTTTAATTCTTTCTTTTTTTATTCTATATAAAGGACCTGCTATTCCAACAATTCCCATAAGTTTTCCTTCAAAATCACAAACAGGGGTTGCAATTCTTACAACATCAATTCTTGCCTCTCCTTCATCATATGCCCATCCAAGTTTTTTAATCTTCTCTATCTGTTTTTCAAGTTTCTTTTTATCTACAATCGTCTTTGAAGTTATCTTTTCTAATCTTCTCTTTTTCATAAACTTTTTAAAAACATCTTCATTATAAGCAAGTAACACTTTACCTGGTGCAGAAGCATGAAGGGTTGTATATCTTGAGCCAATCTCGGCAATAAGTCTTACCGATTGCGGGCTTTCCATTTTATCTATATACAAAATTGCGTTATTGTCAGGTATCATAAGTTCAATTGTTTCTTTTGTGTATTCACATAATTTTTTCAGATAAGGGCTTGCTGTCTCTCTTAGTGGCAATTCAGATAATACTTTTCTTGCAAGTGGTAAAATCCCATATCCAAGTTTATACTTTCTGTCCTGACATAAAACCAGATTTTTTTCAACAAGTGAATTTAATACCCTGTACAGCGTAGTTTTAGGGAGCGCTAATTTTTTCTGAATCTGGACAAAAGATAAAGGAGTTTCTGTATCTTTTAATACTTCAAGGACTGCTATCCCTTTTTTCAGCAGATTATTATGTTCCATATTTGGAACTATAGTACTATATATAAAACTTATTGTCAAGTCCTTGAATTACCTCAAAAATAATTTCTCTGGAAAAAGGTCTGTCTGTATGTTAAAATCAAAACCATGAAAAGAATATCCTTCTCATTTTTGTTAATATTTCCCCTCTCAATATCTTTCTGTTGTGGTGAGAATACACAGAAGAAACCTGTAAAGATGGGGATAGATATACTTGTTGGAGACCACACCATTCTGAAAGGGAAAAATATAGGGCTGATAACAAACCAAACAGGGACTGATAGTAAACTCCGTTCTTCAATAGATGTAATATCCAATCTGCCTGATGTTAAACTTGTTGCTGTATTTGGACCTGAACATGGACTTAAAGGCGGTAAGATGGGTTCTATTGAAGGTGGTGAAATAAAAGATATAAAGGTCTTCAGTTTGTACGGCAGGACACGGAGACCCACACCTGAAATGCTTGAAGGTATTGATGTCTTGGTTTTTGACATACAGGACATAGGCAGCCGCTCATATACATATATTTCAACGATGAGATACTGTATGGAAGAGGCAGCAAAAAATAACATTCTTTTTGTCGTCCTTGATAGACCCAATCCACTTGGAGGGTTCCTTATAGACGGTCCTTTGCTTGACAAAAATTTTGAGTCATTTGTAGGAAGTGTGCCTGTACCCTATGTTCATGGTATGACTATTGGTGAGATTGCTCTATTTTTAAATAAGGAGTTGAATATCAACTGTAATCTTACTGTAATTAAGATGGATGGATGGAAAAGAGAGATGCTCTGGGAGGATACAGGGCTTTTATGGACACCTACATCACCACATATACCTGAGCAGGACTCATCCTTCTTTTATCCTGTTACAGGGATTTTGGGAGAACTCGGGATAGCAAGTGTAGGTGTGGGATATACCCTGCCTTTCAAGTCAGTCGGTGCGCCGTGGATTGATGCAGAAGAAATCACTGAATATCTCAACAGAAAAAAACTCCCCGGGGTATTATTTCAGCCGTTTCACTTCACACCTTTCTACGGTCTATACAAAGATAAAGAATGTAATGGATTCAGGATTATCATAACAGATAGAAAAAACTACAGACCTGTGGCAACAGGGTACCACATAATAGAGGCACTTCTGAATCTGTATCCAGAAAGGTTTAACTTTTCTGTGGTGTCTCCATCAAATATAGATATGTTTGACAAGGTCAATGGAAGTGATATATACGGGAAGCAGTTCCAGAAAGGGGTAAGAGCGGATGAGATTGTTAATTCATATCAGCCCGCTTTGAAAGAGTTTATTGAAAAAAGAAAAAAGTATCTACTGTATGAATAGGGGGGATTTATGGCAGTGATAAAAAAACACAGAAAAGGGACTGTTTACACAGGTGAAAATCTCAACTATATCGCTTTCCCTATGGGAGGAATTGGTGCAGGTATGATATGTTTAGAAGGTAATGGTGGTTTTACTCATATCTCTTTAAGACATAAGCCGGAGTTATTCCACCAGCCACTTATATTTTCCGCTTTCTGCGTTAAAAACCACCCTGAAACAGCAAGGATACTTGAAGGGAAAATACCTGATTGGAAGATTTACGGTGTATCTGGTGGAGGTAATGGATTAGGAGGAACTACTTATGGACTGCCACGATGTCTCACAGAAGCATTCACTGCAAAATTTCCTTTTGGGACAGTCAAACTTGCATATCCAGGACTACCAATGAAGGTTGAAATTACAGGATGGAGTCCTTTTATCCCAGGAGATGAAGATAATTCATCACTACCTGTTTCTGCACTTGAATATACCTTTATAAATGCCGGTAAAAAAGCTATTGAGGGGGTTTATTCATTCCATTCAAAAAACTTTCTTGCGACTGAAAAAACTGGTTGTGGTGTTGGAGAAATGAAAAATAATGGATTTATCCTTTATCAGAATGGGACTGATGAGAAGCCATATGATAAAGGTAGTTTCTGTGCTATGGTTATAGAAGAAATACCAGGTATTAATTGCAGATGGTTCAGGGTGGAAGGGTTTGACCTTCTAACTGTACTATGGCAAGAAATAGAAAAATCTCATATCATTTCCAATCCACCTTTTAAGGAAGATGAACCACCCAGTCCTGGAGCCAGTATATATCTGCCTCTTCAAATTCCTCCTCATTCTAAAAAAACAGTAAAACTCCTCTTTTGCTGGTATGTCCCGAACAGCAACCTGCGGATAGGAGATGACAGCACAAAAGAGTGTTATAAGCCATGGTATGCAGGTAGATTTAATGATATCCAGGAAATATCTGCATACTGGGAGGATAATTATAATAGATTAAAAGAAGAGACTTCAAAATTCACAGAGTGTTTTTATAGTTCATCTATACCGGTAGAAATCATTGATGCTGTATCCGCAAACCTTTCTATACTTAAGTCCCCGACAGTTCTGCGGCAGACAGATGGCAGGTTGTGGTGCTGGGAAGGATGTTGTGATACCGTTGGCTGCTGTCATGGGTCCTGTACCCATGTATGGAACTATGCACAGGCAATACCACACCTTTTCCCGAACCTTGAGCGGACTTTAAGAGATACAGAATTTAATGAAATGCAGGATGAAAAAGGACATCAGGAGTTTCGCGCATGGCTGCCCATCCGTCCATCAGTCCACAGATTTCACGCTGCAGCTGATGGTCAGTTAGGTGGTATTTTGAAGGTCTACAGGGACTGGAGGATAAGCGGTGATATAAAGTGGCTTAAAGGTCTCTGGGAAAAGATTAAGAAAAGTTTAGATTATTGTATAGAAACATGGGAC
>Ga0209720_1003164_pt1 | contig 11560 bp, 14 predicted proteins | sample AD_JPNMR3_MetaG_FD_184426 | JGI IMG/M metagenome (GOLD analysis project Ga0209720, IMG submission 184426) | Active sludge microbial communities of municipal wastewater-treating anaerobic digesters from Japan - AD_JPNMR3_MetaG (SPAdes) (version 2) | ecosystem: Engineered > Bioreactor > Anaerobic...
GCGTTAAATCCCTCGCGGCACAGCCGCGAGCAACGGGATCGGGAGAAACGTTCGATGCCGGGAGACGGTCTCCCGGACAGGTGTAACTCAGGAAGGCTGGTTCTCCATTTCAGGCTGAACCAGGACAATACGGCTGGGCAGTTCGACACACGCGACCGTACAAACCGCATCGGCAGATTCATTTTCGCTGGGCTCAGTGAGCAAGAACGTGTACACATCCTCCAGCGAACGCTGTCAGGGCGCATCGCCAGGGCCAAAGCGGGACTCCCCTGGTGTGGGGCAGCCCCAACAGGGAGAGCCTACGACCAGGAAGCCCAAAAGTGGGTAGTAACGGACAGGGGCCGCGAGATAGCCCGGCTGCTCACAAAGTACGCGGAGGGAGCGTCGGTGGCAGCCCTTGGGCGTGAATTCGAGAAGTTCGTGGGCAAAAAGTTTACCAAGAACTATTTCAAGACTCTGTTCAGCAAGTGGGTACGCGAGGCCCAACTCACCGGTCCCTACACCGTCCAGTTCAAGAGCGATGAAATCGGCCTGACGGAGACTGTACTGGTTCCCGGAATGCCGGAGGTGGTCAGCCCCGAGTTGATGGCCAAGGTAAAAGCCCGGCTGGCCCACAATCGCACGTTCAACAGGGACGACGCTAAGCAATACCTGTTGTCCGGTTTCATTTACTGCGCTGAGTGTGGGCGGGCACTCACTGGGCAGACGACTACGCCCAAAATGAACAGCCTGCAATACTATCGCCACGACGTACCCGACTGTCCTGCCCCTTGGATGAGCGTGCGGGGCGAGAAACTGACCGAGGTGATCCTCGACTACCTGTACCGCTTTTTCCTGGACGAACCGGCGTTCAACGCTGCTGTCCAAAAAGCCTTGCCCACGAACGAGCAGCGGGAGGAATTGGTGCGCCAACGGCAGGAGTTGGGCAGGCAAATGGCCAGGACGCAGAAGAAGATAGACCGGCTCGTTAAGGCCATTGCCGAAGGGGCCAGTTCACAAATCTTGATCCGTGAGCAGGACGGCATTCTTGCCGAGATGAACCAGCAGCGGGACGAAGCGGGACGGCTGGACCGGCAGATTGCCAGTTTGCCCTCACCGGAGGAGATTGCCCGCGCCGCGACATTGGTTAGGCTGGAACTGGTTCGGCAGCACAAGGGCAAGAACTGGCGGAAACTGAGTCCCGATAGCATCAAACGGTTCCTGCACCACCTCTTCGGCGACACGCCCAAACTGACGGGGACCGGCATCTTTGTAACCAAGGACGAGAGCGGCAACATCACGGCTCGGTTCAAAGGGCTGGTCGAGATCCCCCATACCGTGTCCGTTGCTGATGGCGTAGGGAGAGCGGTATCGCCGGTGTTGGCCAAGGAAGCCGCAAGGCTTAGCCATGCGCTGAAGGAGGGCAGTAAAACCTGTAACCCGCTAACTTGAGGTTCTCCACCGAGTAGCTCTCGGTCCGCAGCCCCTTGGCCAGGCGGCCGGTGCCCCACTCCCGCATGTTGGGCACCGTGCCCAGCCACTTGTACGTCTCGGCGTCGCTCGTGCTGGGAATCCGCGTGGCCAGATCCCCGTAGACGCTCGGTGTGGCCTGGAAGCGGTTGAAGAACTCGCTTCGCAGCCCCTTGGTCAACAGTCCGGTATTGATTACCGCCATAGTCGAATCCTTTCGAAAGAAGCTCTGAGCTATGAGCCGTTAGCTGTCAGCTTGTCAGCTGTCAGCCAGAACTTCGAATCCTTCCTTGACCGTAAGACAGACACACTGCCAGAACAAAGAGGCGAATGCCTCACGAGGGCAGCAGCGGCAGCGAGTACCACTGCGTGGCCGAGGTGGCCACCAGCATGCACGAGGTGGCCGCGGCGATGTTCAGCGAGGCGTTGGCGGCCAGGGCGTTGATGGCCCCGCCGGTGGCCGGGTAAATCTTGAGGATCTTGTTGGCCACGGTGTTCTTGATGACGATCCGCATGCCCGGCACGGCGACCGGCAGCTTGACCCCCTTGGCGTCGTCGGCCGCGGTCACCACGTTGATATCCGCGGTCAGTGCCGCGGCCCCCGCCTGGTCGGCCCCGGCCGCGGCCACGCTGGCCACGCTGACCAGTTGATGCCCGGCCACCGTCTGCGGCTGGGCCAGGCCGGTGTCGATCCGCAGCACGATCTGGTTGGCCGCCGGTACATCCACCTGGTAGCCCACGAACGAGCCGTTGGGTGTCAGGCTCAGCGTCTGATCCTCCGTCGCGTAGACGGGGGCCTTGTTGTTGGCCACGCTGGCGAAGGTCAGGGCGTGGCCGAAGTCACCCTGTGTGTAGACCCGCACGCGCACGGCCCCGCTGGCCCCGCCGGTGTTGTCCACTTCCTCGTAGGCGATGCCCGCGAACTTATCGCCCGCCACCAGCCCCCGGGCGTAGCCGCCGGACAGTCCGACCAGTGCCCCCTTGTAGATGTGCACGTTGGTCAGCACCGGCAGCGTCCGCAGTTCCGTATCGATGTAACGATCGACCTCGCGGTTGGCGGCCAGCGCGGCAAAGCGGGCCAGCCCGCCGATCATCAGCAGCAATCCGATTCCCATGGTCAGTGTCATGTTTGTTCCTCTCAGTGCGGCGACCGGCTTCCGTGCCGGCACCGTTTTTCATTGTGTCGCCGGCTTCCATGCTGGCACCGGCTCTCATGTGGCACCGGTTTCCTAACCGGTGTGTCCTGAGTCCCTTGTTGAGCCTACTCCTTGAGCGCCAGCGTCTCGATCTCCTGGGCCTTCAGCTCCGGCTGCTCCTTGAGCCGCAGAGCGTCGGCCACGTAGGCCTTCTCGCTGGTGAGCTGCTGCAGCGCCTTGTCCTCGGCCCACTCCTTGCGGGCCGAGAGGATGATCTGCGTGCGATCCTTGCTCTCGCCCGTGGACGTCGCCGGCGGCGGCGTCGTCTGCCCCTGTGGCCGAATGACCGCGGCCGTCTGCATCCACGCCTCGAACGAGGCTTTGTCCTTGAGGATGAGCGTGCGCGCCCATTCCTCCTGGGCCTCCACCAGCTTGCCCGCGGCTTTGGCCTCTCCGATGAGGCGGTCCGCCTCGTCCTTGAGGGCCGCGCTGTGCAGCCGATCGACCTCCGCCTTGAGCGTGTCGTGATCCTTGGCCTTCTGGGCCAGGACCATCATCTGGGCCTCGATCTTGCCCGGCTCGCTCTCGCTGATGCCCGCGGCCTTGCAGACCAGCGTCAGCGTTTCGCTCGCCTGGCTGGCCTTGGCCTCGGCGGCCACGATGGTGCCCGCCTTCTCGTGGGCGGCTCTCACCGCGGCTACGATCTCATCCTCGCTCGCGTCTGCCTTCAGCGCGAGCACCCCGATCAGTCGATTTTTCATCGCATCGTCCTTTCCATCTTCGCTCGCGCTGTCGGAAGGCACGCCCTCCCGATCAGTCGCGTCGATCTCGACGTCCTTGGCTACCAACGGTTCGATACCCAGTGTGGCCGGCGTGTTGGTCAGGGCCACGCTCTTGATGCGGACCGCTCGCCGATCGCTCAGCCGAAACAGCACCACCGGCGATACGTAGCGATACTCGCCGGAGGCGATCAGCTCCTTGGCCCGTGGAGTCCAGTTCACCGGCTGCGCCTGCAGCCCGCGCTGCCGATCGAAAACCATGTCCTTAATCCAGCCGGCCGCCCGCACCAGGCCATCCGGGGCGGCGAACTCCCCGCCCTCGCTGTGATGCTCGTAGTCTACCAGCGTGTCCACCCCACGCCGCTTCATCTCCGTCTTGATCAGCGAATAGGCTTGCTCGTCCACCATGAACTCGCCCTTGGTGGTCTTGACCATGCCGGCCGGCGCAATCTGGAACCGGTCGGGCGTATCCTGCACGTCGGCTGACAGCCGCACTTCGATCAGTCTTTCCATAGCCATGTCCTCAACCTTCCACTTTCACGCAGCGGCCTTGAGTTCCAGCTCCACGTTCCCGCCTTCGCCGAATGCCGCCGGGTCCCACTCGAATGCACCGGCGCCGCTGGGCAATTGCAGGCGGATGGGCTCGCCCGTTTCGGGGTTGCTTCCGATCTGTATGCCCAGCAGATCCGCCGCACTGTTTACGGTCGCGTCAGCCAACTCTTCCGCGAACACCGGTTCGGCCACGCACCGGCAGTTAAAATCCCATGGGGGCCAGAACGTGCGATCGCTCATCGGGAATACCCGGCCATCCAGGGCTGCATGCTCCGGCCGGGTCCGTCCGTCGCCCAGGGCCGAGTACATCCAGTGGGTGATCCCCACCTCGCCCATCTGCTGGAAGCGGCCGGCCTGGGTGGCCATCATGGATTGCTGGCGCAGTACCAGGTCCGCATGCCACGGCCGCTCCCCGAACCAGCCGGCCTGCTCGGCCATCTCCGGTAACCGCAGGCGGAAATCACGCAGCGTCTCGCCCGTCTCCATTGCCGCCACGGCCGCCGCGTGGATGTCCCGCAGCATCCGCAGCGAGTCCACCCAGGCCACCGTGAACGTGCGGCTCTTGGCCTGCCGGCTGAGCTCGTCGAACGCCGGTCGGGTCATGGCGAGCCGGTTGCGCAGCGCCTCGATCGCCTCGGTGAACGGAATATTGCTGAACGCGGCGTCGGCCGCGATGATCTTTCGCAATTCCCGCGGGAGTCTTTCGGTTCGCCGCCGCCCGGGCTGCGTTCCCGTAATCTTGCCGCCCCGCATGCGACGAGCTTCGATCCGCTGCTGGACCGCCAATCGCCCCTGAAGATTGCCCGCCAGCATCAATGGTTCGATCGCCTCTGCAATCCCGTTGACCGGCGCGTATTCACCCGTCTTTAATGCCTGGTTGAAGAAGTCTCGAAGCCCGTTCGCGTCGTTGACGCCGGCCGCGATCGCCGCGTCCAGCATCCGGCCGGCCAGGTTCGCTTGCTCGCGGTGCGCTGCCTCCAATTGTCCGAGGGCCTGCTCGGCGTATCGGTCGGCCGCCCGCTGATCCGCATCGGCGAGAGCCACCTCTCCTACCCCGTCCCGATCGATGAGCGGGAACCTGAACGAGGGTGCCGCTGCTTGCGGCACTTGCAGCGGCGCCTCGGCGTCCTCGGTGGTCTGCAGTCCCAGCTCCGTCGCCAGCCAGACCCGATCGACCAGCACGCCGCCCCGGGCCGCCCGCTCGGCCACGTCGCACAGCGCCACCGGATCGCGGGTCTCGTCCTTGCGTCGGCGGAAGTAGGGCACCGGCACATCCGGGCCGATCTTGAACTGCGCATTGGGGCCAGCAGGCTGTCGCGGACGGTGTCGCCCTCGGCTCGGATGTCGTCGGCCAGCAGATCGCCGCGGACGCGATCGTGCACATCGCCCAGCGCCCGCGATCCCGAGTCGCCGACCTCCGTGGTCAGCGTCTGGCCCAGCCAGGCCTTGCTCAGTTCGGCGTTGAAGAAGCTGCACACCCGCTCGTAGGGCGACTCGCCCTGTCGGCCGGAGGATTCCTTCAGCTCGAGCTCCACCGCCTTGGAGAAGATGCCCGCGGCGTCGCTGCCCAGGCTCCGCAACATGGCCAGCAGTTCGCGCTTGTCCTTGTCCGACGCCGAGGGCTCATACTTGGCGATCCGCACCGGCATCCCGAACAGCTCGACGAACACCAGCCAGTCCTTGACCGCAAAGCCCTTGGCCATGTACGCCGCCGCCGAGGCCCGCAGCAGCCCGCCCCACATGGGCAGCCCGGCCATGGCGTGCGGTGTGTGCACCATCCACTTGGCCGGCTCCATCCGTATGCCGTCCTGGGCGGCCTCCCGGGTCAGGATGCGCAGCTCGGGCTGCTCGCCGTCCATCGCATAGGTGAGCCGCGTATGTGGCACGGGCACGAGCGACTCCAGACCGTCCGGCCCCCAGACCACTTCGCACACCGCCAGGTTGCGGCCGATGGCCAGGGCCAGGTGTCGCAGGGCGGCGTCGAATCCGGCGGTATTGCGCAGCACCTGCTTGCAGAAGGCCGCCGCCTCATCCGCCCGTTGGCGCAGCCCCGCGTCCTCGATCTCGTCCACCTCGGCGGCACTGACGATCTGCCAGGGCAGGCCGGTCAAGGCCAGCCGCCGGGTGTTGGCCACGCTGGCCAGGTGCAAATCTTTCTCCTCGATCTGGGCCGCCAGTTCGAGCCCCTTGGCCAGGTCGCCCGCGTCGAAGTCTTTGAGCAGCGTGGCCAGTCGAGCCGGGGTCAGTCCGGCCGACACGTACTCACGTTCGGCGTCGGCCTTCATAGGCTCGAAGATCCGCCCGGGCGCCGGCCGCTTCGGCGCCGCCTCGGCCAGGATCGGTTGTCGCCATGCCTGTTTGATTCGATCGAACATGATTAAGAGCTTTCAGCTATTGGCTATCAGCTATCAGCCGCCCGCGTCTCACTTCTCACTTCTCACTTCGAACTTCCCGTCACCAGATCCCCTGCCTCGCGAACGCCAGCTTGGCATCGCTGCCCACATACTCGGCCGGCCCCGTGGGTGTCCCCGCCGCCCGCACCGCCAGGGCCGCCGACCAGAAGCGGTCCGCGTGGCCATCCTTGGTGCGTTCGCTCTTGTAGCGAATGCGATCGCCGGTCACGCTCCGCTGGATGCTGTGCCAGTCGTTGCGGATGGCGTCGGTGGCCGGGATCAGAATGCCCTTGTCCTGCGTCCTGACTCGCAGCGGCTCGGCCAGTTCCTGCTTCGTCGCCAGCGTGAACATCACCGGCTCGACCCGGCTCGTGCCGAACATCTCCACGGCCTCTTCCGCCAACTGGTTGCCGATGCCGGTCGCGTCGATACACCCGCGGGCCGACGAGGCGGCCATGATGGCGTTGAACAGCTCGCGTTGTCGGCGGAAGGGCACGTCGAGCATCTCGATCACGCCCACCGTTTTGAGCACGCCGTCCACCCGCCGCAGCAGCCAGATCACCGACAGGTCCCGCCGCCGGGCGATGTCCCAGCCGAACGCGTCGATCTCGCCGGCCAGCGATTCGACCAGGGCCAGGGCCTCGTCGATGCTGTCGCCCGTGCATCGCACCGGCAGGGGCAGCGCGGCGTCCATGACCCCGAGGATTTCCTCGTGCGTCAGGAAGGCCGACGAGTCGTCCAGGAACTCGCACATGAATTCCTGGCGGAAGAGCTCCTCGTCGCCCATGGCCTCCCGCAGCTCGGCAATGTCGATCCCGGCCAGTCCCATGCCCACGGCGTCCTCGATGGTCACCGTGGTCCGCTCGAAGCGATCATTGTTGCGCAGGGCCGCGAACATGTTGTCCAGTCCCTTGGGCGTGGAGGCCACGTCCAGCTCGCCGTTGCCGCGGAGCACCGTGGGGAACAGTGCCGCCCAGATGGCTCGCGAATCCTGATGGATCCCGAACTCGTCCAGGAACACATCGCCGGTAAAGCCGCGGGCCGTATCCGGGTTGGCGGGCAGGCCGATGATCCGGGCACCGGTGGGCAGCGTGATCTCCAGTTGCTTGTAGGTGGCCCCGTTGAGGTAGCTGTCCACCTCGCGGTAGTGAGCCAGCTTCTCGGCCGCCTTGGCGAAGCTGGCCACCTTCTGCATGAGCTCGCGGCTCTGCCGTTCGCCGGCGCTGAGCATGACCTGCAGCCGATTGCGGTGCAGGCCGCGGCGCACGCGCTTGAGAGCGAAGGCGTGCGACTTGCCCACCTGGCGGCTCCAGCAGTTCCAGGTGAACCGGGCCGTCGACTCCACCGCCCGCTGCTGATAGGCCAGCAGCGGATAGCGGTTGTTCAGAATGTCGTGGTCCAGTTCCAACATGATCTGTCTGCTATGAGCGATGAGCCGTGAGCCTGAATTCTCGTCCTTTTCTCTCCGTGCTCTCCGTGGCTCCGTGGTGAACTATTTCTTCCCGTCCCCGATGCCGAACATGCGGTCGAACGTTTCCAGCATTTCGGTCATGGCCTGCTGCGGGTCCTTCGTTCCCGATTTCACTTCGTCCATCTTCTGCTGCAGCGACATGCGGGCGTCGTGGGCTTCCTGCTCCCGCTCGTTACGCTGCCGTTCGATCTGAAGCTTCTCGCGGGCCACGCCCAGCTTGCCAAGCGTGCCGATGGAGTCCACCACCGCCACCATCTGCTTGAGCGTGTGGTTGTCCGTTTCCGGATTGGCCGCGATCCCCGCCAGCAGCTCGTGAAACTTCCGCTGAGCCGCTTCGTCGCAGTCGGCCAGGCTGGCCTGGGCCAGCTCGCTGTTGCGGATGGCGTACGTCGCCCGCAGCCGTTCCCGGGCCAGCTCCCGCCGCTGGCGGTCCCACTCGTTGAGGATGCCCTGCATCCAGCGATAGAACGCCCGGTCGGAAAACTTGGCGAACTCCTCCGGATAGCGCCCCGCGTATTCGCTCAGGATGTCCGCCTGGCTCTTGCTGCCCTCGGTCAGATCCAGTTCGATCTGTCCGCGGACTTCCGCGGGCAGGCTCTTGGCCACGATCGACACGCTGTGGTTTTTTGCTCCCATTCGATACAGCTTTCAGCTATCAGCTATGAGCTATCAGCCAGAATCAAACCGGCGAACGCCGGTGTGGCACCGGTTTGTAACCGGTGATCCTCACCCCAGTGCCTCGTGCGCCGATTCGCGCACCGCCCGATCCTCGGCCAGGTACTTGAGCTGCAGCTCGTTGAGGCTCTGCAGGTCGTGCAGCAGTTCGGCCAGGTCCAGGCCCGCGAACGTATTGGCCGTCCGCACCTCGTGCAGGCCCGCCACGATGCGGTTGGCGACCCGCTTGGCCTCGGCGTGGGCCGCATCCCGCTCCCGGCTGTGCTGGAGAAACAATCGTTCGGCCGCGTTCCTGCTCATCATGTTTTCCTTCTCGTGTTCTTCCGGCTGAAAGCTCATAGCTGACAGCTCAAAGCTTCAGTCAATGCCACACAAACCGGGCGATCACGCCCACCGCCACTGAGATCACCGCGGCGATCCCCGCGGCCTTGGCCTCCGTCTTCTGCAGGCCCACGATGGTCTTGCCCTGCGAGCCCTGGGTCTGCTCCAGCTTGCTCATTTCCATCGCACACGCGGATTGCGGCTTGTAGTCGCGTTCGATGCGGCTCAGCCGGGTCTCGTGCTCGTTGCGGGTGGTGAACAATACACCCATCTCATCCCGGGTTCGGTCAATGAACGCATCGAGCGAGGCGCTGGCCCGGATGACTGAATCGTTGGCCTCTTTGGTCTGCTGAAACAGCATCCGCATGTCCTGGTGAAACTGCTTCAATTGGCCATCCACGCTGGCCTGGAACTGCCTCAGCTCGCCCTTGATTTCCGCCACTTCGCCCGGTGTCGCCATTGGTCTCTCCGTGCCCCGATCTCGCCTTCCGGCTCACAGCCCACAGCTCAAAGCTCAGAGCTTCTTCCTGATCACCACCACCAGCGGATAGCGATCCTTGCCCGGCTGCAGCTCAAAGCAGCCCTCGCGTTCGATGAGCTCGCGGGCCAGCCGCACTTCGTCGGCGTTGTCGAACAGCCGATAGCCCCAGGCTCCGTTCGCCCGCCAGGCCTCGGACATCAGCCCGTAGGCAAAGGCCAGCGTGTTGTACGGATCGGCGTTCGGCTGAGCGTTCAACGTCACGTCCCCTGAGGCTTCGACCACGGATGACGCGGATGGGCACGGATGGAAAGGGGCCGACAGGCCGGGCCTGCGCGGAGCCGTGGGCTCGCACGCCTCTTGAGGGATCACTGCCATCTGCGGCATCCGCGTCATCCGAGGTCTACTCCGATTTCCGCGTGCCCAGCCCGGCGATAAACGCCGCCACCGCCGTGCCCGCCACCGCCAGCACCTGCACCACCTGGTCGGCTCCCGTGGTCACCGCCAAGGCCTGCTCGCTGGTCAGCACATGCGAGAGGGCTAGCCCGATCGCCGTCGCCACTCCCGCCCACATCGCCCCTGATTTCCAGTTCATTCGAGGTCCTTTCGTAGAAGCTTTCGGCTCTCAGCGATCAGCTCTCAGCCGGACAACTGTGGCACCGGTTTTCAACCGGTGAGGCCGCCCGGCCCTTCTTCCGCGGGCCAATGCCCGTCAGCGAAACCCTGCAATGATGCCCACCAGTTGGCCCACCATCGCCCCGACGGTGTGGCTCATGGCGGTCAGCTTCTCGCCCGCCTGGCGGATCTCGGCCGGCGCTGCCGTCGAGAGCAGCTGCGGCACATCCACCGCGGCCGGGACGGACAGGTCGAGCTTGCCCGCGAACGCGTCGAGGATTTGCTCGCCCGACGCGTCGGCGGCGAGGCCCAACCGCTCGGCTTCCCGCGCCACGTCGAGGTAGGGTCCAAGCTCCTTGAGCAGAGGCTCAGCCCGCTGCTGAGCGTCGCGAAAAATCTCGGCCACCACGTTGATCTTCTCTTTCACCGTCATGGTTCGAAGTCCTTTGAAAAAAGCTCTGAGCTATGATCCACACGCCAGGCGAATGCTTCACTTTGCCGCGATCGGCACGCCCGCGTACGCTTGGAGAATTCCACGCAGCTGGGTTTCGAGATCGGAGATGAGCCCCTGCGCCTTGGCCTCGGCTTCGTCGGCGGGCTCGCGTTTGGTCGCTGCGTACGTGACGCCGAACGATTCGAGGCCGGCCTTCAGCCCCTCGACGATCGCCGCGTCCTTGGTCTGGTAGTACTCCTGCGTGGCCAGCACGGTGGCCGCCGCCAGGTCGAACCACTTGGCCTGCTCGATCGCCGCGGCCTTGTACGCATCCACGCGTGCATCGACGATGCGGTGATAGGCCGCGAACTTCTCGGCCGCCAGGCGGCTCGATCGAGCGTCGAGCTTGCCGTGGAGTTCCAGCGTCTTCAGCGACGCGTCGTACGCCGCGTCGATCTCGGCATGCTTGGTCGTCCGCACGGCCTCGTACTGAGCGTCGGCGGCCGCTCGGGCGTAGTGACCGCGGACGCGGAGATCCGCCGCCAGCCCCGTCATGTGCCGCTCGACCCTCCGGTCGGCCATGGGGTCACACCCGGCGGCACCCGCCAGCGTGATCGCCGCGATGACCAGGGCCAACACGCCGCACCTTGTCCGTCGTGCCATATACTGGCCTCCTATTGTTTGCAAAATCGAATATTTGGAAATGCTCAATGTTTGCGGGATGTTCGTGTGCGTGACATTAATGCGACACACGGCGGCAGTCCTCCGTGACCCACCGCCGCGTGTCGCGGTCGCTAAGGTAGAAAAAGTGTCGAGGGCCTGGGGCCTGGGGCCTGGGGCCTGGGGTGCAAGCGAGGGGCGGGCGGCACCGCGAAGCGCAGCCGCCAGTGCCGGGCACTGTGCCGAGCGTCCGCCCCTCCAGCGTTTCGCCGCGTCGCCGCGTCGCCGCGTCACCGCGTCGTGATTCCTGGCCATCCGTGCCGTCATGGACCCGTCCTTGGGTTCGGCTCACAGCTGACAGCTCAAAGCTGACAGCCATGCGCAGCACAAGAGAGGATCCGCCAGCACTTTGAAGGGGAAGGTCAGCGGCCCGTCAGGCCGCCTATCTCTAGAGTTGCTCGCCGCGGCTTCCACCCCGCAGCTTGGTTGGGGGATACCCTTAGCGGATGGCAGGAGGACTGTCAAGACAAATTTCCGCCCGGCGGAGCAGCCGCCGGGCGGATTTGCAGCATAATTATTTGATTGTACTGGACTTGCG
>Ga0209720_1003165_pt1 | contig 11559 bp, 7 predicted proteins | sample AD_JPNMR3_MetaG_FD_184426 | JGI IMG/M metagenome (GOLD analysis project Ga0209720, IMG submission 184426) | Active sludge microbial communities of municipal wastewater-treating anaerobic digesters from Japan - AD_JPNMR3_MetaG (SPAdes) (version 2) | ecosystem: Engineered > Bioreactor > Anaerobic >...
TGCATCAAAATAGATAGGCTCTGGAAAGAAGGCTATCGCGTTTCTCCAAGGAAGCGCTTGGAGAGGATTTTAATGCCCTGGCTCATTGATTTTTGGTCAAACCGCGAAGAGGCAAGGGTGTACCGTTCTACGGCACTCAGAATAGGAGAAGCTTTTTACGAGCACGCCCCAAGATGTTTTGGCATAGCGATGACGAACCTGGGGCCGGGGCTGGTGGTCGAGCGCGTCTGCAATGAGGACGGTTCGTTTTCTAAACCGATCGACGTTTTCGTAAAAGAAAACCCGGACAAGGCAAGGCATGCCCTTGAACTTTTAAGGGAACTTTACGATTTTCTGGTAAGCTACAAACTGGTGATCTACGACTGGGCCAACCCGTCAAACTTTTTGGTGCGCCAAAGCAAGTCCAAGGGAGACAAGATCATCGTCGTTGACTGGAAGACAGAGGGCACTGCCGATAAGGATATACCGCTGCGCGATATCTTTCCCGCCTTGGCTTTAAAGAAGATGACCTACGAATACAGCTGTTTGCATGAGAAGATATCGCGCCTATGTGACTAACGATAATCTATCGGCATATATTAAGTTAAGTATGGTTTCTGCCCGTAAGCGATGAGCCTACGGCCTGAGCTGCCTCCAGCGTATGAAGGCAAAGCACTTGAGATTCAATGGCCGCCCTTCTCATGGCATAGCCGTCCTTCAGCGTATTTGCCCGGAGGGAAGGGATGTTTACTATGACGTCGAACATGTTAGAACGAATGGCCGAGATGAGCTCCGCTCCCTTGGGTACTTCTCTTGAGGGCAACCCCCATTTCTTTAGCGCCGCTGCCGTGCCTGGTGTAGCGTAAATTTCCCATCCGAGATTGTAAAATATCGAGGCTACAGGAGCAAGTAAGGACTTTTGGTCATCTCTGACGCTGAAAAGGATGTTGCCCTTCTCCGGTATCTTCCATCCTGCGCCCTGCAGGGCTTCCCTTAAAGCCTCGGCAAAGGTCTCCCCCACGCCTAAAGATTCTCCCGTCGACTGCATCTGTGGACCAAGCCTGCTGTCTGCTCCTGGAAGCTTTTCAGTGGAAAAGACCGGGACCTTTACCCCCAGCGGGCCTTTGTAATCCAAAATGCCAAGCCCGTAACCAGCGTCTTTAAGGCTTTCTCCTAAAGCAACGCCGACGGCCAGATCTACCATGGGAATTTCCGTCAGTTTGCTTGCTATGGGAACTGTTCGGCTGGCACGCGGGTTTGCCTCTATTACGAAAAGCTTGCCGTCGTGGCGGACGAATTGTACGTTAAAGAGCCCCTTGACGCTTAATGCTTCAGAAAGGGCTGAAACTATATGAAGCACTTCGCCTTTTTCCTGCGGCAAAAGGGAAAAATCAGGAAAAAGGGCTATGGAATCGCCGGAATGCACACCGGCTGGGTCCAAGTGTTCGAAGATGCCTGGGATCAGCACGTCCTTTCCGTCGCAGACGGCGTCGGCCTCGAACTCCTTGCCCTGAAGGAAACGATCGATCAAAAGGGCGACGCCGGGGGCATGGGAAAAGGCAAGGGAGGCAAGCCTTCTAAAGTCATCCATTTCGTAAACCACCTGCATATCGACTCCGCCTATGACGAAACTTGGCCTTATCATCACCGGAAAGCCCAACCCATCGGCGATATCCACGGCCTCCTTCAAATCCCTCGCAGCCTCTCCAGGGGGATAGGATATGTCAAGCTTGTGCAGTATATCGCAAAAACGCCCCCTATCCTCGGCCTCCACGATCGCCGAGGCGCCGGTGCCAAACATGTTATAGCCTTCTTCGGCCAAGGAAAGGCCCAACTTCAGCGACGTCTGTCCTCCGAAGGAGCAGAAAAACCCTTCGGCCCTTTCGCGCTTCAGAATGGCCCTAACGTCTTCGACGTGAAGGGGCTCAAAGTAGAGGGCGTCCGAAATATCGTGATCGGTGCTGACCGTCTCGGGGTTATTATTTGCCATTACGGCCCTAAAGCCCCTGCGCCGCAGGCTTTCAACGGCCTTTACGCAGCAATAATCAAACTCAACCCCTTGGGCTATCCTAATGGGGCCTGAACCTAAAACGATGATTGAACGAGCTTTCGCCGGAGAAGCGACTGGAGGGACATCATCTTCGTAAACGCCATAGAAATATCCCGATAGGGAGGCCTCTCCTCCCACCTTTCTGTGCTTTATCTCGATGTTGTAGCCCTGGCGCAGGCCCGCTATTTCTCCGGTCGGTTTTTCGCAGATGCAGGCGATATCCTCATCGCTAAATCCCGCACCTTTGGCTTCTGCCAAGACATCTCGGGTAAGTCCGGTTTTTAGCCTTTTTTCTATCGAGATGATCTGTTGAAGCTGTTTTATAAAATAGGGATGTATTGCCGTAGCGCCCGAAATTTCCTCTGCCTTTTTGCCCCGCCTTAAAAGTTCCAGGATAGCGCCCATGCGCCTGTGGGTGGGAAGTGTGCAGTGCTGCCACAGCTCGTCTTTCGTGGCCTTTTTAAAGCATTTGTCGGTGAGGGGCGAAGGTGCATCCAATGAACGGAAGGCCTTAAGAAGGGCATGCATAAAGGAACTTCCTATTGCCATGACCTCACCGGTGGACTTCATCTGCGTCCCAAGCTGGATGTTGGCGGTTGGAAACTTTTCAAAGGGCCAGCGGGGGTGCTTGACTACGATATAATCAAGCTTGGGCTCCGACAAGGCGTTACCCTTTCCCGTGATGGGGTTTGGAAGTTCCGCCAGGCCTTTGCCCACGGCAATCTTTGCAGCTATCCTCGCTATGGGGTATCCCGTGGCCTTGCTTGCCAGGGCGCTTGACCTGCTGGCGCGGGGGTTTACCTCTATGACGTAATAGGAATCGCCGTCGGGTGAAAGGGCAAACTGCACGTTGCAGGCACCGCGTACGTCCAAAGCCTCAACTATCGCCAAAGCGGCAGAGCGCAGGCGGTTCCGTTGGAAGTCTGAAAGTGTCACGATGGGAGAGACGACGATGCTGTCTCCCGTATGAATCCCCATGGGATCGACGTTTTCCATGCCGCAGACACATAGGGCATTTCCGGCGCTATCCCTCATGACCTCGAACTCGAACTCCCTCCACCCCGACAGGTACTCCTCCACCAGAATTTTATGGACTGGTGAAGCCTCAAGGCCTTCCTTTGCCTTGATTTTCAGCTCTTCCTCTTTTTTTGCCACACCTCCGCCGGTGCCGCCCAAGGTATAATCTGGCCGGATTATCAATGGATATCGATTGCTGCAGGCGAACTCCAGCGCTTCATCTACGGAAGATGCGGAAACACTTGCAGGAACGGGCTGGCCGATTTTTTTCATGAGCTCCTTAAAGCTCTCGCGCCCCTCAGCGGTCTTTATAGCAGATGTCGGGGTGCCCAGGACCTTGACGCCAAATTCACGCCATATACCCTTCTCTTCGCACTCCACGCATAAATTAAGGGCGGTTTGCCCGCCCAATGTTGCTATGACTCCTTTGGGGTGATGCTCTTTGACTATGGCCTCTACGGTTTTGGCCGTAAGTGGTTTTATGTAAACGATGTCGGCCATCGCCGTATCGGTTTGTATTGTAGCGGGGTTGCTGTTGAGCAGTATCACGCGGTAACCTTCCTCGTGAAGTGCCTTGCAGGCCTGGCTTCCCGCATAGTCGAACTCCGCAGCCTGGCCTATCTTTATGGGGCCAGAGCCCAAGACAAGTATGCTTTTGATGGTCACCTTACACTTCTCCCTCCCTATCTCTGCCGCAACCCTTCCTTCGCATAGCGCACATATCCTCCTAAGAGATCATTAACAAAGGTTTCAGCAAAGAATAAAATTAACCTTAGGTTTATTTTGCAGTCAATTATAAAGAGGGAGCCATTAGATGTCAATCAAGACATTCTGGCATACACTTATTCTGCGAGCATGGACACGAGGCCCAGCGGGATAGGCTCGCTGAAGGCAGGATATGTCACCTTAAATGGAGCTTTTGCTTCAAATGAGGGCTTTTTGACGTCGCGTCGATATAAGATCTCGAAGCTGCCGTCTTCATGTTCCACTGCAGCAGAACAGCTTTCTACCCAGTCGCCACAATTTACGTAGAGCACATCGCCCATATGGTTGATGGCCGGTCTATGGATATGACCGCAAATTACGCCGTCACAGCGGTGCCTTTTAGCTTCCCTCTGTAACAGCTTTTCGAATGCCGAAAGCATCTGTATGAAGGTCTTTACCTCGTGTTTCAAAAACTGCGAGATTGGCCAATAGCTCATCCCAAGCCAATGGCGCAATTTATTTACCCATAAATTAAGCCAAAGCGCTCCGTTGTAAGCCAAATCTCCCAGCCTGGTAACCCAGGGGCTTAAACTCACGGCTTTATCGAATTGGTCGCCATGAAGGACCAGCATGCGCTTACCATCCGCGGTCCTATGAACTGCATGAGGCTGAACCTCCAGGTTGCCAAATTGACGCCCTATGAAATCCCTCATGCAGTAATCGTGATTACCTGGGACGTAAACTACACGTCCCTCAAGCGATTTCAAGTGTATTTGATTGAAAACCTCGATTTGAGAGCGTGACCAGGAAGACGTCTTCATTGCTTTTTTGCTTTCGAGAAGGTCGCCAACTAGGTAAAGGCGCTCGCACCTAACATTTTTAAGAAAGGAAACCAATTTTTGCGCCTGACACCACCTGCTTCCCAGGTGCGTATCGGAAATAAATACCGAACGATAAAAGGTTTTCAAGTTGACATATCCTCCTATAATACATGTATGAACATTTGCGATTCGTAGTGTATTATACATCATTACAAATTGCGAAATTTGTTATACATGTTGTAAATATGTGACAAATGCGTATCTTCTCAGCTAGCTGTAACCGGGTACCTACAATATTATCTCGTCGACGTAATTACAGATGACCAGCCTTTTATGCTAATAATATATTATAGCGACACCTTGTGACCGACAGAAGGGTGGTAATATAATTAATGAACAAAACCTGTGCCGACGGGAGCGATCGTAAATGTCTTTAAGCGATACGGCAGGCGAGAGAAAAGCATGCTAAGGCTGGATTCGAGTGAAAGGGCCTGGCTTGAAAAACTTGCTCATAGCTGGGGAGTAAAGCTCATCTTTAGGGAATACCTTGGCGCCGATATGTTCGCGCGGGTCACCATTACTTCAGACGGCGAAGCTTGGGTGGAGATGCTTCAAAGCTTCGATCCCGAAGATTACTACAGACGTTGGGGAAACCGCGACATCGCGCCGGCTGAGCTTTTCAGGTTCCTGCTTCTTCATGAGATAGCTCATTTAAAGCTGGGACATGACAGAGAAAGTATCCCTAAGGACATACGTACCAAGGAAGATTGGCAAAAGCTCATTCTGGAACGCGAAGCAAAAGCCGACCAGTGGGCAAAAATGCGCCTCAGAGATCCCTGGCCTCGGGAGGACGAAAAAGGAGTTTACCTGATAGGCTGCAGCGGTTGGTCTTACGAATCGTGGAAGGACGTCTATTATCCCAGCAGTTTAAAACAAAGCGAATGGCTTTCCTACTACGCCAAAGATTTCCCGACGGTGGAGATAAATATGTCTTTTTACAGGCTGCCCTTTGAAAATATAGTTCGCTCGTGGGCCAGAAAGGTTCCGCCCTGCTTTCGTTTCGCCGCCAAAGGCTCGAGGAGGATAACTCATTACCAACGCCTTAAGGACTGCGAGGGTGAAATAAGGACTTTCTTTGAGCGATTTGCCCTGCTGCCCCAGCTTTCATGTGTCCTTTGGCAGCTTCCGCCTTCGATTTATTTTGATCCTGAGCTTCTAGAGGGGTTTTGTTATGCTTTGCCTGCTCATCTCAGACAGGCCATTGAGTTCAGACACGTCTCCTGGTGGGAGAAGGTCGATGAAACGGCAAAAATACTGTCTAAATATAAAATCGCCTTCGTCGGCGTAAGCCGCAAGGGCTTTCCCGACCAAGTACCTGTAACAGCCGAATTCAGCTACATTCGCTTTCACGGCCTGGGCAAAAATCCTTATCAATGGGATTACAGCGCCGAAGAATTAAAACCTTGGGCGCGACGTATGGGGGAGCTGCTTAAAAAAGGCATCGACGTATATGCCTACTTCAACAACGACTTTGGCGCCTTAGCGATCAAAAATTCTAAGGTGCTTTTAAATATGTTAAATCAATCTTCGCGAGAAAGACGGTCTGCCTTTTGATTAATTGCGCGACAATAAGGTTTCATAAACTTATTGAGGCATTTACAAATTTCACTCGATGGCATGTCACGGAATGAATGATCCTATTTTACCAGCTCTTCTGCATTGAGCTTTTCCACTATGCTCATCAAAAGGGATTTTTGGTGCTTTAGCGTTTCGCGATAAGTCTCTTTATCTGTACGGGAAATTTCCATTCTTAAGTTTGAGATGGCATTATCTAAAAATTCCTTAAGAATCATGGCCTCTTCTTTCGTGAGAAATATTTGCATGCCCCTTCACCATCCCTTCTATTTAGTTTCAATTTATCATGACATGATTTTAGCATATTATTGACCAATTTGACAAGATTTTGTCCCTCTTTTTGTGAGGTCTTATGTACAATAGGTATTAAGTCTTCAATCCTCCTGTGAAATTTGCGATAGGAAACTTCATTGAAAGCCTTTTGGCAGAAACGCCTTTACCGCGAGGCCGAGGCTTTTAGGGCCAGAAATGACCCGATAAGCACGAGAAGCCCTCCGAAACATTGGGCCACACTTAAGCTTTCTTTGAATATTAAAAGCGAGAGGATGACGGTCACGAGAGGTTCTGCCATGCTTAAGATGGCAGCTATCGACGGGGAGGTCAGCATGACCCCGAGGAAAAAGGATAGAAAGCCAAAAAGGGAGACGAAGGCTATCACGCAGAGCAACATCCATGCAGAGCAAGCACCCGGAAGGGTCAAGTTATGTGTACCTATTCCGAGGATGAGGAACGACACTGCAGAAAACAGGCAGACATAAGCCACAGTCACCTGGTACGGGATATCCCTGATTATGAAATTTCCGTAAAGGATATAGGATGTATATGATAAAGCTGCCAAGCCGGCGAGCAAGACGCCCTTCATGCTGACGGAAATGGCAGTCTTTCCGGAAAGAAAAACAAGACCAAGGAAGGAAATTATTATTGATAGGATAATAGGCCTCGAAAGACGTTCCTTGTTGACAAAGGACGATCCGACGGACACCAAAGCGGGATACGAATAAAAGATGAGGGCTGCCACCGAGGCCGGTATATATTTAATGCTTGAGAAGTAGCCAAAGCTCGTTAGGGTAAACATGATGCCGCCAAGAACAAATAACTTAAGTAAATTTCTTTTGCCCACCTGCAGAGCTGCTTTTCCTCTTTGCATATAAAGCAAGAAGCAAAGCGCAACAGATGCGATCGTGAATCGCACAAAGTGAAGGGACATAACGCTGACGCGACTTTTATAGACAAAGAGGGCAAGGATAGGGATAAGCCCGAACAAGAAGGCGGATAACAAGACGAAGGCGGCACCTTTGTAGCCTTTATAGTGTCCTGTCACGTCTTTCATGGACAGTAAACCTCATTTATTAAATTATTGAGACTCACCTGATGGATAGTCTAGATTATTATAGCAATAACAGGATTGATGACAAAACGACAGAGCAAGCGATCTATATTCTCCGATAACGTTCAAACAGCGACTGTCGAGCTTTAACCTATCTTTGGTTTTTAGAATAAAGATGAGGCTGCTTAAAAAATCTCTGAATCTCCCGTAAATAAACTATAGTTTAAATAGGGGCTGAGTAAAAATGAGCTACATCAAGTGTCCTTTATGTATATTTATTTTTCCGGCAGTCTTCATATTTTATTTAAAGCGGACAACCTCCACTCCTTCTTCGGCGATGATCTCCTCGAGCCTGCGTATATGCTCTTTGGAGGGTGCCTTGAAATCATGTCGAAACTCCTCAAGCCCCAGCAAGCTATACTTAAACGTCCCGAGATTATGGTACGGCAGCATCTCCATTTTCTTCCATGTCATGTGTTGGTAAACAAACCGTGCAGTGCGCCTTATATTTTCCTCGCTATCGTTGACGTCTTTGATAAGGGGAACGCGGATGACCGTCTCAATCCCCGTAGCGCCAATGCGCCTGATATTGTCGAGAATAACGCTGTTTTCCACTCCCGTAAGCCGCTTATGTTCAAGGCAGTCCATATGCTTAATGTCAGCAAATATAAAGTCCAGCTTTGCCACTATATCTGCCACCTCTTCCCAATTGAAAAAGCAGGAAGTCTCTACCGCCTGGGAAATGCCGAAGCGTGAAAGGGCGTTTACTAAGAGGCGCAACGACTCGGGAAAAAAGAACGGTTCACCCCCAGACCACGTAACGCCCCCGCCTGAAGCTCTATAGAAAATAAAATAGCGCTTAAGTTCTCGAACAATTTCTTCCACCGTCATAAAACGACCCATCATCTCGCGCTTCCCCGAAGGCAGTATGCTTTCCTTGGGAACTGGCGTCCATGTCTCGGGATTGCAACACCAAAGGCACCGCAAAGGACATCCGCTCAGGAAAACCGTGGAGCGGATGCCCTCTCCATCGTTCACGGTAAAATGAAGTATCTGCGATACGCAGATTTCTTTGTCTTTCATCTTAAAAATTAATAGGAGCCATGCTCCGTTCGGGCTATGATGGCATCCTGCATCTCTCGAGAGAGATTGACAAACTGGGTGCTGTACCCTGCCACTCGAACGAGAAGATCCCGATACTGTTCCGGATGAGCCTGCGCCTTCCTCAACACCTCCGTGGAGACGGTATTAAACTGAACGTGAAAAGCACCGAGGGAAAAGAATGCCTGGATCATGGCCGCTAAATTTCTGTGTCCCCTTGGGGTGTCGACCAACGATTTATTAAGCCTGAGGTTAAGAAGGGTTCCGCCGCTATGAAGATCGTGGTTCACTTTTGCAGCAGAGCGCATAACTGCAAGGGGCGTGGACACATCGCTTCCCGCAAAAGGAGAGACCCCTTCCGAAAGAGGCTCCCTTGCCCTTCTGCCGCATGGAAGGGCCCCCACAATTTTTCCTGTGGGGACGTAGTTTGATATGCCCATAAAGGCAGTATTGAAGGGCGAACCAAAGACGTCTTTGTATTTTCGCGTCTCTCTAAAATAAAAGTCAGAAATTTCCCTAGCTAAAGAATCCACATAATCATCGTCATTTCCATACTTGGGGACGCCCATAGCCTGCTTGCGCAATTCGTCGAAACCCTCCCAATTTTTATCTAGGGCAAGGTTGAGCTCTCCCAGAGATGTAATTTTGTCCTCAAAGACAAGTTTCTTTATCGCGGCCAGAGAATTGGCCACTACCCCAAGGCCGATCCCGGTAAGCACGGGCCCCGTGTTATAATTTGCCCCACCCTTACTGAGATCTGCCCCCTTTTTCAGACATCCGTCTACGCAGGCTGACAAAAAGGGGCGCGGGACCATTTCCATATGAATTTTTTGGGCCACGACCGTTCCTATCACGGCATGTTCTATTAGATTAGAAAGTTGTCTAAAAAAGGCTTCTTTCACTTCCTCAAAATGGGCAAACTCCTCTATAGGTTTTTCCGGTAACCCCATAAGCTTGCCCGACAGACGACTCTTCCCTTGATTTAATGCATACTCTAAGGCTGCTCCAAAGTTGACGTTAACGGCGGAAGTCCATTCTCCCGTCTTTCTGAAATGGGGAACGACACAACCGCAATTGCTCCAATCCCTCGCATCTTCAGGGTCGTATCCCATCTGCAACAACATCTCATATCCTGCCCTGTCGCTATGGATGGCGGGAAATCCCAACCCCTTGCTCACGAGTTCGGCCACGGCCATGAGGAATTCATCTGGGCAATCGGGATGAATTCGTACGCTCAAGCCCGGCTGATGGGTCTTGACGCTCTCCGTGGCCTTCAGGCAAATATAAGATAACTCATTGGTGCCGTCGCTTCCGTCTCGTTTTCGGCCACCCACGGTTAGATTTTGAAACTGGTTATATCCGGCAAAGTAATTGGCCGTGTTAGAGGAGATGGTCCACACCCACTCTGAAAGCTTAAGCCAGAGGCATTCCACGAGCTCTTGTGCCTTTTTGCGATCCAAACGGCCAGCCTTTACATCGGCTTCATAGAAGGGATACATATATTGGTCGAAGCGCCCGAGGTTTAGGGCAAGGGGATTTTCCGAGATGATGCCGCCCAGCTGAACAAACCACACGAACTGACACGCTTCGTGAAACGTGCGAGGCGGATCGGCGGGAACGCGACTGCATATGCGAGCAATGGCAAGGAGTTCTTCTTTTCGCCCCTCGTCTTTCTCGCAGGCCGCAAGCGATTTGGCCGCATCCGAATAGCGCTTTGCCAGGCGCATAATTCCATCACATGCAATGATTACCGATTCGTAAAATTCGATCTTTTCGATGTTTGAAATCGAATCTGCCTTGAGAGCCTCACGTCTAACTTTCGCCTCCTCCCGAATTTTTCTAAATCCCTTGGGGAAGAGGACATCCTGGTAGTCAGGGGTAATTTCGCCCACGGCTTGTCTCCACTTTGAATCGTTATCAAGAATTCCCGTGTCGACTAAAAGTTTTGCCGTTTCCCCGGGAACCCGCTTGAGAAAGGCTTCTTCCAGAGAGTTTCCCTTCCAGTAGGGCCAAACTTCTTCCCGCAAAAAATTGCGCTGCTCTTCCGTGATGACGTAAGGGTCTTGGGGTCGTTTATCGAAGGCGTCCATCTCTTTATCCACCCACATCCAGGAAAACTCGGGTGTCAAGATCGCGGTACGGCGAAATTCTCCCGCCGTTCCAACTATGAGCTCGTCAGGGAAAATCAACGCAGGAAGTTGATCGCAGGCCTCTGCGAAGGCCTTCGCCCGACGGATGCAGATGGGCTCTCCTTCCGTCTCCTTGTGGGACTTTGTCCAAATTTCAGCTCTGAGGCAGCTGATGGACGGCTTATTGTTCAAATACTCCTGCCGAATCCTTTCCGTTCTTTCGCTTATGCTCACGTCTTTCCCTCCCCTGCTTTAAGTGCTATTCCGGGTAAAACATCACGTTGCAAAATCGCGCTACGCCATCACCTGAATTATGGTAGGAATGAGTGCAATCCGCGCGGAACTTGATGGCCTCCCCCGCTTTGAGGACATACTCTTCTGATCCTGCCATAATAGTTACCTCTCCCTCAAAGACCAGAACGTATTCTAAAGTTTTCGCGTTGTGGGCCTCGGAGCAAGAATAAGCTCCTTTCTCGAGGACAATGGCCAAAATCTCAGATCTAGTCTCCCCATCAAAAGGAAAAACGGGATATACCCGAAATAGTCCGTTATCGCTGATGATGGGAGAAATATCCTCTTTTGAGATGACCACCGTTTCTGACCTAGGAACCTCGGTAAGATCCGTGAGCGATACTCGCAGTCCATTTGCTATTTTCCAAACTGTCTGGAGAGTGGGGTTTGATTCTCCGCGCTCGATCTGGCCCAACATGCTCTTGCTCACGCCTGTCAGTTCCGATACCTTATCGAGGCTGAGCCTGCGCTCCTCTCTAATCCTTCGGAGATTAGAAGCCAAAA
>Ga0209720_1003177_pt1 | contig 11542 bp, 10 predicted proteins | sample AD_JPNMR3_MetaG_FD_184426 | JGI IMG/M metagenome (GOLD analysis project Ga0209720, IMG submission 184426) | Active sludge microbial communities of municipal wastewater-treating anaerobic digesters from Japan - AD_JPNMR3_MetaG (SPAdes) (version 2) | ecosystem: Engineered > Bioreactor > Anaerobic...
TAGTGTAAATTTATTAGAAAATTTTGGTAATACAACTTTACCTGCACCAGAAATTATAAACATTGCAGATGCAGGAGAAGCATATGAAGGTGTTTTATGTAAATTAGAAGATGTACAATGTATAGCTTTACCAGATTCATATGGTATGTGGCAAATAACTCAAAGTGGTAATAATATTTATGTAGATGATGATATTTATGCATTCACTCCTACTATTAATACACACTATGTAGTTACTGGTTTAATACATTATTCATTTAGCCAGTGGAAAATTTTACCACGTAGTGCTAATGATGTTACAGTATATTCAGGTATTAACTCAGATGAAACTAATGATATTTTTATAAATTATGATGCTACTTCTAAAAATCTTTTTATTAAAGGATTACAAAATAATGCTAGTTTAAATATAATTAATATTTTAGGTCAAAATATGGCTAGCTATTCTATTACTCCAAATACTAATAGAATAGATGTAGCTAATCTTAATTCGGGTATTTATATTGTAAATTTACTTTATAATAATACAATTACTACTAAAAAAATATTGATTCCATAAATTAATATAAAATTAAATAAAAAAACCAGGTTATTGCTTAACCTGGTTTTTTTATTTAAATTTGCTTTAAAAAAAATTAATAATGAATTTTAAACTAAAAAGTATTATAATATTTCTGATGTTTTCTGTTCAAGTTATATTTTGCCAAAGTATAAAAGAAGAATTAGAATGGGAACTAATAATTAATAATCCAAAAGAATATCAAATTGATAAAAAAGATAAAGCTATGCAGCTATTATCTATTGACAAATTTAACTTAATTGCTATAGATTATTTAGTAAAAATATATTATCAAAATGGACAAAAAAATTCTATCCAAAATTTATTTGAAAAGCTAATAATAGAAAATCCTAATAATGTTGAACCATACTTAATAAAAGAATCATTACATAAATATATGGGACTAACATATACCGAAAGAATAAACTCACTCAAAAAAGCAAGAATAATTGATTCATTAGATACAAATGTAAATTATCAATTAGGTAAATTATATTATGAACTTTTTAATAGAGAATATATAAAAAATGGAAAGCAAGTGAACATGAAATATTATGCAAAAAAATCTATATACTATTTCGATTACTTGTGCTCAATAGATACTAATTACAAACCACAATTAAAATTTCCTCTAATCCAATTATCTAATTTTTTAGCAAATAAATCAGCAATAGAAAAATATAAATACTATACAATAAAAGGCTTATACTTTCCTCCAAAAACTTTTGCTGAATTACCTGACAACTGGATGACAGACTATAAAATAAATTTAATAAACAAATTAGAAAATCAATGTTTTAGTAATGAACTTTTCAAAATATATCTAGACACATTTCACGAACAGACAATAAATGATAAATTACCATATAAAATTTATAGATTTACTTATCTTAGGACATTTCATAATCCTATTCTAATCAGTTTAATAAACAAAAATGATACTATTACTATTCACTGGAAAGTTACAAATGGACAGAGTGGATACGACTTTGGACAACTTGTTATTAATGAAAGTAAAAAATTAACTTTAAAAGATTGGTATAATTTTGAAAAAATTATTAATGAAGAAAATTTTTGGAATTTACAAAGTATAGGTGATGAAATTATAGGAGAAGATAGCTCAGAATGGATATTAGAGGGTAATGACATGAATAGTTACCACATAGTAAAAAGATGGTGTGGCTATGAAATCGAGAATATTGGTATGTATTTAATTAATCTTACAGATTTAGAAATAAATCATAAAGAAATTTATTAACTCAAAGAAAATAAAAAATGAAAAAACAAAAAAATATCGGTTTGTTGTTTGGTACATTTAATCCTCCACATATCGGGCATACATTAATAGCAAATTATTTCTATATAACTAATAATTTCGATGAGATTTGGTTTATGGTTTCTCCACAAAATCCTTTTAAAAAAGATATAACACTATTAGATGAAAAACTAAGATTAGAAATGGTAAGATTAGCAATAGAAGATGCGAACTACTTAAAAGCCAGTGATATAGAATTTAGCCTACCAAAGCCGAGCTATACAATAAATACCTTAGAAAAATTAAAAAATGATTACCCTCAATATACATTTAATATTATTATGGGTAGTGATAATGCAATATCAATAGAAAAATGGAAAGATTTTCAAAATATTATTGACAATTACAGAATTTATGTTTATCCAAGGACAGGCTACTCAACCAAAAATATTTTAACACATAAAAATATTAAAATAGATAACACAGCACCAATTATTGACATTAGTAGCACATGGATAAGAGAACAAATAAAAAATGGCAAAGATGTGCAATTTTTTTTAAGAAAAGTAGTTTATGAATTTATAAAGATAAATGGGGTCTATCAAGGAGTTGGTTATTAATAATTGATGAGAAATGGGAGCTAAAAAGGGGAATGGTATAAATAACATTTTTATGTTATAGTTTAAATATTTTATTATTTAAATAAAATTTATTAATTTTGCTTAAATTTTTTTAATTATGCAAGAATTATTAGAAAACATTGATAAATACTTGGCTCTACCCAAGGATCACAAACGTGATTTCCTTGATCAGCTATATCAATACCTCGTCAATAGCAATGCCACTGCTGTAGATTATCAAAGAGTGAAAATTCAATCTACCGCAGCTATATGTCCAGACTGCAAAAGTGAAAACGTCATCAAAGTTGGTAAAAGAAATGGCAGACAAGTTTATAAATGTAAAACCTGTGGTTATCAATTTCGTGAGACTGCACGCACCTTTGTCTATCGTATGCGAAAATATCCATTAATGCTTGACTATATGAGATGTATGCTCGAGGGTAAAAGTTTGCGAGCATGTGCTAATGAGGTTGGCATTTGTCTGAAAACGAGCTTCGAATGGCGACACAAAATATTAGCAGCTATTAGAGTTTTAGAAGGTGGAATAAGCTTTTCTGGAATTGTGGAAGCTGATGAACTACTAATGAAATATTCAGAAAAAGGCAGGAAGTTTAAAAACAAAGAAGAATATCAGAGAGCTAAAAGGAAGAAACATCCCAAGGTAGCAGTATTAGTAGTTACAGACAGAGAAGGTAATTTACTTTTTAAACATGTAGGAGATAAAAAAGTGAAAAATGAGCAATTGAGAGAGGAGCTCAAGAATAGATTGTCAGAAAACAATCTAATATGCGTGAAGCCAAAGAAAGAGTTCAGAAAAGGCATAAAGGGTTTACAAAGTAAAAAAGTGATAGTAAACAAAAGACAATTGAAACGAGGGATATACAGTGTAAAAATAGTAGAGAATAAAATAAGTGATTTCAAGACGTGGTTGAGTAGATTCCACGGAGTGGCTACTAAGTACTTGCAGAGCTATTTGATGTGGTTTGTGATAATGAATAAGTACCTAAAAGAGTTGATAGATTCTGACATTGGCAGACTACTAAACTTGTCATCTCACGACAGATGGGCGTGGGACAAGTATAGAGAGATAGTTAGTCAAAGATATTATTAACATACTTTAAAGTATAACATTATATTAATTTTTAACATACCCCATTTTCTTACCAAAACTCTATTCATTAAAGTAATTATTACCAAGTTGCATTCATATATGTAAATAATTAAAAAGTTAAAAAATGATGGTACTTTGTGCTCTCCGTGCCTTCTTTGTACGCTTTGTGTTTAAATATAATATTATACCTATGAACGTAACTTGGTATAAGTATTTTCTTAAAAAAATAAAGGACACATCAGTGTCCCTTATTTTAATAGCTCGAGTTGAGTTATTTTATCTTATTTAGGCTTATTTTAGTTGCATTTAATAATGGATCTATGGATATGTTTTCTCCAATTGCTTTTTGCATCCATACTTGTGGAGTTAGTTTGCCTAGGCTATACATTCTAATAATTTCTTTACCGAAGGTTTTATTTTTTAGATATTCTTCTAATTGAAATGATATTATGTGTCCAATTGGATAATTAGGTAGATATAATGGATCATTGATCATATGACTATAAATGGCTAAAATAGTTTCATCTTTTTTACCAAAAACAGGTGCATAATATTTATTCCATATATTTTTAGCATTATTTATTACAGTTTCTTTTAGTTCATCAGCAGTAGCTTGTGGATGTTCATAAATCCATTGCCAGGTGTACATATCTACTAATGCTACTCCTATAATTTCATATAGTGACCAAGCTACATCTAATGTATTAAGATAATATTGCAGAGAATCTTTATTTTTAATACCCAATAAATCTAAGTCTCTTGCTTGAAATAGAAAAGCACATGCTTCAGTAAATGCTGTATTAGGAACTCCATGAATGAAATAATTATCTACAAAATGTAAAGAGATAGTTTGCTCTACATTATGTCCGAATTCATGAGAGGCAATGTTAAATCCTAAGTAATTCATACCATCTTTAGCTATTCTAGTCCTTAGATGACTTTTCATATTTCTCGACTCAGCTCCCCATGCATGTCCAGAGCCTCTAGCTGGATCTACTTCTATGTAATTAGCTATATATTCTGCTGTATCTTTGGGAAAGCCCAGAGATATTAGCATATCTTCCATTTGTTTTTCGAAATCTTCTGGAGATTTAAATCTTTCTTTGGTAATAGCATTTAGCTTGGCTTCATCTATTGTAGCACGAGGTTTAAATCCATCATACCAGATATCAAAAGCTTCTAATGGTCGTCCTAGTCTATTTTCTATTAGTTTACCGATATCTTCTAAAAGTGGCGACGATAGAAATGTAATAAATAGTTTCTCTACCTCATCAAATGATAGCTCCATTACTCCATCAAATGATAATTCTATGTAGTTTTTGTATTCTGGATAGTAAGGATCCATTTCTTTGATAGCATGAAAATTATTTAACCATACTTGATATCTTTGGTTGTTTTCAGCTATAGCATTTATTTTTTCTCCATTACTATATAAAATATTATTTTTGGGGTCCCATTGATATACATCACTGTTTATTACTTCTTTTGGTATAGTTTGATCTATAATATGTTCCATTACTTCATATATAGTTTTTTGATATTTCAATCCATCTTTATTAGCGTAATATGTTTTTAATTTGTCGCGAAGCCCCCAGTGTGAAATGAGCACATCTGATGTATCAAACATCTTATTGCCTTTTTCGTCTATTATATTTCCCATATAGATATTGTAAGTAGCTATATATGTTTCAGCTTTTGATAAAGTCTGTGTGAGATTCTGTTGTTTATCTGCAGGTATACGCGAAGTAAACATATCACCTAATCTCGCATAACCCCATTGGCGAGCCGTCCAATTTAAGCCTTCTTTATTTTTCTCTGCTAATGTGTAATAAGGGAAATTGAGTCTGATGACAAATGCAATTTTGTTTTTAAAAAAATCATCTGTTATATGTGCCATTGGGTCATAGCTGCCAAACATTTCATCTAAAAAATGCAATGGCCCTGTATCCTCATCAATGTTTTTCCTTAAATCTAATAATAGTTGTAGACTATTACCATATAAAGATTCAAAATAGAAATTTAATTTCTCAAAAGCTTGATCTAATTCGTCGCCGCTAAGAATAAATGAATTTTTACAAAATTCTTTGAAATCATCTTTACTACCATCATCGCTATACCACAGCATAGCTACTTGCTCTACACCTTTTCTTATCCTCATACTATCAGTAGTTCCATATTTTTTTATTAAGGTATCTATCGTTTTTGTAACGTCTGTATCGCTCAAATATGGATATTTGCTCTGCTTCTTCGTACAGCTAATTGTACTTATAATTAATGATAACATAATTGATAAAATTATATACTTTTTCATAAATTTTTTTTGTTTTATGCAAATATATAAATTTTTCATAATTATATACTATAAAAAATTTTATTATGCTATAACATTTTGTATAAGTTAATATTAAAAACAAAACATTTGTCAATAAAAGTTTATGGCAGTTAAATATTAACCACCAGGTAAACAAAAAATCTACAAAAACATATAGACGAATGAAATTAAAATATAAATAAATGGCACTCTTTGTACTTTAATCTAAAAAATTTATGCATTTTATACTAGAAAATTAATTTTAATAATTTGAAATAGTTAGTTATTTGTATAATCTATATTTTTATTTTCTACACCAAACGTTATAAAATTTTTACAATTAGAGTAAAAATTCTTTCATTATTAATATTTATTTATTTTATGGTATAATATTTGTTAAATTTCAATAAATCATTAAATTTGCAAAAAAAATGAAAGCATTAAAGATTTTAGTAATATTAATTTTTGTGTCACAGCTATCTATGGCACAGACTACCAAGGGTCCCATTATAAAATTTGATAAACAATCATATAATTTTGGTGAAATCACTCAAGGTGCAAAAGCAGAAGTTGATTTCATATTTACTAATACGGGGAATGAACCTCTTATTTTATCAAATGTGCGTAGTAGCTGTGGTTGCACTGTACCTAAATGGACTAATGAACCCGTAAAGCCAGGAGAACAAGGCAAAATCACTGTTAAATACGATTCTAATAGAATTGGTAGTTTTTCTAAACAAATTACTGTGAGCTCAAATGCCAATAATGGAGATGTGATTTTACTAATCACTGGCAAAGTAAATCCTAAACCAACAGAAGCTATTCCTTATACTAAAACTGATGCTTCTGGTACTCCAATAGCTCAATAATTTTTTAAAAAATTGTAATTATGAAAAAATTATTTTTTGTTTTTTTGATGTTCATTTGTGTAGGAGCTTTATCTGCTCAAGAGCCCATGATGTCTTTTGATAAGACTTCTCATGATTTTGGCAAAATCAAAATGACTGAAAAAGTGAGCGTAGATTTTACAATTAAAAATATCGGTAAAGCACCTTTATTTTTATCTGAACCTAAATCTACCTGTGGCTGCACGGTAGCTTCTTATCCTAAAGAACCAATTATGCCTGGGCAGTCTAGTAAAATAACTGTAACTTTCGAACCAGAAAAAGAAGGTCCTTTTACCAAACAAATTACTATTTTTTCTAACGCTGAAAATTCTCCCATAACATTAGTTATCAAAGGTGAGATAATTAAATAATAATATTTATTAACAAATTAATTTTCTTAAGTATCAAATAATATTTTAGAATCATTTAAAAAAAATTATGAATATATGTTAAGTATTTCAAAAAAAGGTCAAATGATGCCACCTTCCCCCATTAGGAAGTTAGTGCCTTATGCTGATGCAGCTAAAAAAAGAGGTATTAAAGTTTATCATTTAAATATAGGTCAGCCAGATATAGAGACTCCTAAAATAGCTTTAGATGCATTAAAAAATATAAATCTTAAGGTTATAGAATATAGTCATTCTGCAGGAATTTTATCATTTAGAGAAAAATTATGTAAATATTATGAAGAAAATAATATACACGTTACTCCTGATGAAATAATAGTAACTACAGGTGGTAGCGAAGCTATATTGTTTACGTTCGGCTCTATCATGGATAATGATGATGAGGTTATAATCCCAGAACCATATTATGCTAATTATAATGGATTTGCTATAAATGCTGGTGTGAAAGTCGTTCCTGTGATGTCTCATATAGAAGAAAACTATGCTCTACCTCCTATAGAAGAGTTTGAGAAGTACATTACTCCTAAAACTAAAGCTATCCTTATATGTAATCCTAATAATCCTACTGGTTATTTATATAGCCGAGAAGAAATAGAAAAATTAGGAGAATTAGTGAAAAAACATGATTTATTCTTGATAGCTGATGAAGTTTATAGAGAGTTTGTGTATGATGGTACAGAGCATTTCTCTGTTATGCATTTAAAAGGAATAGAGCAAAATACAATATTAGTAGATTCTGTTTCTAAACGTTATAGTGCTTGTGGCTTTCGTATTGGCATGCTCGTATCCAAAAACAAAGATGTGATGACTACTGCTATGAAATTTGCTCAAGCTAGATTGAGTCCTCCTACATTTGGACAAATAGCTGCAGAGGCTGCTATAGATGTAGATAAATCGTATTTCGAAGCTATAAAAAAAGAATATGTAGCTAGACGTAATGTGGTTATCGAAGGTATCAAAAGCATTCCTGGAGCTTACTGTCCTACACCTAAAGGAGCTTTCTATGTGATGGCTAAGCTGCCAATAGATGACTCAGACAAATTCTGTCAGTGGCTTTTAGAAAAATTTAATGAAAATAATGAAACTGTGATGCTCGCACCAGCTACTGGATTCTACTCTGTGCCAGAGAGAGGCTTGCAAGAAGTTAGAATTAGCTATGTACTCAATGTAGATGATATGAAACGCAGCATGGAACTCCTCAAAAAAGCTATAGAAGTTTATCCAGGTAGGAAATAGATTTTATAGAATTTAGCATCTAATGAATAAATATTTTGTTTCATCTAGAATGCAAAATAGAGAATAATATTGTTTAAGAATATTGAGAATCATAGAAAATGAAATGTTTATAAATTTTAATTAATATTTCTTATTAAAATATGTAAAACTATATAATATTAGCACTATTTAATGCAAAAAATTGATAATATATTTATTTAATATAATGATGGATTAAATCAATATCTATAAATTACCTAGTACAATGTTAATTTTAATAATCTTATTTATTCATCATACCAATTGTGAACTCTAAAGCTTCATTTATCATTTCCTCAGGAGGCAAAAGTATAAAATCATTTTTAATCATCGAATTAGTTAATTCTCTAGCGTAGGTAATATCTTTTTTTGCCCATTGGTATGCTTGTTGATAGCTTAATATTTTTCTAGCTACTCCATTTTTAATGGATTCCATAGCTACAGTAGCAGCTACAATAGGGAAAACCTCTGCTTCATCCATTGTAGGCATAATGTTATTAGCATCTATACCACGATCATAAGCAAATTGTGCTAATGCATTAGCTGCTGCTATAGCCATCTCATCAGTTATTTTTTTAGATCTCACCATTAGAGCACCTTTCAAAATGCCTGGGAAACCAAGAGAATTATTTACTTGATTTGGGAAATCGCCTCTACCAGTGGCTACGACATATGCTCCAGCCTCTTTAGCTGCATAAGGATATATTTCTGGCACGGGATTAGCACAAGCAAAAACTATAGCTTTATCTGCCATTAATTTAATCCATTCTTGTTTAATGGTATTAGGACCTGGCTTAGATAAAGAAATTAATACATCTGCACCTAACATAGCTTCTGCTATATCATTTACCTTACCAGGATTAGTTGTCAGACATAATTCCCATTTTCTGTAATAACGTTTATCATTGTAAATGTCTTTTCTATCTATATTTAATGAACCTTTACTATCAAAGACAATTATATTTTGAGGATCTGCTCCTCTAGCAATTAATAATCTAGCAATTGTAGTATTTGAAGCTCCAGCACCGTAAAGAATGATTTTTACATTTTCTATTTTTTTATTAACAATTTTCAAAGCATTTAATAAACCAGCTAAAGTGACGCAGGCTGTTCCCTGAGCATCATCGTGCCAAACAGGTATATCGCAGCTATCTCGTAAAGTGTCTAAAACTTTGAAACAATTAGGTTGGCTTATATCTTCTAAATTTATAGCTCCGAAGGAATGTTGAACCATTTGTACAAACTTAATGATATTATCTGGGTCATTTTCTCCTTTTTCATTTTTGCTATCTATACATAATGGTACTGCATCTATGCCACCTAAATATTTCATTAAAAATGCTTTACCTTCCATTACACCTAAACCACCTGGAGGAGTTACATCGCCATCACCTAGTACACGTGTAGAATCGCTGACTACAGCTACCATATTACCACGATTACTTAATTCGAAAGATTCGTCATTGTTATCTCTTATGAGAGTGCTTACAGCGCTGACACCAGGTGTATACCATACATTAAACCAATTAAAACCAGGATTGGGAACTTTAGGAACTATTTGTATCTTACCATTATAAAATTTATGTGATAGCTCAGCTAATTTTTTAAAAAAAATTGTCTTAGCTTTAGACAATTGCTCCTCTGTGAATGATGAGGGGAATAATCGATCTACATCTTCTAATGTTATTTTATTTCTCATAATAACAATATTATTTAATAAATTTAATCTCTTGGGAAAGTAAATGCATAGCCAAGGGTAATAACAGTATTATACATCCCTCTATTAAAGTAGTAAGTAGCGCCAGAGTAATGCTTACGAATAGGCAAAATAGATTGATCTACTTCGAAAAACATCCTATGAGAATCATTAATATCATAACTAAAACCTGCTACCACACTGAATTCAAATCTATAAAAAGGTTCTAGCATAGCCACTAAACCATTCTCATCCCATATATTATCAGTGGTTTTAGTAAGTACTGCTCCTGCTAAACCAGCGAAAATATTAATTTTTTCTAATGGTAATTCAAATTCATACAAAAGTGGCATTTCTATATAATTTAATCTAAGTAAAAAGCTAGTTGGGTTTTGGCTAGTAGGATATTTTCTACTTCCTTTTTGTGAAAATGCTAATTCTAATTTTATTTTTGACTGATCATTAATATTATAAAATGTAAAAACACCAGCTCTAGCACCATATTTATTAAATCCAGAAAGTTGATCTCCAGATACTTGACTGCCATTAAGACCTACAGTAACACCACCACCAAAATTTTGGCAAAAAGTAATTGTAGATAATAATATTAAAATGATAAAAACAATTTTTTTCATATTGCTTATAAATTCTCATTAAAATAATTCTCTATTAAATCATTAAGATGATAGCGATCTACACCCATGACATTATGACTATGAGTAGGATAAACAAAGAAATCTACTAATTTACCTTTGTCTATACATGCTTTTAAGAAACTCAATACATTTTGAGGAACCACCACATCATCTTGATAACCATGAATTAATAATATTTTGCCATGAACATTATTCACGTAATTAAGTAAACTTGCATTTTTATAACCATCAGGATTTTGCTCAGGAGTATCCATGTACCTTTCGCCGTACATTACTTCATAATATTTCCAGTCTATTACAGCACCACCTGCCACAGCAACTTTGAAAGTTTTGGGTTGTTTGAGCATCAGACTCATAGTCATGAAGCCACCATAGCTCCAGCCATGAACGCCGATTCTATTAGTATCTATCCAAGTTTTTTGCTTTAGCCAATTAATACCAGTCATCTGATCTTCGACCTCATATTTGCCTAAATTTCTATGAATAATACTTTCGAATTCAAATCCTCTATTAGCTGAACCACGATTGTCGAGAGTAAATATGACATAACCACGGCTAGCTAAATAAGGTAAAAAAGTACCTGCACCACCAGTCCAACTATCAGTTATCATTTGAGCATGAGGACCTCCGTACACATAATTTATAACAGGATATTTTTTAGTAGAATCGAAATCTAATGGAAGAAATAATCTACAATATAATGTATCTCCATTACTATTGGTAAGTGTAAATATTTGTGGTTTAGGTAAAATATTATCTCTGAAAAGATCTATAGCTAGTATCAAG
>Ga0209720_1003180_pt1 | contig 11538 bp, 9 predicted proteins | sample AD_JPNMR3_MetaG_FD_184426 | JGI IMG/M metagenome (GOLD analysis project Ga0209720, IMG submission 184426) | Active sludge microbial communities of municipal wastewater-treating anaerobic digesters from Japan - AD_JPNMR3_MetaG (SPAdes) (version 2) | ecosystem: Engineered > Bioreactor > Anaerobic >...
ACATCCTGCCCCCAGGCAATGAGTTTAATACTCCTCTCCCTGCCCGTGCCATTTACAACCATTATAGAATCCTCAATCAACAAGGGTGAAAACTGATGTGTGGGATCAACTTTTACCTGCACAAATCCAAATATGCTGTCGTGTGCCTCAATTCTGATATCCCGAACGGAAGTCCCCGATATTCCATCAATATTTATGATGTAAGCAGATGACGACTGCCCAGCCAAATAAATCTGCGGGATAAGGACAGCCTTATTATTGGGATTATATATTTTTATTCGTTTCGTTGCACTACCAATGGTAGTAAATACTGTATCAAACACAACTGTATCGGTCGAAAATTGCAAGTCGAAATCAACGTCGGTAAGCACTTCCTCTTTTTTACAACCCTGAACCAGCAAAAATGCCAAAAGCAGGTAAGCAACATATTTATTCATAAATAAGCTTTCATTTGGTTGCGAAGATAATGGATTATGTTCAATTTGTGCGATAATAAACGTATAAGGCCATGCAAAATTGCTTTTGCTTTTCATTACTTTTGTGTAAAATAAAATTTATGTGCACGGGGCGACATTTTGTTTCTTTGCTTTTGGGTTGCAGCATATTATCGAGCAGCTGTTTCAGGGCTCATGAAACAGAATCACAAAAAATACTATACTACAATGAATCCAAGGGGGTATCCTCCCTTGATCCGGCATATGCGCGAAATCAGTCGGTGATTTGGGTAGTAAATCAGCTCTATAACGGCTTATTGCAAATCGATGACTCCTTAAACATTCGTCCCTGCATTGCGTATCGGTATGCAATAAGTGAGGGTGGGAAAGAATATACCTTCTGGCTACGACAGGATGTTTATTTTCACGACAGTCCAATATTTCCCACAGGCATGGGCAGAAAGGTTACGGCATTCGATTTTGAATATTCGTTTCGTCGCATTATCGACCCATCGGTAGCTTCGCCTGGTGCCTGGATTTTTGAAAAGGTAGATACTTCGCGTGGCCACCAGGGGTTTGAAGCCATCAACGACAGCATCTTCAAAATATACCTTCGAACATCATTTCCCGCCTTTACGGGTATACTTACTATGCCTTATTGCTTTGTAGTGCCCCACGAAGCTATATCGTACTATGGTAAGGATTTTCGAAGCCATCCCGTGGGAACCGGTCCTTTTTTTCTGAAAAGATGGATAGAAGGCGAAAAATTGATTCTCCTGAAAAATAAACGCTACTTTGAAAAAGACGTCCATAATCAACCCCTACCCTACCTCGATGCGGTAGTGATATCTTTTATCGTCGATAAACAATCGGAATTTATGCAGTTTATGACGGATAAACTTGATTTTATCTCGGGGGTAAATCCTTTCTTTAAGGACGAGCTTCTTACACGGGAAGGAACACTGAGCTCCAAATACAACGACCGACTAAACATGCTAAAATCGCCCTACCTCAACATTGAGTATCTGGGAATGCTGGTGGATACGTCGCTATCGCAGGTCAAAAAAAGCCCCCTGCGAAACAAAAAAATTAGGCAAGCCATTAATCTTGCCATCGACAGGAAAAAGTTAATAACCTATCTGCGCAATAACATTGGCTATGCGGCGTATGCGGGTTTTATTCCCAGGGGCATTCCTTCATTTTGCGATACCTTTCCAAAAGGTTTTGCCTACCTGCCCGACTCGGCCAGAAAATTGCTGGCCCAGGCTGGCTACCCCAACTGTAAAAATTTCCCCGCTATTACCCTCACTACTACTGCCGACTATGCCGACATTTGCGAATATATTCAGCATGAACTAGCGCAGGTCAACATACCTATTGAAATTGAAGTGGTAAACGGATTAAGCTATCGTGAAATGTTGGCTAATGCTCGCCTAACCATGTTCCGTGCCTCATGGATAGCCGATTATCCTGATGCTGAAAGCTTCCTTTCGCTTTTTTATAGTCCAAACTTTTCCCCCTCGGGACCCAACTATACCCACTTCCGTGACGAACGTTTTGACAAATTGTACCAACAGGCGCTTTTAGAAAAAAATATCGACAAACGCTACCATCTCTATCGGCAAATGGACCAGCTTATTATGGAAGAAGCTCCAGTAGTACCGCTTTTTTACGATGTTGCAATACGTTTTACCCACAAAAACGTCCTGAATATGCGCATGAATCCCTTAAACCTACTTATTTTGAAGGAAGTTGATAAAACACCCATCAAAAGATAAAAAACCTTTTTAGGCAGTTAACATAGGTTTTCTCAGTGGCAATTTAAAACAAACCATTAACTTTGCGCAATATTAGAAAAAAACAAAGCAGTGACAGACAAGATTATCATTCTCGATTTTGGGTCGCAATACACGCAGCTAATCGCCCGCAGGGTACGCGAATTGAATGTATACTGTGAAATTCACCCCTACCATCGGATACCAGCGTGGGACGAAAGCACAAAAGGTTACATACTTTCGGGAAGTCCATACTCAGTAAGGGACAAAGGCGCTCCAACAGTCAATGTAAAATTACTAAGCTCCCGGTGCCCGGTACTCGGCATATGCTATGGTGCTCAGCTAATGGCACAACTGGCAGGTGGAAGTGTTGAAGCCTCAACGACCAGGGAATATGGTCGGGCGAACCTTTCCTTCATAAAAACCGACAACCCCCTATTTAAGGATATTTCGCCCAATACGCAAGTATGGATGTCGCATGGTGACAGCATTCAGATCATACCCGATAATTTTGAGGTAATAGCCAGCACAGCCAGTGTCAGGATAGGTGCCTATCAGATAAAAAACGCCCAGACCTTTGGTATTCAGTTTCATCCCGAGGTATATCACACCACTGAGGGTACACGGCTATTATACAATTTTGTGGTCAATATTTGCGGTTGCCGGCAAGACTGGACACCTGCTTCTTTCATTGAAACAACCGTTCAGGAATTACAACAGCAGCTCGACGGGGAAAAAGTAGTATTAGGTCTTTCGGGCGGAGTCGATTCGTCGGTGGCTGCCATGCTACTCCATAAAGCCATTGGCAAAAACCTTACCTGTATCTTTGTCGACAATGGTCTGCTTCGAAAAAATGAATTCGAAACCGTACTCGACTCGTACCGACATATGGGACTAAACGTAATTGGTGTCGATGCACGAGCTACCTTCCTCAATGCACTGAAAGGAGTAACCGACCCCGAGCAAAAGCGAAAAATCATTGGACGATGCTTTATCGAAGTGTTTGAAGCCGAAGCCCGTAAAATTCAGGATGTTCGCTGGTTGGCACAGGGTACGATTTATCCCGATGTGATAGAGTCGATATCGGTCAATGGACCGTCGGCAACTATCAAATCGCATCACAATGTTGGCGGTCTTCCCGAAAAAATGCACCTTAAAGTTGTTGAACCCTTGCGACTGCTCTTCAAGGATGAAGTACGCAGGGTAGGTGCTGCTCTGGGACTTCCCGATTCCTTGCTTCAGCGTCACCCTTTCCCCGGCCCAGGCCTGGCTATACGCATCATCGGCGATATTACCCCCGATAAAGTAAAACTGCTTCAGGAGGTCGATCATATTTTCATCGAATCGCTTAAAGCCGAAAAACTTTATAACGAAGTCTGGCAGGCTGCTGCTATTTTACTTCCTGTTCAATCGGTGGGTGTTATGGGTGATGAACGTACCTACGAAAGCGTTGTAGTACTACGAGCCGTTAACTCAACGGATGGCATGACAGCCGACTGGGCACGATTACCTTACGATTTTCTGGCTCGCGTCTCAAACGATATCATCAACAAAGTTAAGGGCGTAAACCGTGTCGTGTACGACATTAGCTCAAAACCACCCGCTACCATTGAATGGGAATGATGCAGCATAGATATTCTCAAAAAATATTGCAGTCCATAGAAAAAATATTATAACTTTAGGGCTGCTATACAACTGGCTAATCAACTACCCTGTTTGATAAAAACAAACAGGTATGGATTAATAAATAAAACAGGATACATGGATTTATTAAGGATTGAATCGACTAAATTTACGCCCGGCATAGTGCTCGATCCACATACAAATGTTCTTGAATTCTATGGTTTTTCCTTACCCGAAAATGCTATTGAATTCTACCAACCTGTTATCAATTGGATAACAAAATACAAAAATGATGTTTTGAGTCTTTCCAACTATCCCCAAATACACGTCATTTTTAAGTTATCGTATTATAATTCTTCATCACTTCGCAAGCTTATAGAAATTTTCACCCTTTTCAGTGAGATGTACCACAAAGGGGTACCTATCACCATTTCGTGGCAATACGACAGTGAAGATCCCTCGATGGCCGAAAGTGGAAAAGAAATTGGCGAGATCACCAAAATACCAGTTACCCTGGTAGCCTATAATTAATGGATAATCTGTAATTTTCTGAACCATGAATGATATCATTCGAAAAAGTTGTGCCGCAATTGCGGGAGGATTGATGTTTGTAACCACACTATCTGCACAATTTTTCAACGAGAATTCTTTGAAACTGATACGGGCGCTTGATTACATTCAAGCCATGTACGTAGATACTGTAAATCAGAAGCAATTGGTTGAAGCAGCCATACGAGGTATGCTCAATGAGCTTGACCCCCATTCCACCTACTTAACAGCCGATCAGGTAAAGGAAATGAATGAATCGATACAGGGAAATTTTGAAGGCATTGGGGTAAGTTTCAATATACTGAACGACACTATCTTTATCATCAACGTTATCCCCGGGGGACCCTCGCAAAAGGTAGGCGTTCAGGCCGGTGATAAGATTGTTCGCATCAACGGCCAGAATGTGGCAGGACAAAAAATTACCAACAAAGAGGTCATGAATAGGCTACGGGGGGCAAAAGGAACCAAAGTTACCATTACTGTCTTACGAAGAGGAGTTAACGAATTGCTCGACTTTACGATTGTACGCGACAAAATTCCCCTCAACAGTATTGATGCCGCATACATGATCGATAATGAAACGGGCTACATCAAACTCGACCGTTTCTCGCAAACAACCAATACCGAATTTGAGAAAGCCATCAAAAAACTTCTCGACCAAAAAGCCAAAAATCTGATCATAGACCTGACCGATAATGGCGGAGGTATTCTGGACGAAGCTGTAATGCTGGCCGACCATTTTCTTGAAAAAGATAAGCTCATTGTATACACCAAAGGTGCTCATACCCCCCGTCAGGAGTATCGTGCAACCGGTGCGGGATTGTTCGAAAAAGGTAAAGTTGTTGTCCTAATCAACGAAAATTCGGCCTCAGCCAGTGAAATTTTTGCAGGGGCCATACAGGATTGGGATCGCGGAATAATCGTCGGGCGTCATTCGTTTGGTAAAGGACTGGTGCAACGACCTGTCATGTTCCCTGATGGTTCTATGATTCGTCTTACCATTGCCCACTATTACACCCCCACAGGACGCGATATCCAGAAACCATACAAAAAAGGACAAACCGATGAATACGAAAAAGATATTCTTAATCGACTTAAAAGTGGCGAGTTGACCTCAAAAGATAGCATACACTTTAGCGATTCGCTCCGTTACTACACATTGCTAAATAAAAGAACCGTCTATGGTGGGGGTGGCATTATGCCCGATGTTTTTGTACCCATCGATACCTCGAAAGTTACTAAACTCTACCGCGATGCCTTCCGTACAGGTGCTTTTAACAGATTCGTACTCAACTATGTCGATGTAAACCGAAAAAAAATCACCGATCAATATCCTTCCTTTGCCGATTTTAAACAAAATTTCTCGGCAGAACCTTTATATCCCCAGCTCATAGAATTTCTGCAAAAAGAAAAAATCGAGGTGCAAGAACAGGATATCGAGAATTCGAAAACTACCCTGTGCCGCCTGATCAAAGCGTTTATCGCACGCGACATCTGGGAATCCAACGAGTTTTATCAAATATACAATGACGACGACCCCATCATTCAGCAAGCATTGAAAATACTTAATGCATACGATTCCATTTTGAATAGCGCCTCGAGCCAATGAATGTGATAGTCAACTGGCTAATCAACAACTGGGTTGAAATTTTTGGAAGCATAAGCGGCCTGGTTTATATTTACTTCTCTTTACGTAAAAGTCTATGGTTGTGGCCAGTAGGTTTGGTCAGCTCGCTGGCATTTATAATAGTTTTTTACGAATCCCGACTTTTCGCCGACATGGCCTTACAGGTATACTACTGCATTGCCAGTATCTATGGTTGGATATTCTGGGTTTTTGGAAAAAAAAATACCATCTCTGCCCGGGATACCGAAGAGCTTCCCATTAGCCGACTTAGTACAATGCAATGGATTGTGGCTACAGCTGTAACCATGGCCCTTACCTTACTCTACCTGCCACTTGGTAATGCTTTCCATGCCTCATTTCCCTTACTCGATGGATTTGTGACAGCTGCAAGCATAGTAGCCACGTGGATGTTAGCCCGAAAAATACTTGATCAATGGCTAATATGGATTGTGGTCGATGCATTATCGACGGGTATGCTGGTAGCCAAAGAAAAATATGTTGCTGCTGGGCTGATGCTGGTATATACCCTGCTGGCTATAATAGGCTATTACAAGTGGTTAAACGATTTTCGCAAACAAAATGGGTAAAAAAATAGCTATTTTAGGCCCCGAATGTACGGGAAAAACCTCGCTTGCTTCCCAACTTGCCCGGCATTTTGAGGCGATATGGGTACCAGAATACGCACGAGATTACGTTGCCCAATTAAATCGAAAATACACCTATCACGACGTCGAGCATATTGCCCAGGTACAGGTAAAGCAAATACAATCGGTTGACCCGAACGCCTCTTTTGTTTTTTTCGACACCGAGCTTATTATTACCCAGGTATGGTTTGAGGTTGTGTTTGGGAAGCAGCCCACGTGGCTTGAGGAAGCCATCCTACAGTATCGATTCGATCTCTACCTTCTTACCGATACCGCTATTCCATGGGAACCCGACCCAGTACGAGAAAATGGTGGCGAAATGCGTGAGATACTATTCAAAAAATACGAGCACTATCTACAAAAATATCAATTCCCCTACCGAATCATCACAGGTCTGCATCAACAGCGTCTTCATCATGCCATTCATTGCATAAAGCAATATTTTAGCCTGCCATAATTTTCCTTACCTTTGCACGCTTTTAAATTTTTCAAAAATGAGCAATCAACACGCACTGGTGGCCAAAACCTTTTATGGACTTGAAGATGTATTGGCCAAAGAACTTGAGGCACTTGGGGCTACCAATGTACACAAAGCAAATAGAGCAGTGTATTTCAATGGTGATACGCAATTGATGTACATGGCAAACTATCATTTGCGCACCGCAATCAGTATCTTAAAACCCATCGACACCTTTGAAAGTAAGGATGAAAACGATCTTTACCAACAAATAAAAACTCGAATTGAATGGCACACGCTGTTTACCAACAAACATACATTTTCCGTTGAAGCCACTGTCCATTCCTCGGTATTTCGTCATTCGCAGTACGCTATTCTACGGGTAAAAGATGCCATTGTCGATTATTTCCGCGAAAAAACCGGTAAAAGACCATACATCGACACCGAGAATCCGGATATATTAATCAACCTGCATATATCGGAACGACAATGCACGCTATCGTTCAATTCATCGGGTGAACCGCTATTCAAACGTGGATATCGCATAGCTCCATCGGTAGCCCCCCTGAACGAGGTTCTTGCTGCCGGCATGATCATGCTATCGGGATGGCAACCCACCCAACATCTTATTGATCCCATGTGTGGATCGGGAACCATCCTCATCGAAGCAGCCCTTCTGGCTCATCAACTTCCCCCGGGAATATTTCGAAAAAAATTCGGTTTTGAAACCTGGCCAGACTTTGATGCACAACTCTTCGAAAAAATCACCAAAGAAGAAAAAGAAGATGTCGATACCTCGAACTTTTGTTCCATCATTGGCATGGATGTTGATGAAAGTGCACTAACAAAAGCCAAACTGAACGTGAAAAATGCTTTTCTTCACCCATACATTCATCTCAAGGTTGCCGATTTTTTTGATTATGTGCCACCCTTCAGGGAAGGGGTTGTAATCACAAATCCACCGTATGGAAAACGAATAAAAAACGATGATATGTTGGACTTCTACAAACGTTTGGGTAATAAACTAAAAAAAGATTACACTGGATTCGACGTATGGATCATATCCAACAACCTACAAGCTATGAAGCATGTGGGTTTACATCCAACAAAAAAATATAAACTATACAACGGCCCCGACGTATGTACTTTTAACTGCTACGAAATATATGCTGGAACAAAAAAACAGCGCAAACAATAACCCCAATCTTATTGTTATTATTTAAAATAAATTTAAATTACAATAATCTGAGTTTGACAAAATCTTCGTAAATTTGTTTAAACCATAACCCGGCATAACAAATACGTAATAGGTTAAAAAACATAAGAAATTATTTGGATTTCTGATTTTTTTATTGTTATTTTGCTATTACGTAAATACGTAATTATGAAAACTTCAAAAAAAACTAACCACCCGGCATGGGCACTGCAACATAAGCAAAAAGGAACTGAACTCAGGTTGATTAATGGCACCTATTATCTCTACCAGGTAACTAGCAAATGGAATCCCGAAAAAAAGAGACCACAAAAAATCACAGGAAAATTGTTAGGAAAAATCACCCCTGAAGGCTTTATAGAATCAGATAAGGAAAGGCTGAGAAAAGCCTTTCATGCTAAACCCCAAGGGCCTTTTTATGTAAAAGAATATGGCATGTTTTATCTTGTCCAAACATTATTCAAAGACTATATCATACAACTAAAGGATGTCTTTCCTGAGATATGGCAGGAGATTGTTTCTCTTGCTTTTATCCGGTTACTCTATAAATCTCCGATAAAAAACGTAGGATTTTATTTTAGCCATAGTTTTCTGTCAGAGCAATTTACAGAAGTTTCGTTAACGGAGAAAAGAGTTAGAGCGCTGTATAAAAAAATAGGGGCCTCCAGGGAACAGGTTACATCATTTATGAGTAGTTTTTTGAAAGAGAAGGATATGATACTGATTGATGCTACCAATCTTATCACACACTCAAAAAAAATGGAAATTGCTCACTTAGGATATAATACCAAACAAGAATATGAACCGCAGGTGAACATTATGTTTTTATTTTCCATGCAATTGCAGTTACCTGTTTTTTATCGTGTATTGCCGGGTAACATCAGGGAGGTATCAGCATTCAAACTTACATTGGAAGAAGCCTGCGCAGAGCAAACTATTATAATTGCCGACAAAGGGTTCTATTCGCAAGACAATGTGCAAACTCTTGACTCATTCCATTTGCAATATATTATACCTTTAAGGAGAAACAACCCTATGATTGATTATTCAATATTATCTGTTCCTGGAAATGCCGGTTTTGATGGTTACTTTTCTTATCGTGACCGTTATATTTGGCATAAAACCTTAAAAATCGATAATAAGTATATCTCGTTGTTCTTCGACCAATCTTTAAGAACAAAGGAAGAACACGATTATTTGTCACGTATCAAGTCTCATCCAGAAGAATATACCCTTGAAAAATACAAAGAAAAACATGCTTCATTTGGAACGATCGCATTGTATTACAATATCCCAGACAGGTCAGCTGAAGACGTCTACTCATATTATAAGGTAAGGGGGAATATTGAAACCATGATCGATGCCTTTAAAAACACCTTAGAGGCAGATACCTCTTATATGCAAGACGAACAAGCTTTTAATGGCTGGATGTTTATTAACTTTATTGCCCTGCAATGGTATTATCAAATATACCAATTATTGGTGCGGGAAAAATTACTAAAACGATATTCCCCGGCAGACATCTTTGATATTTTAAAGGAAATCAGGAAAATTAAAATTGGCGGAAACTGGGTATTAGCTGAAATAACCAAATCAACAAAAGAACTGCTTGATAAAATTAAATTACCTATTACGTAAAATATGTGCCGGGTTACAGTTTAAACATAGTATAATAGCAGCATACAGAATCAAGTATAAGAATAATTTAATTCTCATTAACGCCAATGCATTAGATGCTTATTACATACGATTTTACACGACCTTAGAGACATTTAAATAGTATTTTTGGACGCAACCCTAAACTAAAACGATACCCATATGACTGGATGCAAACGCATATGTGGAATATTAATACTTTGTGGAACCTTTATATCCATTGCAAATAGTCAGGTTACAAGAATAAAAGGCATTGTAAAGGATGCACAGACGGGTGAACCCATCGCTTATGCGTCGGTTTTTGTCAAGAATACAGCAATAGTCACCTTTACCAATGACTCAGGGGCATACATCCTGGAAACACGTCAAAAAATCGACTCTATTACCGTATCATTTCTGGGTTATCGAAGTCAAACCGAAGCAGTCGAGAAGGGGGTAACGCAGATTATTAACTTCAATCTACAACCCAATGTTGTAGTATTCAATGATGTAATAGTACGTCCAGGCGAGAATCCAGCACATCGTATCTTGCGCGCTATTCAGGCAAATAAAAAACGAAATCAATTACTGGCTTCCAATATTGAATACAATCGATATAGTAAAGTGCTTATTTCGCTAAATAACATCGACGATAAGTTTAAAAACCGAAAAATTTTACAGCCCTTTAAGTTTGTATTTGAAAATGTAGATACCAATAGCTATACGGGCAACGTATATTTGCCAATTATCCTTGCCGAAAGTTCGGTGGATGTATACAAAACCCAGAATCCTCCATTACAAAAAGAAGTTGTTCGAGCCACGAAAATTTCGGGAATTCAGGACCAGAACATTTTAAATTTTTTTGGCGGTCTAGACCAGAGTTTCAACATTTACAATGACTACATGGATTTCTACACTGAATCGGGATTTATTAGCCCTATCTCACGCGACGGGTTATTGTTTTACAAATACTATCTGGTAGACAGTGCCTACCGCAACGGACACAAATGTTACAACATCTCCTTCAAACCCCGCCGAAAACAAGAACGAACATTCTTCGGGGATTTTTGGGTAGTAGATAGCGTATTTGCTATCCAGCAACTTTCTATGCGCATAAACCCTCAGGCCAACCTCAACTTCATTACCGATCTATACGCCGAATACAATTATGCACCGCTGAACGATACGCTATGGGTAATTACTCGAGAATTTGTGCAAGCCGACATAAACCTGACTGAATCAAAAAAACTCAAAGGATTGCAGGGTAAAAAAACTATCATATTTTCCAACTACAAAACAACTCCTACACCACCCGAACAGGTTCTGGCCCGAAAAGAAGATATCATCGTACCCGATTCTGCACTCAATTCAAGTAACATTGAAAAACTTCGTCCTATTGCCCTCTCAACCAAAGAACAACGCACCTATTCCATGGTCGACTCTATTAAAAATGTACCCGCTTTCCGTTCGTGGATTAGCCCCCTAGAAAATCAGACTAAAGTATAGAAAAAAAACTATACTTTTATGGACATGAAAAAGAGAAAATTTACAACGGAAGAGAAGCTAAAAATTATAAAAGAA
>Ga0209720_1003186_pt1 | contig 11511 bp, 9 predicted proteins | sample AD_JPNMR3_MetaG_FD_184426 | JGI IMG/M metagenome (GOLD analysis project Ga0209720, IMG submission 184426) | Active sludge microbial communities of municipal wastewater-treating anaerobic digesters from Japan - AD_JPNMR3_MetaG (SPAdes) (version 2) | ecosystem: Engineered > Bioreactor > Anaerobic >...
TCCGTCAGGACGCTGATGGCATCCGCTCCGCACCGCTCATAAATCCGCGCAATCTCCACCGGCTCGAAATGCTCTCGGATGACCCCTGCCGATGGAGAGGCCTTCTTGACCTCCGCAATCACATTCAGCCCGCGGGGATTTTTCTTCGTTACCGCCTGATAAAAATTGCGGCACTTCGGAAGCCCGCCGATCTTCCTGCGCAGTTCCTCCAGTGGTACTTGTTCCTTCCGAACCGCCACCTCCCGCCTCTTATGAGCCAGAATTTCGTCCAGAATTGTACTCACAGCTCTTTGTTTCCCCCGGCCTTGAAAATGGATGAACCGTACCATTCAACTCGGCCGCACAATAAAGACCGTCAATCCCCTTCCTCCGCTTTGGCTTCATCATAGCCGCCCAAAGCCCCTTACATCGACAGCTTCACAAACACCATCCGCAGCTGAGAGAGCGTCTCCGTCAGGACGGCCTGCTCCTCCCTTGTCAGATTCCCCTTGCACTTTTCCTCCAGCATCGCCAGCAAATCGATATGGTATCGTGCCATCGGCAGGTCCGGCTCAATCTCCTTGTCCTTATCCGCCGCACTGCGAATCACCCCCAGGGCATAGAACGCCTGCGAGGCCAGAATGCTCACCAGTCCCAGAAAATCCGCCGGCGGCATTTCCATCGGCCCCTTCTCCGGGCCGTTCTTCTTGGAGGCCTCCTCCTGCGCCTTCAGCTGCTCCTTTTCTTTCTGGGCCTGACTTTTCCAATCTTCATCAATAATAATCTTTTTTTCATCAGCCATCGGTATTCTCCGGTTTGGTTTTCTAAAAACCCTTTTTCTTCCTTTTTCGTTTAGGATTTAGGGTTTGGAGTTTAGGATTTAAAATTTCCCTTTGTATTTCTTCCTGCCCCTTTCCAAATCCCGCTTCATCTGGCGTTCCTGCATCTTCTGCCGTTTGTCATACTGACGTTTTCCACGCGCCAGCCCCAATTCCACTTTGGCATATCCTCTGGCATTGAAATAGACTTTCAGCGGCACCAGTGTAAATCCACGCTGCTCCAGCTTGCTTCGAATCTTGCGAATCTGGCTGCGATGCAACAGAAGTTTTCGCTTTCGGACGGGGTCATGATTAGTCCCGCCCGCCTGCAGGTACGGGGCAATCTTGCAGCCAATCAGCCAGCATTCCCCATCCTGAATCTTCGCATAGGCCCCCTCCAGATCGCATTGTTTGGCACGCAGACTCTTGACCTCGGTTCCCAACAGAGAAATCCCCGCCTCGACCGTTTCAACGATTTCATACTCGAAACGGGCCTTCTTGTTCTGGGCGATTGGTCCTGTACCCAACGGATGTTCTTTTTCCTTATCTTTTGCCATCAGGGCCATCATAACAACGCCCGGCGGTTTTGCAACGACTCTTCCGGTCTGCGGGCGCAGCAAAACGGCACGTCCTTTCCTTTCACAGGAAAAAGACATGCCGTCTCGTTTTCTCCCCTTATTTTTATTTAATCAGCCGCAGAGATACAGGATATTGGTATCGCTGCCCTTTCGACGCCGCTACCGCCGCTAAAATGGAAAAAACAATATCTGCTATCCACGCCGCCGCAATTATTACAAATCCTATGCAGACAAAACTCAAAATCCCGCCGACAAGATAAGCAATCAAAAGCGTAATCTGAAAATTTAGGGCCTCTCGTCCGTGATGTTCCACATAAGCATCACCATCTTTCTTCATCAGCCATAAAATCAGCGGCCCAAGAAAGCTCGTAAAAAAACCCAGCACATGGCACAAAACCGCCAGATTCAAAGCATCCTTGGATGGGGTTGCGCTTTCATTGGGTGCAGCGGCCGGATTTTGACCCTCCATATTCTGGTCCATGGCTTGACCTCCTGTTTCTGTAAAGTAAAGTTCAGTTCTTTTTGTTTCACTGTTGTTTTCCTAATTCAATCAACTGAATCTGTCAAGAACTCTTTTCCCAAAAGCCCCCTCTTGCATCCTTTTTGCAGTCCGTAACTTAAGAAAACTGCAAACATCTCAAATTACAAAAACGCACTTATCCACGAATCATTCACAATTCTATCGTTGCATTCTCCATAATACACCAAAATCTAACAAAACAGTCGGAGCATACTGACCGGTCGGTATATTATACCGCTTCAATATTTATTCTAAACTAACTTATTTCTGTAAAACAAATTATAGAAAAAATCATTTCAGAAAAATCTCGCAGCCGTTCATTCTCTCATTTTTTTTCAGTTAGATTAAATAAAATCAGACCCATTTTTCCCTGTATAAGATTTTTTATAGAAATGTTGTTCACAGGTTTTCCACAATTTGATTAACCCGCTGGAAAACATCCTTATGAAAAACAAAAACCCCAAAAAAAGAGTTCCGTCCTTTATTCTTCTCCGGCTTTATGCATAATACTGGAGCAGAAAATACGTTCTGCTGTCATTCCCGCCTCCAGTCCTTCGAAGCTTCAGCGAAGAAGGAAGGCGGGAATCCAGCTCAATGGAGAATCCTTTATGACCGGCAAACAAACTCTCAGACAAATCTTAGAGAAAAGGGAAAAATTTGCTGTCATTGCCGAGTTAACCGGCGGCCCTAACTATAGTTTTGCCCCTATTCTGAATTTCCTGAAACAATATCAGGAAAAAGGGAGCCAAGATATCCCCTCCGACTTCATCTTAGCCGGCATCACGCTGCCTCAAAATCCCGGCGGCATCGCCAACCTCGACCCCGCCGATGTCATTGCCGTCCTTGACCGGAATCACCTTGCAGACAATCTGGATATCATCCCTCATCTGACCTGCAAAGATGCCAACGCAGATTCGCTCCTGAGTTCTCTGGTTGGGTATCGTCAGCGCGGCATCGAAAGCATCCTTGCTCTTACCGGCGACAAACCCGTCACCGCCAAAGGGGTCTTCGAGCTCGAATCACTCGGCCTGTTGTCGCTGATGAAACGCGAAAATCAAAAAGCCGTCCTGAACGCCAAACCCGGCCAGTGGGATTCCATCCATCAGTTCTTTCCCGGCGCGGCCGTATCGCCGTTCAAATACACCGAGCCGTCCCTGATGCAGCAATACTACAAAATGGAAAAGAAAATCGCCGCCGGCGCCCAATTTCTCATCACTCAGGTCGGCTGGGACTGGAGAAAATCCCTCGAGTTAATGCAGTATCTCCGAGACAATCATATCCGCACTCCCGTTATCGGAAATGTCTATTGGCTCACAACACTTACCCCTGCTCCCCGTCTGATGCACGAAATCAAGCTGCCGGGATGCTTCGTGAGCGATGAACTTCTGGCCAAACTCCAATCTGAATCCGTTGAACAGCACATCGAGCGGGCTGCACAGCAGATTGCGATGTACCGAGCTCTCGGTGCCGCGGGCGTTGATGTCGGCGGCGTCCACGACTACCCAACCTTTATCCGTATTCTTCGTCGTGCGGCTGAAATTGGAACCGACTGGCAGCCCTTCAAAGACAACCTTTATTGGCCCCCGAAAAAGACCTTTTATCTCTACGATGACGCCGGCCGGCAAACCCCGCTCTCAACCCCTACAAAAACCGTCCGCAAACGGTTCTTTGACTTTATGCACCGGTTCCTGCTGGACCCAAACCATATCGGCTTTCATGCCTTTAAAAAAACGCTTCGTTTCTTCCGGGCTGAGAACGAACAAAACTGCACCTACAAACTCTTTAACGCCGTCGAAAAACCCGTTAAATACCTCCTGTTCGAATGCGAAGAATGCGGCGACTGCTATCTGCCCGAAAATTTCGGCTGCTGCACCATCGGGGAATGCGAAAAAGGCCTCGACAATGTCCCCTGCGGGGATGCAGCCGTCAACGGCTTCTGCGGCAACAACCTGAACCGCATCTGCGTCGGCGAAACGGTCTATCAATTCGCCCTTACCGAGCCCGACGGCCGGCAGACTCTCCGCACCCGCATTAACAAACCGCGCATCCCGTCCCTTGAACATACGAGCTCGATTATCAACTATCTATTCGGAAAGGACCATACGATGCACGCACCTCTGATTCAAATCGGTGAAGCCATCCATGCCTCGATTCCCAAAACCGGCGCTGTGATGAAAGAACTGGACGCCCTCGGCCCGAACGCCTATACCGCCCCAAGCGGCCCGCTGTCGTACATCCAGGCCCTCATCGAAACCCAGGCCGATGAAGGAGCCGACTATATCGCCGTCAACCTTGACGCCTTCGGGGAAGACAATCCGCAAACCGCCGTGCGAATGATGAAAGAATATGTCAGACTTGTCCGCCGCTGGGGCAAAGGGGTCCCTGTCTGCATCGATACCAGCAACAATGACGTTCTCATCGCCGGCCTGCAGGAATGGTACAACACCGACCAGCCCGTCAAACCCCCGCTGCTCAATTCCATCAAAGTCTTCACGGCCGATCGAATTATGCCCCTCAAGCGGCAGTATGATTTCCGTTTCATCGGCCTGCTGGTGACCGAAGGCCGTCCCAAAGGTCCCGGCGGCTCGCATTCCGTCGAGGAGCTCGTCCAGCTGGCCCACAGTCTCTATGACAAAGCCATGCAGTACGGCTTCAAGCCCGAAGAAATCTTCTTCGACTCTACCGTCTTTCCCATCGCCATCGACCTGCCGATGGAGCCCGGCATTCCCGGCTACACCTACCGTGCCTTTGAAACGATTAAGCGCATCAAAAGCGACCCAAAACTGAAGCACTGTCACTGTTCGCTGGGCATCAGCAACTGCTGCCGAGACCTGCCCGGACGCAAAATCGGCATCTGCCGCGCCTATGTCGCCAAGGCCATGGAGTACGGGCTCGACGCCGGCATTGTGAATACCTCCCATCAGTACGGACGCAAAGACCCCGATCCCGAACTGCTTGAGTTAATCACCGCCTATGCGGAAATGGACGGCTCTGCCGACAAACTCAACCGCGTGATGATGCTAATGGGCCGCTTCTGCGCCTCCGCCGCTCGAAAACCGGCTTAAAAGACAGAGACGGCCGCTGCGTTTTTCGCCTGCGGTCCTTCGTCTCTGTATAGAATTATTCTTTCTCCCGTATCAGCGGGACAAACCGCACGGGCATTACAGAACGTCTGCGAATGTCTCCTCGGCTGTCCTTTTCCACCAAGACCAGCTCCTGCACGCCCCACTCGCTGCCAACCGGAATAATCATCCTGCCGCCCGGCTTGAGCTGCTCCAGCAGCGGCTTGGGGATTTCGTCCGGCGCGCACGTCACAATCACAGCATCAAACGGCGCCGCCTCCGGCCAGCCCTTATAGCCGTCCCCAATCCGCACCTGAATCGTCTCATATCCATACTTGGCAAACGTCTCGATTGCCCGCTCGGCCAACGGACGCACAATCTCAATCGTAAACACATGGGGCGTAAACTCATTCAGCACCGCCGCCTGATACCCTGACCCCGTTCCAATCTCCAGCACCCGCTCATTCGGCTCCAACTTCAGCACGCTGGTCATATATGCCACAATAAACGGCTGAGAAATCGTCTGCCCGTATCCAATCGGCAGCGGCGAATCAAGATAAGCATAGGCCTGCTGCGAGGCGGGCACAAACCAGTGACGCGGCACATTCTGCATCGCCTCCAAAACTCGCTCATCCGTCAGGCCGTAGTCCTGCCGAATCCGATTGACCATCTGCATCCGCTCGCGTTGCCGTTCCGCCGTGCGCGGACGATTCCATCGCGCTGAACGCTCCGGCACGGCAGCCGCCGACTCAGCCCGTTCAGCAGTAGTCCTCGGCTTGTCCTCCCTTGAAGAATTCGGAAGCGGCTTCCGACAGGAACATAAGAAAAAAACAACCCCCGCTGTCCACACCCCCAAAACCCCCATCCGAATCATTCGCCCCATTTTCATACCCTCCATTTTATCCTCCGTTCAAACCGAAGACAACTCCGCATACGCTTTTCCGAAAAAAAGAATACTCTTTTTTCAATAAACCCTTTCAAAAACCCCAAAACGAAAATAAACTATTTCCCGGAAAACCCGGGAAACAAGGAAAAATAAAAATGAGTTTTAAACAGCACATACGGTCCCTTCTTACACCGGCAGTCCTCCTGTCAGGTACTCTGATTGCCTCTGAAATGTCTTTGCAGGACTTTCGCGCCCACGACCCCTTCATCCTGCCCGATTCCAAAAGCCAAACCTACTACCTCTACACCTCCGTCACAACAGGTGCTCTGCCGCGAGGTCAGGCGGGTGTCGTCGCTTACACCAGCAAGGACCTCAACAAATGGCAGGGTCCCCAGGTTGTCTTCGAAGTTCCCAAAGACGGATGGGCCAACCCCGCCCACGGCGCCTGGGCCCCGGAAGTTCATCTCTACAAAGACAAATATTACCTGTTCGTCACCCTTCACAACCGCGATAAACGGCTCCCGATGGGCCCCCGCAGCCGGCAAACAACCCATATGCGGGGCACACAGGTTTTTGTCAGCGACAGCCCCGAAGGCCCGTTTAAGCCCCTTGCAGACCGCCCGACCGCCCCGCCGGAAAAAATGACACTGGATGGAACCCTTTTTATCGAAGACGGCAGGCCCTGGCTGGTGTATTGCCACGAATGGATCCAGATTACGGATGGAACCATTGAAGCGGTTCCGCTCAAAGAGGACCTGTCCGTTGCCGTCGGCGAACCGGTTCTGCTGTTTCGCGGTTCCGATGCCCCCTGGATACAACCCTGGCAGGCCGAACCGAATGACCCGCCGCGAAATTTCGTCACGGACGGTCCTTTTTTCTGGCGGACGAAAACCGGCCGGCTCCTGATGCTTTGGTCCAGCTGGATTCAGGATGGTCAATACGCCCAGGCCCTGGCCTATTCTCTCTCCGGACGTCTCATCGGCCCCTGGCGGCAGCTTCCGCCGCTCCTGACCGACAACAGCGGACATGGCATGATATTTAAAACTTTTGACGGCCGGCTGATGCTCGTCGTCCACCACCCCACAATGAGCCCCCAGTCCCGGGCGCGACTGTACGAACTTGAAGATACCGGAGATACCCTCAAAATCCTCCATCCCCCTTCTCCATAACAGCGGCTGGCTTTCACATCCGAAAGGAAAGTGTCCCTGCGGTTCCTTTCAGCACCTCACCGCCGTTGATTCCAGAATCGACTCTGTTGCCGTCCACCAGATTCGCTTTTTGAGATTCCCGGCCATCCCAAAGACTTTTTCATTTTTTCTTGACAAATTCTGCCGAAAATAGATAATTTTAGAAACAGCATCAGAGGGCACCATCAGGGTAATCGGTGAAAGAATAAAATCAGGCAGGAGACAATCAGGGCAAGGCAGACGGATCAGGAGTCCTTCGCGTAAGAGTCATCCCTTTCCTTGCAGCCGACGGTGACGGAGTCTATCCAAAATGAGTTCGGCTATGCATACAGAGCATTTTGGCCGGTTCGAGGCGGCGGGGCGGATGTGTTTTACCTTGCCGACGGTTTGGGTTCGGTGCGGCAGTTGACGGATGCCTTCGGGCAGCGGATGGTATCCTATATGTACGACGGGTTCGGCAATGTGCGGGCGGTTTCTGGGACAGCCGACAATCCCTACGGCTTCACGGGCGAAAGCCAGTTCACCGAGGCGGACAATTTGATTTATCTCCGCGCCCGCTATTACACCCCCGCCCTCAGCCGATTCCTCTCCCGCGACACGATGGGGTATGAAGATGGAATAAATCTTTATGTGTATGTGCAGAACAATCCTGTAAATCGTGTTGACCCTGAGGGTCTTTGGGGATGGCCCTTTTGGAAACCTGGGAAAAGATATCCCATTAAGGAACCTGAACAGGGCGCCAGCTACAATGCCGTTATGAACTGTGCAACGGACTGTGCTGTCAAAGTACATTCAACAGGAGCTCCTGTCAGTCGAACGAAGGCTATTGATGATTGTGTGAAATGTTGTGCATCTGTCAATGAGGCGGCAAAAACGATGTGGGTTGCTGTTGGCGATAAATACAAATTGATTGATCTCGCTTCCGGTCTGCCAGAGCATTGTTTTGACAGAAGCGGCGTTGGAGAAATGTGCGGTAAGGCCTTGGCCGCGGTTTATCTTGGGAAGAGGGGATGGAGAGGGTTCTGGCCTTGGTAAAAGTCCATATTCTCTGAAGGAGGAAACAGATGGATTTTTCCGCATCAAGGAGTTTTTTCGGACGGTTTTTGCGGTTCTTTTCCATATCCGGAAAGGGTTCGTTCAGAGACAAATTGAACAGAATCGTACAAGGAGAGGATGAGGATGTAAAAACCGTCCTGGTTGCTTTTCATGATGAAAACAATTATATCGGCTACAAAATCTATTGGCGGCTGTTTCGCCGAAAGTACAGGACGGTACTATTTTGGAAGCTCAATGGAGTGTACAACAGTCTGCCATTTCAGGAAATGTTCACGATTCCGCATGGAGTTTTGATTCTATCGGAGCCGGCTCTGATCCTTCTCACGCAAACGTCCGGTTCTGTTCTGTTCGATCCGGTTTCAGCCCGAATAACTGAAACAGTCTTTTCGCCGCAGAAAGGGGGCATTCTGGGGTGTTATGCACTGGCAGGGTTCTCCGCTGATATAATCTATCTTTGCGTGGAGCTGCTGGAGGGAGAAAAAACTGAGAAGAAACCAACACAGCCCATCCAGCGATTCTGGGGAGTAAAAGTGAATCTGGATGACAAGAGCCGAGTAGAATTCAACAGCCCTGAGATACTAACGGGAGCCTGTCAAACAGAGGATGGACAGATATACTTGTCGGGAGAACGCACGTTGTATCGGCTGACGGGAACGGTTTTAGAAAAAATTCAGGAGTATCCTTATCGTTCGGTTTCTGTTATCGGCGCCTGGCCGGACGGCCGAATCATCCTGCGGTATCAAGAGCAGGATGGAAACTGGTGCATTTCGTGGGACAATACCACCGTTTTGTTCGGCAGAGAACCGATCGATATCCTGTTAACAGACAGCGGTTTGTGGGTGCGGCAGAAGAATCTTCTAAAACAATACATGCCGGACGGGATATGCAGGAAAGAATATCTGCTGAAAGAAGAGACAGATTCATTCGGCACTCTTGACCGGGAGGACATCTGGGTTTGGTATCGGGACAATACCATAGTGATTTACAACCAAGACGGTGTTCGGTCAGAAATGCATTTGGGTCGTCCGGAGGCAGCGGGAAAATAATGACGAATGAACGATTATCAGGACATCATGAAACGAGTCCGACGGATTCCTTTTCTGCTGAAGGAAGAACTGTTTGGCTCTGTTCCGGACAGCCGGATATTTGAACAGTTTCTTTCTTGCCTTGGCGGAAAAAGACTATGTTTTCGAGGATCTGCTTGACTATATCCGTCGTGATTTTCCGAGGTGGCTGTCTTGTCAAGAACCTTGCGAGCTGACAGATGAGGAGAAAGAGATTCTCTGTGCCCTCGCGTTTGAAGTCATAGCTATTTTTGATAAAAATCCGAACATCGCCGTTCTGGTTTGTATGATGTTTTGCTGCTGGCATGAACCGGAAGATGACGTTCACAGCTCCTTCAACCTCGATTCCGCTTTGAGCGTCCTTCACGAGTTCTGCTTTCTGAATCCTTCCCACCAAGCCCTCAATCTCCTGCATGAAGCGGCTTTTTCTTTCGCACTGTATTACAGCAGAGTTTCAATCCACGCCCGCGTGAAGCGGGCGACCTGGCGGGTTGTACACCTTTTGGCCATCTCCTTACGTTTCAATCCACGCCCGCGTGAAGCGGGCGACAGACCCCTACCCCGTAAACACGCTTGATATAAAGTTTCAATCCACGCCCGCGTGAAGCGGGCGACATTATACTCCGTTGGGGCGTTATACAATTATCGAGAGTTTCAATCCACGCCCGCGTGAAGCGGGCGACACGAAACACCATTCATTGCGCCGCCAGGAGTCCGGTTTCAATCCACGCCCGCGTGAAGCGGGCGACAGCGTCAGCGGTGCCGACGGATTGTTGCAGATGCTGTTTCAATCCACGCCCGCGTGAAGCGGGCGACCCTCCGAGCCGAATGCTCTGCCTCCGGCTGAGCCGTTTCAATCCACGCCCGCGTGAAGCGGGCGACGCTTAGTCAAATATCGGTTGCCTGTCTGGCTATACGTTTCAATCCACGCCCGCGTGAAGCGGGCGACCCAGCCCCCAGCGCCGCAAGCGTTCCTTTAAGCCGTTTCAATCCACGCCCGCGTGAAGCGGGCGACGACTAATCCCTTGCAGTGTTTTCGATTGTAAAGAGTTTCAATCCACGCCCGCGTGAAGCGGGCGACAATTGCAGCGGTCTCATCGCCGAAGCGACACTCGAAGTGTTTCAATCCACGCCCGCGTGAAGCGGGCGACTTTGGCGCTGGAGGCCTCTGACGCCGGCGCCGTCGTTTCAATCCACGCCCGCGTGAAGCGGGCGACAATATATGGATATACAATATCTTGTTAAGTACTTGTTTCAATCCACGCCCGCGTGAAGCGGGCGACCCGCTTGCGGATTTTGGCCGCCGATAGTCGGGTTCGTTTCAATCCACGCCCGCGTGAAGCGGGCGACATTATAGTTCAATGAGCGAATATGGACGGCACTGCGTTTCAATCCACGCCCGCGTGAAGCGGGCGACCTGCTTTGTGGTTCACCGTGAGCCGCACCGGCTGCCGTTTCAATCCACGCCCGCGTGAAGCGGGCGACGGACCCTCACCGACGCCCTCATCAGCCGCTTCTACCGTTTCAATCCACGCCCGCGTGAAGCGGGCGACGTTTGAGATTGCTGAGGACTTTTGCTGTCAAGTTGTTTCAATCCACGCCCGCGTGAAGCGGGCGACCATGCCTCATGGCAGGCCTTGCAATAAGGGCCGTTTCAATCCACGCCCGCGTGAAGCGGGCGACACCGTAACACTCGTGCCGCAGTTTTCACCAAACAGTTTCAATCCACGCCCGCGTGAAGCGGGCGACGTCCCGTACTCGACTTGTACACGGCGTACACTTCGGTTTCAATCCACGCCCGCGTGAAGCGGGCGACATATTGCCGACCTTGATGTCCGGATGAACGAAAAGTTTCAATCCACGCCCGCGTGAAGCGGGCGACCAACCAGACATTTCCGGCGTTGACCTGAGCACTGTTTCAATCCACGCCCGCGTGAAGCGGGCGACATATAGATGTATATCCATTTCCAAGTTCTTCTGTAGTTTCAATCCACGCCCGCGTGAAGCGGGCGACCCGCGCCGCCGCCAGTCCGACCAGACAGCCGTAATGTTTCAATCCACGCCCGCGTGAAGCGGGCGACGTGCCGCATAGTCCGGATTCAGTTCAATCCCAATGTTTCAATCCACGCCCGCGTGAAGCGGGCGACGAGCAAAGGTCCGATAATCCTGAAATAGGCGCATAAGTTTCAATCCACGCCCGCGTGAAGCGGGCGACATCGCGCAGATTATCAGTCCCAGGTACCAGATGTGTTTCAATCCACGCCCGCGTGAAGCGGGCGACGGACCTTGACCGCATAGACCGGCTTATTTTGGTAAGTTTCAATCCACGCCCGCGTGAAGCGGGCGACACAATGCAGGCGG
>Ga0209720_1003190_pt1 | contig 11504 bp, 7 predicted proteins | sample AD_JPNMR3_MetaG_FD_184426 | JGI IMG/M metagenome (GOLD analysis project Ga0209720, IMG submission 184426) | Active sludge microbial communities of municipal wastewater-treating anaerobic digesters from Japan - AD_JPNMR3_MetaG (SPAdes) (version 2) | ecosystem: Engineered > Bioreactor > Anaerobic >...
TGCTCAGCCGAGCTTTCTTTCCATCTAAATTACCTACAGCTATCGTACTTCCTGAGCTTTGGGATACCGGTTACGCCTTGGAGAAAGCCCAAGCACTCGCTTCAGATGAAGGCAACGAGACAGCTACATTCTTAGGTGATCTGGCTAAAAAATACAACATATGGTTTATAGGCGGCTCCACTTTAGCCAAAACTTCAGCAGGCATCAAAAATAGAGCTCAAGTCATCGACCCCCGCGGTGAGTTGATCGCTTATTATGACAAGGTCCACAGATTCCCATTGATGGACGAGGACAAATACCTCGCTCCAGGAGATAGGGACTGCATATTCAATTGGGAAGGCTTTGAAAGCGGCTGCGTGATCTGTTACGATTTGCGTTTCTGTGAGTGGATAAGGTGTTATGCATTAAAAGGCGTAAAGGCTCTCTTCATCAGCGCTGAGTGGCCAGCCGCCAGGGCCAAGCATTGGGATATCCTGCTTAAGGCGAGGGCTATCGAAAACCAGATGTACGTGATATCTTGCAATAGATGTGGCACTACGGAAAAGGACACCTTTGACGGCGGGTCATTGGTGGTAGATCCATGGGGTGAAGTCTTGCTGGACGCTGGCAATCTGGAGGGGTTGTGGTTCGTAGATATAGACATTAGCAAGGTTGACCAAGCAAGGTCTACAGTCCCCGTCTTTAAAGATAGGGTGCCCCACCTATATAAAGTTTTAGGGCCATGATTTAATTCCCTGTAGTGAAAAATCATGGCCCTATTAGGAAATTGTCCAAAGGGAATCAAGAAATGTAGTTTATAAACGTTGTGATTACTATTGCGTTGGCAAAATCTATCAAAAAGGCACCGACAATGGGAACAACAAAAAATGCCCTTGGAGCCTCTCCAAACCTCTCAACAACGGACCTCATATTTGCCATGGCATTGGGCGTCGCCCCTAAGCCAAACCCACAAAAACCTGCAGTTATTACGGCAGAATCATAGTCTCTACCGCACAAGTTATATGCTACAAACATGGCATAAACTGCCATAATAAACGTCTGACTCACAAGTATTGCAAGCATAGGAGCAGCCAAATCCAAAAGCTCCCACAGCCTCAGGTTTATCAAGGCAAGGGACAAAAACATATTAAGGCCTATAGCACCGATCGTTTCCACTGCCTTCTGGTTAATTGTCCATTTTTGGGTAAACTGACCCAAGTTCAGTATAATCGCTGCAATTATCATGGAACTCACGTATGCCGGCAATGTTATCCCGTGTCTCTTGAAGAAGTTCGCCAGCACTGCGCCTAATCCTATGGCAGCCAGCAAAAAGGCGAAATTTTTCATCAAGCTATCATATGAAAGTTTTTCGTCCCCGTTTCCATTTACAAAATCGAGATCGTACTTCTCCGGATGAGGTTGAAGGTGATTTCTTTCTATCAAGAATCTTCCTATGGGACCTCCGATTAACGATCCAGCCACAAGCCCAAATGTAGCAGCAGCCATAGCTGCCGTCATGGCTCCATTCAACCCTAGATCCTCAAACAGTGGGGCAAAGGCTGCTCCCGTACCATGTCCGCCTGTCATTGTGACAGAACCGGTCACTAAGCCTAAAAGCGGGTTTTGATTCAATATTTTAGCAAGAGTAACGCCGATCCCACATTGAATTATACAAAGTACTACTGCACATAACCAAAAAACTATAACCTGAAGCCCTCCTCTTTTTATCAGCTCGATGCTCGCCGTAAATCCTATAGAGGTAAAAAATATCATCATAAATGGGGATTGGAGGGTGGTATCCATTTCTATGGTAAGCATTCCCGATTGTCTGAATACCAAGTTGGCAGCTGCAAAAATTAGCCCTCCTACCACAGGATCCGGAATACAAAATTTGTACAATATCGGCACCTTAGATTTCACGTAACCACCAAAGTAAAAGATTATGGCAGCCAATGCAGCTGTCTGCATCATATCGAGCTTAACGATCATAATTCGATCCCTCCGATAGATTAAGTGTAATTATGCTGTAAATAACACTAATAATTATGGAGTTATAGCACCTAACAAAATATTATATAGCTTCAAAGGTTATAGTAAAGTAATTTTAAGTATACTTTCATCAATTTACCTCCTATTATTAAGAAATCATTAGATAAAGCAAACTTATCACATCTTTCAGCAATTTTTTATGATCATATTGCTATCTTTTAACTGTACTTTAAAATAACACTTTCACTTTAACGCAGGAAGAGGGGGTTTCCCCCCTCTTCCTGTTGTTGCATATATAGTTGTTTATCTAGCCAAATGCTCCTACTTTATTGAAAGATATTTTTTAGGTACCTCTATCTCAGTCATGCCGAGATATCCTTTGCCAAATACATACGTATCCTGGTAAACCATGATGTAATTTGTCCTTTCAACCCCCGTGCTAACGTCTGTATAACGACTACCGTTAACCTTTATGCCCGGCGTAATGCCCTTGCACGCAGCTATGAAATCCTCGACGGTGAGTTTAGCCTTTCCCTCTACTACCCTCTTTCCCAATTCACCTAAGCCGGCCGTGACAACATAGGGATGGGAGTAAACCCATGTGCCAAGTCGTCCGCTAGCTCCCTTTTGCTTTATAACTTCTTCTATCTTTTTGACTATCTCCGGGAAGTTGCCCTTCTCAGCCGTCAAATCCAATCCCAGCGCTCCAGGATATCCCATTAAAGGAGAGGCGTAATCGGGTTCGACAAAATATCCTCCGTAATTTACAATTTGCCTGATCAACGGCTCAGTCTGAGCGTCATTGGTGCAGAAGAAGGCAGTTTCCTTGCCATATTTCTCGAGCCATGCGGGCACCTTTTCCAATATGAACTGCTGGGCTCCAGCCACACCGACATCGCTCACCGGGTCTGGTGCCGTTTCAAAGTGAAAATTAACGCCGATGTCCTTGCATGTAGCTTCCATTATGTTGCGCCTTCTTGAAAGCAGCTCATAGCTCATGTGCCTGGGGAAGGAAATATGAACGAAGTTCTTTGCGCCCATCTTTTTGACAGCGACGGGAAGGAGGTAACCCCTATATATATCATTCGCATTCACAGTCAGATCAGCTACAGAAGATATGACGCCCGGATCCTCTTGGGAGTTTCCGGCTAAACACAATATATCAGGCCTTTTTTCCTTGACCCTCCTAAATGCTTCGGTGGTGCCCGGGACGGCCGTGCTGGCGATGATCACTTTCATCTTTGGATCATCCGCAAGGCCTACTATCTGGCTTATCGTAGTTTCCATCTCTTGCATGAAGTTATCGGGATAGGTGACGTGCTTTACCATACCTCCGTGGGCCTCATCCCCATATATCTCCATCAGTTTCTCGGCACCGCGAAGTTCGTCTTCCTGTTGTGATACGGTTCCAGTCATGACGCCAATATGAAAAGGCGCTGCCGCATACGACACACCACACCCGCATAAAACAACTAAAGCCACAGCCGCGAGCATCAAAACAAAACTACCGGCCTTTTTCACGTACTTTCCCTCCCCTTAATAAAATATACAAAACATAATGTTGCAACAATCCCAAAATGAATTATTGCACCAAAAAAGGATAGGGTCAATGCTTTAAATACTTATGACAGATCATTGTCAGGCCTTTGCGTCTATCTCGCACTCAATCCCTTAACTGCATCTACGAGCCTATCTACCTCTTCCTTTGTGTTATATAAAGAAATGCCGATCCTCGTAAGGCCACCGCTTTCAAGCAATCCCAATATTTCTATGGGACGTATCGCATAAAAGTGACCATCCCATGCCAGTATCCCCTCTTCGTTCAAATGCTTGCACACCTGGATGGGATCATGACCCTCAAGGGTGAAGGATATGGTAGGGGCGCGGCGACTTCCATCAAAATGAGGTCCGTAAATTGTTACGCCAGGAATGTCCCCTAAGTTCTTGTAGGCGTATAAAGCAAGTTCGTGCTCGTAGGAGGATATCTTTTCCATAGCGGAGACGAGTTTTTCTCTCAAAGTATTGCCCTTCCCATAAGTCGAGATATATTCGATGGCAGCCTTGACTCCAGCTATGCCCTCGTGATTTAGGGTGCCGGTCTCGATGCGATAGGGAGCTTTATGGTCTTGAGTGCAAACCCTTTCGCAGTCTAGCTGTTCGAGCAAACCTTCCCTAGCATATAAGATCCCAACGTGAGGGCCATAAAACTTATATGCAGAACATAGCAAGAAGTCTACTCCCAGGGATTTGACATCTATGGAAAAATGAGGGGCGTAATGGACCGCATCGACCGAAAGGTAAGCCCCAACATCATAGGTCCAACGCCTGACTGTGGCAATGTCGTTAACAGTCCCTAGGGCATTAGAAGAAAAACCCATTGCGACGAGGCGCGTGTTTTCCGTCATCTTCTTGCGAAAATCGTCCATATTAAGCGTACCGTTTGGAAGAAGTTTCACCTCGCGAACGATAACTCCACGCTCCCTTAGTCGCAACCATGGACCGCGATTTGCCTCGTGATCCAACTGGGTGATGAGAACCTCGTCACCCGGTCGCAAGGACCTTTCCATGGCTCTGCTTAGGGCATAGTTCAACGTAGTCATATTTTGTCCAAAGGAGATGGTATTACCGCCTTCCGCTCCCAAGAAAGCTGCGACGGCATTTCTTGCCTCTGCTATTAACCTGTCGGATTCCATCGTGGTTACGAAATAACCATGGGAGTTAGCGTTACAATTCGTAAAATAAGCCGTGACAGCATCAATCACTGCCTTCGGTACCTGAGTTCCACCCGGACCGTCAAAATAGGCTAAAACATGACCGTTATAGGTCCGATCAAGGGAGGGAAAATCTTTCCTGCGCAACTCAAATTCTCGATATAAGTCATCCATCAGTTTATCCTCCCGTCATCAATATGGATAGACACAAGACTTATTATACTCAAAAAAGGCCAGCAACCCCCATATGGTCATAAGATTTAAAAATTTTTTCTCCTTGCCCTTTAAACCATCACCACAAAAAGCTCCATGGGAATATCTGCAGTAAGCCTTTGTGCTCCCTTGTCCGTAACGAGGTAATCGTCTTCCACCCTCATACCGCCATAGCCTTCTATGTAAATGCCCGGCTCAACGGTCACAACGTCTCCCTCTTCAAGGATATCCGTAGATCTCGACGATAATCTGGGCATTTCATGAACCTCAAGGCCAATCCCATGTCCTAAGCTGTGCGTAAAATATTTATCCAGGCCTCGATTGGCTAAAATTTGCCTTGCTGCAGCATCGACATCCCTAGCGGCAACTCCAGGTTTTATCCTTGAAACCGCTTCGATATGGGCCATACACAGCAAACTATGAATCTCCACGGCCTTTTTAGATGGAGACCCTATATAGACGTTCCTGGTTATATCGGAAACGTAACCTTCATACCTGGCGCCAAAATCGATCGTAGCCCATTCGCCCTTTTGCCACTCCCGCAAAGTAGGTCTGCCGTGAGGGAGGGCAGACCTTTCGCCCGAGGCAACTATGAAGCCCGTATCTCCCCAACCGCCTTCTGCGCCTAAAAGCCTCATTTCATACTCCAGCCTTGCGGCTACTTCCGTTTCTTTGATGGCAGGCCTAATATTGTTTAATATGTTTAAAAAGGCCTTACTGGCCTGCTCGGCGGCTTTTTTAATGAGTTCAACTTCTTCCTGCGATTTTTTTCGCCTACAAACAGCTAAGGCATCCGACACATCGACCAATTCGAATCCAAGCCGTGCTAATTTAAGGTACAAATAGCTTGGCAGGGTCTTAGCGTTAATGCCAATCGTTTTAGCGCCTAAATCTCTCAGCAATGACTCCACTAAAGCAATATCTTCATTATTGCCTTTATCTATCACAGTAAAAGGTGATTGTTCCCTAGCCTGCAAGATATACCTGCCGTCAGTGATTAAAAACCTTTCCCTTGGGCCAAATATTAGAACGCCGCTTGTGCCTCGAAAACCGGAAAAATAGTACAAGTCTTCCCATCCGACACCCTCGATGTTAAAAAGCACCACGGCATCGATGCCGTTTGGCCACAAATTCTTGCCTGCCCTGTTGTGTCTGCTAACAATCAAGTTGCGATTCATTATCCAATCTAACCTCTTTTCAAAATATATTAACCGGTACACTTTGCCCACATTAATAACAAGCTATAAGATGTAAATTCGATAGGAACCTCAAGTAACGTCCATTATAGTGTGTAAAAAGGGTTGGGTAAGGTAAAAAATATTTAAGGGCCACCCTCCCTCTGGTAAGATGAAGCTTGAACAAACACCAATACCAGGAGGGATTATGGATGGCCCAATACCAGGTTATCATCGACACGAATATGTTGCAACATTTATTTTCCAAAGACGAAGGTCTAGCTAAGCTGGCGGAGCAAGTCTTAAACCAGATACTTAAAGCTCAAGCCTCAAAGCATGAAGGGCAAAAACCTTACGAACGAACCGATGAGAGGCAGGGATATAGGAACGGACGTAGGGAAAGGTCTCTTACGACCAGGATAGGCAAGTTAGTTTTAGATGTACCACGCCTTAGGTGTGGCGAGTTTTCGACGGATATGTTTGAGCGCTACCAAAGAAGCGAGCAGGCGCTGCTCATATCCCTTCGCAAGGTAAAAAACATAGTTGAAAAGCTATGCGGGTGTGAGTTTTAAATCAAGCGTATCCGAACTCCGTAAGAAGCTAGATCAAACTGTGAAGGCGTGGAACGAGAGGGATTTAAGCGATAGGGAATATCCCTTTCTTTTAGTGGATGCCTTGGTCATAAAGGTGCGAAAGGGCGGCAGGGTAAACCTTCAAAGCGTGCTTATAGCCTGTGGGATAAATAGGGAAGGTTACCACGAGATACTGGGCTTAAGCTTGGGTGACGGAAAGTCTTAAGCAAGTTGGTCTGAATTTTTCATGGAGCTTAAAAGGCGTGGACTCAAAAGGCGTCGACCTAGTGGTTTCAGATGACCATAAAGGGCTAGTAAAGGCCGTAATGACGCATTTTCAGGGTTCAAGCTGGCAGAGATGTCAGACTCACTTCCTGCGCAACATACTAGAGGCCTGTCCAAAGTCGCTTCAAGGTAAACTGTATGCTCGCATAAAGCATATCTTCGAAGCTCCGGATATGGATACAGCAAGAAAGCTCTTGGACGAGGTCGTAGAAGAGTTTGAAAGGCTGGCACCCAAGGCGATAGAGAGGCTTGAAGCAGGCTTTGAAGATGCAATGGCAATCATGACACTTCCCGAAGGCATCAGGCGCAGGTTACGTACTACAAACGCCGTAGAACGTCTAAACCGTGAGATTAGGAGGCGTGAAAGGGTCATAGGTATATTCAATGGCGAAGAATCGGCGTTGAGGCTAATTGGCGCAGTGCTCGTAGAGATAGATGAGTCATGGACAACCGGGAACAAATATTTGGATATGACAGAATACCTGTTGCAGAGAAATAAGCAGGAAGAAGCAGAATCAATGGGAGAAAGCAAATCTAAAGTATGCAGCTTAGTGGGACTCCATTGAGCTGCATAATATGCCAGAGGGATTTTACACACAAAAGTGGACTTGACCGCTGATTCATCTGGGAAAAAAGCTATTCCCCAACCATCAGGATTATTCTCTCCCCTATGGCGAAATCCTCTGAAAGAGATATCTGGCCTCACAGGCAAATTGAAGCAAAGCCCTAGTAACTCGCACATTTTTCTTTCCCCTCCCAGAACCCGACTTAGTTCTTTTAACCAAAATAACGATTGGGAAAAGGTATTTAATGATTATCCATAACACCCTAGAAATGCGATTAAAGTAAAAAATTCGATGAAGATACAAAACGTAGCGCTAATCCCCCATAGGTAGGCTACAAACTCGGCTTCGTCCTCGTCGACCGGACCCATAAGATATGTTTCAATCCCTCATAGGTAGGCTACAAACGACAAGCGTTCCTTCATCTTTGGCAACCAAAAGAAGTTTCAATCCCTCATAGGTAGGCTACAAACCGGGAGACGGAAAAGGGGGACAATTTGTCCCCTTTTAGGTTTCAATCCCTCATAGGTAGGCTACAAACTTTGCTGTACATGGACACCCTGACTTCCCGCATTTCCTGGTTTCAATCCCTCATAGGTAGGCTACTAACCGTAATTTCCGACCTTGCCCTGCCTTAATGTCCGACGTTTCAATCCCTCATAGGTAGGCTACTAACCCGACGCGCCCGCCGAATATGCCGTAATCGTCCGCAAGTTTCAATCCCTCATAGGTAGGCTACTAACTCTCCGTTCGCAAGCCTTAGCGCCATCTCGGACACCAGTTTCAATCCCTCATAGGTAGGCTACTAACCAAAGCTTTTAAGCGTTCGTCAAGCTGCAAAAGAGCTGTTTCAATCCCTCATAGGTAGGCTACTAACGGGAGGCGTGATCACCATTATTGAAGATCAAATCCCAGTTTCAATCCCTCATAGGTAGGCTACTAACTACCGAGTGCAGCGAGAAAGCCCACACCTTCATTCTTGTTTCAATCCCTCATAGGTAGGCTACTAACATGTTTTTTCTTGATGGTAACTGATATCGGAGTTGCGTTTCAATCCCTCATAGGTAGGCTACTAACTAGAACAGAGGAACGCCGATACGCTTCATCTGTGGTGTTTCAATCCCTCATAGGTAGGCTACTAACGGCTTTTGAGTGCCCTCCCCGTGGCCCCAGTCCCGCGTTTCAATCCCTCATAGGTAGGCTACTAACCGGCAACGGTCGACCCGTCTTCGCCGGAGATCACCAGTTTCAATCCCTCATAGGTAGGCTACTAACCGCATTGTCTTGCTGCCGAACAGCCTTGCGTTCACACGTTTCAATCCCTCATAGGTAGGCTACTAACGTGACAGCTGACAATTCATTGGCTCAACAAATATCCGGTTTCAATCCCTCATAGGTAGGCTACTAACCGAAGCCCCCGCCCATGATCTGCGCAGGCGTTTTGCGTTTCAATCCCTCATAGGTAGGCTACTAACCAGGACGACTGGAAGCGCTTGGCCGGCAGTGTTACGCGTTTCAATCCCTCATAGGTAGGCTACTAACGCAAGGCCCGTAAGCCCGTCGGTGCCCGCCTTCTGCAGTTTCAATCCCTCATAGGTAGGCTACTAACTTGGCATCCGGCCCGGCTGCCCCGATTATAATCACCAGTTTCAATCCCTCATAGGTAGGCTACTAACCTGTGGCTTAACATTGGGATCTTTATAGAACGCCAGTTTCAATCCCTCATAGGTAGGCTACTAACGATTTCACCGCTATTGCGTGCCAGCTTAATCAGCCCAGTTTCAATCCCTCATAGGTAGGCTACTAACGAATCCAAAATGGCACCACTTACAAAGGCATGTTTCGTTTCAATCCCTCATAGGTAGGCTACTAACTATCCCGCCGACGACGTATCTTGCCTTTTGCATGATGTTTCAATCCCTCATAGGTAGGCTACTAACCTCCGTTCGCAAGCCTTAGCGCCATCTCGGACACCAGTTTCAATCCCTCATAGGTAGGCTACTAACTTATACTCCAGCTCCCCGCATATGTTGGCCAACTTGGTTTCAATCCCTCATAGGTAGGCTACTAACGTTTTGTAACTTTCACGCAGGACGACTACATCCCCAGTTTCAATCCCTCATAGGTAGGCTACTAACGGACCGTTCGGGATGTAGATGTAGGTGTCATGTTAGGTTTCAATCCCTCATAGGTAGGCTACTAACGTCTTTGGTGTCTTGCCGACCGTGAGGGAAGACTTGGTTTCAATCCCTCATAGGTAGGCTACTAACAAGAGCGATCCGGAAGGTCAGGAGTCCAAGTCGATTTACGTTTCAATCCCTCATAGGTAGGCTACTAACCCTTACAAATGAAGTTCCAAGCTCGAGGGACACGACCGGTTTCAATCCCTCATAGGTAGGCTACTAACGAGGGCATGCCATGACTGATGAAGCTTTATCTACGGTTTCAATCCCTCATAGGTAGGCTACTAACTTTGCCTTGAGGAATTTCCACAATTCCGTGAAACTGTTTCAATCCCTCATAGGTAGGCTACTAACGTACTCCGTCCTCATCGATGCAGTCATCCAAGTCCAGTTTCAATCCCTCATAGGTAGGCTACTAACTGGTTATGGACAGCGTATATGTCAGCAGATCTTTAACGTTTCAATCCCTCATAGGTAGGCTACTAACTAAAGGTGTGATTTGCATGGTTAAATCAGATGTTTCGTTTCAATCCCTCATAGGTAGGCTACTAACAGACATGAACATTGACGTCCTGCGGCAGAGATCCAGTTTCAATCCCTCATAGGTAGGCTACTAACACCGTACACAGAACCGTACACAACATATTCACATGTGGTTTCAATCCCTCATAGGTAGGCTACTAACCTGTTATGCCGTAATTAGTCTTTCCGCCTTTGTCGCTGTTTCAATCCCTCATAGGTAGGCTACTAACACAAAGCATTACGTGAAGGACTCGAGAGAGAGCGCAGTTTCAATCCCTCATAGGTAGGCTACTAACGGATCCTTTTCTTTCGCCGTCATAACTCTTTCCTCAAGTTTCAATCCCTCATAGGTAGGCTACTAACGCTGTCGCGAGGGCGATAGCCGAGTTCGCGAACAAAGTTTCAATCCCTCATAGGTAGGCTACTAACTCAGATACGTCGCATCAGTGGCGAGATCGGCACTCGTTTCAATCCCTCATAGGTAGGCTACTAACTATCAGCGAGAAATAATGGATGCCGTGACGGATCCTCGTTTCAATCCCTCATAGGTAGGCTACTAACCAGCTATTCGGCAAGCAGGGCAGCGTTGCTGGAGGCAGTTTCAATCCCTCATAGGTAGGCTACTAACCTACGACCTCGCTTAAAGCATCGGGGTTATAATTCCAGTTTCAATCCCTCATAGGTAGGCTACTAACTTGTTCCCGGATTCTTTTTTCAAGGGCATCAAAGTCGTTTCAATCCCTCATAGGTAGGCTACTAACTTTAAGAGGTACAATCATACCAACCGCCCTAAGTTAGTTTCAATCCCTCATAGGTAGGCTACTAACCCCCTCTCTTTCATCTGCCTTGCCCTTTTTTACATCCTGGTTTCAATCCCTCATAGGTAGGCTACTAACTTAAGAAGGTTTGGAGCATGGCAGACGAGTCTGATGGTTTCAATCCCTCATAGGTAGGCTACTAACGCTCCATCGACAGCTACTGCATTCGTTTTCATGCAAGTTTCAATCCCTCATAGGTAGGCTACTAACTTACTCCCAACTGGACCAGCATATTTTGTGATCTCATGTTTCAATCCCTCATAGGTAGGCTACTAACTGAGCGAATGGGCCGACATGTACAGGAAGCTGTCGCGTTTCAATCCCTCATAGGTAGGCTACTAACCTATCTTATCGTATTTCTCGTTCCATGCACTCGGCAGTTTCAATCCCTCATAGGTAGGCTACTAACATAGCGTGTTATCTGCTTCAGCTCCTCCACGACAGGTTTCAATCCCTCATAGGTAGGCTACTAACCTATAGGTTTCTTCAGTTTT
>Ga0209720_1003191_pt1 | contig 11503 bp, 9 predicted proteins | sample AD_JPNMR3_MetaG_FD_184426 | JGI IMG/M metagenome (GOLD analysis project Ga0209720, IMG submission 184426) | Active sludge microbial communities of municipal wastewater-treating anaerobic digesters from Japan - AD_JPNMR3_MetaG (SPAdes) (version 2) | ecosystem: Engineered > Bioreactor > Anaerobic >...
GGAGGCATTCCCAACAATACAACTGGAAGGAACATGCTTTACATCGATCTGGACTCTCTGGCCCGGGTATTGCATCGGCTCGTATGGCTTTGGGATGTACTTCGGATTTGGTGGCTTTTCAGCCATAAGAGAGTGCTTACGAAGAAATCGATAAAGGCCGGGTATCGATCTTTTATATCCTCTTTGCCTGAGCTTGACCCAAAATACCACCAGACCGTCGTGAGGGTTACGGCGTTTCATATCTGTGATCAGCTTGATCTCTTCAGGAGTATGTTGGTTTGGATGGCTGTGCGGTCTGCGGGACCGATCTCTCAAAGATTCGATCGTCCCGTCGTAACGTTTACGCCAACGATAGATGTATTGCCGATTTGTCCGATATTTGATTGCTGCCTTTGTCACACCATGTTTCAGTGAATACTCAATAAGTGCTAGACGATACCTCATATCTTGTGTTATGCTATTCATGCGGGAAGCTGACCTCCTTGTGTATAATTTGTTGTGGTAACATAAGCATACACTATTGGTTAACTTCCCGCACTAATTTTTTATTGGATGTAACACATCTATTGTAATCCTACATATGAATATTAACAATCAATTGTTTGATATTACTGTTGACATGACTGATACTGCACCTGATAAAAAACTGCTGGACTTTAATTTGGTAGACAGAACCAATGATACCAGCTTTAAAGCTTATTTTGAATGGAGGAATTTGATAGCCCGGGTTAATAGTGATATTTGTTTTTATGGCAGACAAATATCACAATCAATTGAAGAATCGTCCGAGTTGATTTTGGACAGAGTCAAAGGGAAATCTATAATTAATGACGATTATGTTAAAATTGAACTTAGCTGTATTAATGAACCCTTTGATACGTCCTTCGAGATGAAAAAGGATGGCAATAACCTGTTAACAACATATCGTTTAAAGTATAAACATGATGTAGTAAGAACCATGCTTAGTTACCTGTTCCACGTTGAATTTGATGATGATCTGTTGCCTGCCGCTTCTCTTTTGCTGAATGAACTAGCAAATGGCAAGAGATTTGGCCAGGAGGATTTAGACCAGTTATTGTCAGACCGTTATCCGGGGAAATATATTGTTGACGGGGAAATTATATATGACAAGGATGATGTGAATGATGATAATCCGGACTTTTTTAGAGTATTTATATCCCCAAACGGTTATTCCTTGTCAAAACGCAACAACATGATCAACATAACCCCTGACGGGACTATATTTATTCATACAATGCGGGGAGTTCGAACCAACCAAGTGGATCTTCTTCCTGGTATAAAGAGTGAGATCATGCATGCCAATATCGCACAGAAATTGTATGAGGGTATGTATTTGCTCAATATTGATGCAGCGACAAGAAACAAAATTATGAACGAGTACAGAAAAAAGTGGAATGATAATCTTAAAGCAGAATTTTTAAAAGCAGAAGAAGCACCACCCATCGATTATTCTTCAGTGCCTGCAGCTGAGATACCTGTTTATGATTATGATTCAGATGAAGTATCCTCTCCGGATTTTTCGGAAAACGGTGTAACTGCCACTTTTTATTTGGCAGGCGTGAAGGTAATTGATGGTTACGGAAATGAACTGAACGTTTTCGCCAGTGATATAGAGATAAGAACGAACATGGCTAGAATCCCTGAAAGACAGGAAACATCCAATATTTTACCGGAGGATACAAAGGAAGATGCAAATGTGAATGAGCCTGACAGTACATCGGCCGATACACAAGTATATAAAACAGAAACGGACAAGAAAGAAGAAAGTGTAAAAAAGGGCAGTGTATTGCCTTATATAGCGACGTCTGCCATGTTGATTGCCGGAGTAGGGTTGTTTTCCTATTTCAAGTTTATTAAAAAAAGTTGAAACGGGGTTGATATTCCCTAAGGTCAGACGAAGAGGAAATAAAGCAGCATATTTATTCTATTCAGCATCGAGAACATACCTATGCCTGTGGAGACGGTTCCCAACGAACCGTCTCCGTGACAGAACTTGTAACAATAATGAATTACAGATCATACATCCGTACATGAGCAGTTTCAGCATACCAGCCGGATTGTATGCTGGCCTGTCAGGATGAATATCTTCATCTTTTTTAAAACCTAATGCCTCTGAATCAAGTGAGGCTGCAAAAACGTCAACGATTCTTGCTTGGTTATTTTCAGTTATATGGTCATCTATATATTCAAGGAAAGGGATTTTTCTTTTTTTGTCGACACTTTTCATGGAATTTCCGGGGAAGAATTGTTGGCAGGAGAGAATTTGACGATTTGGAAGAAACAAAGGCAGTATTTGGAAGAAGTGAAAAATTTCAATAATAGCAGGAGATTACACCGGGAACTTGAGTTAGATGCTCCAAGACGAGTGTACATAGATTGAAAAAATTAAAACAGGATTGTGAAAGAAAGAGCAAGTTAATGCTCAATATTAAGAGATCAAGGCAGCTAGCGTTTACAAATTTGTTAAATTGAGCAAAGAAAAAATATGTTCCATGTAGAAGGATTTTGCAAAAAAAAGTAGAATTATAAATAACTAAAAAATGGGGGAATGACAATGGTAGTTGGCATTGACTTAGGTACAACCAATTCAGTTATAGCTTATATTGATGCTTCTGGTAACCCACAAATCATACCAAACAGTGAAGGTTCAAGAATAATGCCGTCTGTCATTCTGTTTGACGGAGATTCAACTGTTGTAGGACAAACAGCCAAAGACAACGCTGATATGGATCCTCTCAATGTTGTTCAGTTTGTCAAAAGGCAAATGGGGAATAGCAATTACAGTTTTATAAATAGCAGGGATGAAGTATTCACTGCAGAAGAACTGTCAGCATTGATCCTGAAAAAATTGAAAACGGACGCTGAAAAAGCGCTGGGTGAACGTATTGACAGTGCGGTTATAACTGTTCCTGCGTATTTTAATGATACACAGAGAAAGGCTACCCAGGATGCAGGTGAAATTGCCGGACTGAATGTAATTGCGATAATAAATGAACCTACTGCAGCTGCTTTGGCATATGGACTGTCCAAATCCTCAGAACCTCAAAATGTCCTTGTATATGATCTTGGCGGCGGTACGTTCGATGTAACCATTATGCATATAAACCATGATGACATTGTTATAAAGGCTACAAACGGAATTAAAAACCTGGGCGGGTTTGATTTCGACAATTGTATCATGAATTTGGTTATCAATAAATTTAAAGAAGAGCATGGAATTGACCTCATGGATGATGACTGTGCTTATCAGGAACTCAGAGAAAAAGCTGAAAACGCTAAAAAAGCACTGTCAAGCAAGAACAGGACTGTTATTAGTTTAATGTCCCAGGGTAAGGGCATAAAAATGGAGATAACCAGAGAACAATTCGAGGAGATGATTAAACCGCTTATTGACAGAACGGCAGTACTTATGGAAATGGTCCTCGAAGACTCCGGGCTGGAGTGGAGCGATATCGATAAGGTATTACTGGTAGGCGGTTCAACACGTATTCCTGCAGTTCAGGAAATGGTAACCAGGGTTACCGGAAAGGTACCGTCCCATGAGCTTAACCCGGATGAGGTGGTTGCCATTGGAGCAGCCTATTATGCATCTTTTCTTGACAGTAAAGAAGATCCAAAGGTAAAGAAAACAAAGATAACGGATGTTAATTCTCACAGCCTTGGCGTTGTAGCTATGGGAGAAGATGGTAAGGAGTACAATGAGATTATTTTGCCAAGGAACACTCCGCTTCCTTCCAGCGAATTTAAAGATTTTTGCACTTTATATGATGATCAGGAATTAATAAAGCTTCAGATAACAGAAGGTGAGGATGAAGACCTTGACTATGTCAATATAATCGGCACCTCCCTTCTCAAAATCAAGAAAAGACCTAAAGGTTCGCCTATCAGGGTTATCATAGGATATGATACAAATTCAATAATTCATGTCAGGGTCATCGATCTTATTGACAACACGGACCTCGGAGAGATGAAAATCGAACGGAATTCGAACCTTAGCGAAGAAGAAATTGTAAAGAAAAAAGATAATATTTCAAAAATTACTATAGAATAAGGGGGTTTACATTATGATCAATTACTATCAGGAATTAGACATCCCGCAGGAACTGACAGGGAAAGAGCTTGAAGCTTATCTCAAAAAAACCAGGCAAAAACTGATACTGCGAACCAATGCTCCTGACCCGGAGAAAGCACTGGAAGCAGAACGTAAACTGAAATTATTAGATGAGGCAATATCCATATTATGTGACAAGAGTAAAAGGGCCAAGTATGATAAACAACTGGCTAAAAGCGGATCAAGTACTGAAGCGGCTGCTGCCCGACAGCCTGAACAGCCGCAGACGCAGAGTACTGACGCGTCTGTTGAGGTGCTGATCAGTGTTGCAGAAGATATGTATAATGCGGGAAATTTACAGAATGCAATCAATACCTGTAACAAAATATTGGCTAATGGCGTAAAAGACAAAAGAGTTTATTATGTTTTGGCTGTGAGCTATTATGAATTGAATAAAACCGATGAAGCTTTAAAAGTATTGCAGAACGCTGTTGCTGAAAATCCTGATAATTTTGAAATGATATTATATCTGGCCAGATTGTCTGCACTGATCGGGCGTACCAACGAAGCGGAAAAATTTATAAATATCGTTTTGGAAAAACAGCCTGATAATACATTCGCTTACGCTTCATTAGTGGAAGTGGAATTGATTAGAGGAAATAACGCCCGTGCAGAACAAATCATCGCAGATATCAATAACAGGTATCCAAATGATGCAGTATTCAAGACAAATGTTTCCTCTGCATTTGAAAGAGCGGCTAAAAGAGTTGTATCTGTAGCGAAAAACGGTGCAGGTTATTTGGCTTCGAAACAAGATGCTGAAAAATATGTTACCTATGTCACCAAAGCTCATGATTTAAATCCCAGTGAGCACATGAAAAACGAACTTGATATTGCGCAGGGGCAGTTTAGGAAAAGATTTGATGTTGCTAACTGGAAAGGCTTTGCTTGCCTGCTGGTCGCTTGCCTTTTGACTCTTTTAATGGGAGCACTTCCCTTTATTGTTTGTGTTTTGGCAACTATTGTGTTGACTTATTTCAATTTTAAAGAAAATTGGCAGATCCAACGCAAGATTGTTACAGGCAAAAAAGATCCTGTTGATTATATCTTTATTCTGTTGGGCCTAGCGCTTGTTATTGTCGCAGCGATTGTCAAGTTTGCATTCAATCTGGCTCAGAAATCGTTAAAAATGCAGTATGAGTCATAAAAAAGCCGATTCTTGAATGAAACTGTAAAAACAATGCATAATCGGATGGAGTGCAGATATGTCGGATGCTGTGAACAGCAAAGAAACTTTAAAGAATCTGGAAAAAAGACTGTTGCTTATGTTAGAGACTGGTCGTCTGTCTGATGCCGTATCAAAGCTGGAAGATCTTATGCCTGGCAACTCCCAGAATCCTGATTTTCTGAAGATTGCCGGAGCGTTTTATATCAGAGCAGGAAATTTTCCGAGGGCATATTATCTCCTGAAGCAAGCAGCTTATTATGGCAAAGAAGCCAGGGAGATATTGTCCCGGTTGTTATATGTATGTGTAAAGACCGGGAATTTGACTGAAGCGGAACATATCAGTAAGAAGATATGCGACAGGAACGACCTGAGCTCGCTTGTAGCTTGTGGAGAGTATTTCCTTGCTCTTGCAGATTATCCGAAAGCCATTGATTATGCAAGAAGGGCGTATAAAGCTGATTCCGGGAGCTATGAAGCAACATTTCTTCTTTCCAGGGTTCTTTCGATGAGGAATGAAATGTGGCAGGAAGCAATGGAATACCTTGAAAAGGCGAGGAAAATCAAGGATGATGATGAAATAGACGAAATGGCAGTAAAAATCCTGTTTAAAGCCGGACAATATGATTCATGTATGAAGCTATGCAAAAAAATACTTATCAGCAAACCGAATTCGTTATCTGCACAAAGAGCACAGGAGATAATCGGCAAAATAAAGCAGATGAAGATGGAGAAACCTCCGTCTTCACCTGCTTCCTCTTCTTCCGAATCTGGCTCATATACCGATCGGCAACAGGGCGGAAAGAGGTCCAGCCCTGGCGACAAAAACAAAACTTCATCGCTTGAAGAGGCCATGGAAAAACTGAATCAGTTGACCGGCCTGAGAAATGTAAAGGAGCAGATCGAAAAACTGCGGAAAAAAATCGAGTATGATCAATACAGAAAAGAGAAATTAGGAATTGAACAAGAAAAGAATCCCGGCTATCATTTTGTGTTCACCGGCAATCCCGGGACTGGGAAAACAACTGTAGCAAGGTTGTTGGGAGATATCTTTTACCACCTTGGCATTCTGGAGAAAGGTCACCTGGTAGAGACAGACCGCTCCGGTATTGTAGGTGAATTCATTGGGCAAACAGCGAAACTGACCAAGCAAAAGATCGAAGAAGCTATGGGCGGGGTGCTGTTCATTGATGAAGCTTACGCTTTGGCAAGAGCTGGACATGATTCAAACGACTTTGGTCATGAAGCAATTGATACTTTAATTAAAGAGATGGAAGACAAACGGGGTAAGTTTGTAGTTATACTTGCCGGCTATAAAGATGAAATGAATCAACTGCTCAAAATGAACCCCGGTCTTTCCAGCAGAATTAATAAAAAGATAGATTTTCCGGACTACACGGATGAGGAACTGTTGGAAATAGCGATAAAAATGGCCGAATCCAGACACTATATCATGAGTGAAGAAGCGAAGAAAGCGTTTCTTATAAGGATCAACTGTGAAAGGATCGACGAAAAATTTGGGAATGCCAGAGCTGTTCGCAATATAATGTATGAAGCATTTGAAGAAAAAGCAAATGTGGATAATCTGGAGATGCTGAGTTTAGAAGACCTCCAAATATTGAAGGCAAAGGATTTTGGAATAGATCTGGAAGAGGATGTCGAAAAATCTGCTGAGGTGTATCTGGAAGAACTTAATTCCCTTGTAGGCTTGAAAGGTGTTAAGGAGAAAATAAATGAAATAATCAAATATATACAATATCAGAAGGAAAATGAACGACTGGGCTATGAATTCAAAAGTCCCTATATGCATATGGTGTTTGCAGGTAATCCGGGGACAGGGAAAACTACAGTTGCGCTCCTATTTGGCAAAATATTAAAAGCCTTAGGCATTTTGAAGAAAGGACATATGGTTACGGCAACGAGAGCAGATTTGGTTTCAGGATATGTAGGTCAGACAGCAATGAAAACACGGGATAAAATTAGGGAAGCTTATGGTGGAATACTTTTTATCGATGAGGCCTATTCATTGGTGCAGGATGTGCATGGCGATTTCGGTCGTGAAGCGGTAGATACGCTGATCAAGGAAATGGAAGACAGCAGAGACAAGCTGGTAGTTATTCTGGCAGGTTATACTGATAACATGAAAGAACTTATTGATACAAACCCAGGTTTCAGGAGCAGGATATCATGCACTATTCAATTTGATGACTACACGCCTGAAGAAATGCTGGAGATATTTATAAACCTGTGTAAAAAAGAAAAATACGACATAAGTAATGAACTAATGACCCAGTTGAAACAAAAATTCCAGTTTCAATACGAAAACAGGGACAAAAGCTTTGGTAATGCAAGAGAAGTGAGGAACCTGTTTGAAAACATGAAGCTGAAACTTGCAGTCAGAGTCCAGAATAGTAATGTGGATGACAGTGAAAGGATGCTCTTCAAACCATGTGATTTGTTGTAAACGAGTTTCAAAGGTTCAGAGGAGTGCACTTTCTGGAAAAGGGTTGTGAGTAGATACAGTTGGGAGGAAAAAAGAATACCACCTGGCATTAAGATGTACGATAATAGGTAAGAAAGAATGTTCTATTCAATAAAAATCAGTGATAAATTTAAAGGGGCATTTTATAAAACAGTACATTCTGTCGAAATACATGGTATTTTAGGATTATTTGAATTTATTGGAGATTAATAAAATTTATGCAAGGTTCTATTTTAAAAGGTTTATAAAAATTCAAGTTTTATCATTAAATAGAAGGATTGCATTTTTTATGAAAAAAAGAATGAATTTTATCTTGTTGCTATTATTTCTTTATATTATGTTTAAGAAATCATCTTATGGGAATGGAATTCTTATATTAACAGGCATAATAACAGTTTTAGTGTATTTTTTTCTCTTGAAGAATATGTTTTCAAGGCTTACGAAAAAACAATCCCGGAAAGATTATGAAAAAGAAATGGAAGAGTATGAGGAATACTTGGAATATAAAAGGAGATATAAGAGATAATTTAAAGTTTTTTATGTCATCATATTCTATTGGTTCAGAAGAATTTCTGCAGGGAATTTCTAAGAATAAAAAAGTTTGACATAGATATAGATAAAGCATACAAAAAGTAATTTCCATCTTTCATTCATGTAAAGTGGTTAGAAATTCCAACCACTCCAGGAAAGGATTCTATAGGGGTATTTCCTGAGGATAGACCTACAAAGGCCCGCTTAAACCACCTGGGACAATGCACAGGATAGTCGAGTAAGGAGGGACGCAGAGAGTCCTGTCCTATCGGACCAAGGCGAAGGTGGATTTTTCACAGATAAAAAATCTTAAGTAAAATGTACCTTGATTCCCTTGTTTCGTAAACTCCTGTAAAGTGAAGATTTCAAGAGTAACAGATGAAAGATGAATAAGACCAGGAAAACAAGTGCTTTCACAGGGAATGCAGTATGAATAATGTGTTTGGGATCCCGCAAAAGATTGAACAGGTGTATGAAAATGCGATACAATGTATTTAATGTCCAATATCAATAGGGAAAGGCAAAAATTAAAGAGTTCTCTTTATAATAACAAATATGGGATGAGTAATTTTTATATAAAAATATTACAAATGCATTTGCCGAAATTAAAATAATAAAAATTGTGTTATATTGTAAATAAATGGGGAAGTTCATGCACATAAACCGGTCTTATATAAAAGGATGAGGCTTATGGAAAGAAAAAAGTCATAACTTTTTCAGACAAATTTTTCAGAAGTTTAAAGGAATTTGACTTGGATTTTAATAAAACAAAACAAAAAATCCTTTCCCACATCGGGGAAAAGGAAAAAGACCTGGGCTTGGATCAAACGAGGGTATTTTATACACCGTATGTAAAAGACGGCAAAAAAATACATGCTGGCCGGCTTTGTAACCAAAAAGGAAAAATCTGTTCTTATAGAAGCCAACAGCATATGGGATAAGGGGATTAATCCTGAAGACTTCATAATCATGGAAACAGGCATCCGTGTTATCAAAGGTAAAAAATAAAACCAGGACAGGGGGGCATCATTATTGAACAAGGTTATAATTGAATGCGGCTCTCTGATTGACAAATATAAATTAAATAAAGAAGACATTATTAAGCAGCTGGAAAGGATGAAAACAGAAAAAGACCGGGATTTCATCATTACATATGAAAATGATTTTCGATTTACTTTGGTGGGTGAAATGAGTAAAAATAACGCCCGGATCACTTTAACAAATATTATAAAAGCCGATGATTTCAGGGAAATGGATAATTCAGACTTGTTTTCAGCCGATAAGGGAACAAGTAATTAAGGTTATGATAAAGGAACAGGGCCTTGAAAAATAAAATCCTTTGTAACCTGCATAATAAGCGAATTACAAAGGATTGATTTATTTTATGGGATAATATCCTTCTCCCTTAAACTTTGTTCCCTGAACCTGTTTAGGCGGAACAAGTTTTTTATAATGAAACGAGTTTATTTACAAGGGAAAGAGTTTATTTGATGGTTATAATTTTATTTTTATGTGAATATAAAATAAACTCATTCCCTCCCCAACTCCGCAAACCCGCATGGTTGATGTATGGGATAAAATGGATGCAAATAAAGATGTTCCATAAAATAGATGATTAGATAGAATTAAATGGGAAAATTGGAAGAGAAAAAAGTAAATAAAGTTGTTCCTTTTACAGGGGAAAGGGGTAAGGGAAAAGGGATAAGGATAGAAAGATAAAATCCTTTGTAACCAGCATGATAAGTGGATTACAAAGGATTGATTTATTTTATTGGATAACATCCTTATCCCTTAAACCTATTCACTTAATCCTGTTCCAACGGAACAACTTTATTTTCAGCGGAACGACTTTATTTGCAATGGAACGAGTTTATTTGATGTTTACAATTATGAGTAGACTTTAAAATCTACTCATAATCTTTTACCAAAAGGGCACGGACATAGCCCTTGTCTTTTGTAGTGGAATCTACATAAAACCCTCTACCGTAGTAGAAACGCATAAGTGCTTTATACTTTGATGCAGTATGTAGACTTACCCTTTTTATACCTTTGGACACAAGGAGCTTGTCAACCAGGTTCATCATAGCTTTTCCGATACCAATATTGTGGTAATCAAGACGAACTCCAAACCTGCTTATGTATGCCGTGTTATCCGGCAGGATCTCCACACGGATTGTTCCCACCGGAATGCTGTCAATAAATGCGATAAACACTTCTTTAGTTTCAATATCTTTTTTTATATCCTCAAGGGATTCTTCCAGGGCTTCCATGGTTCCCGAAAGCCCTGCATCCTGCATATATTTTTTAAAGGCTTCCTTGGTAATGCTTCGAATTTCTTCTGCATCCTCCAGTTGAGCTTTTCTGATAACAAATGAATAATCCATATTGCTCACCTATTACCAATTCCCCATAAGCAATGCCATTATTGCTTTCTGGACGTGCATCCTGTTTTCTGCCTCATCAAAAATAACCGATTGTGAGCCGTCAATTACGTCCTCAGTGACCTCATAGCCCCTGTAAGCCGGTAAACAATGCAAGAAAATGGCATCTTCTTTGGCTTTCGAGAACAGTTCCTTGTTTACCTGATAGGGCATGAATATTTTAATTCTCTCCTGTTTTTCCGCTTCCTGTCCCATGCTTATCCAGGTATCGGTATAAACAACATCCGCATCCTTGATGGCCTCAACCGGATCTTCTGTCAATAGGATGTTGGATCCGGATACTTTTGCATCTTCCAAGGCTTCGGATACTATGTTACTGTCACACTGGTAACCTTTCGGTGAGGCGACTGCAATATCCATTCCAACTTTTGCACAGCCGTGAAGAAGTGAGTTTGCGACATTGTTGCCGTCTCCAATGTACGCAAGCTTTAATCCTTTTAATGTTCCCTTATGCTCATAAATCGTCATAAGGTCTGCGAGTATCTGACACGGGTGCATAAGGTCCGTAAGACCGTTTATAACCGGAACGTTGCCGTATTTTGCAAGGTCCTCCACATCGCTGTGGGCAAAGGTCCTTATCATTATACCGTCCACATATCTTGAAAGAACCTGGGCTGTATCATAAATGGACTCACCGCGTCCCAACTGTATATCGTTTGAGCTCAGAAACAGGGGATATCCACCCAGCTGATACATTCCCACTTCAAAGGATACACGGGTTCTGGTGGATGACTTTGTAAAAATCATCCCAA
>Ga0209720_1003197_pt1 | contig 11485 bp, 8 predicted proteins | sample AD_JPNMR3_MetaG_FD_184426 | JGI IMG/M metagenome (GOLD analysis project Ga0209720, IMG submission 184426) | Active sludge microbial communities of municipal wastewater-treating anaerobic digesters from Japan - AD_JPNMR3_MetaG (SPAdes) (version 2) | ecosystem: Engineered > Bioreactor > Anaerobic >...
CGAAAGCTCAAGGTCTTTCGCCTGGAAGCGGTTCGGGCGGGCTTTAAAAAGGCCTGGCAGGAACGGGACTACGACACCATCATCGCCGTGGCCGAAAAAATCCCCCACACCGTCCTGGAAGAAGACCCCAAGCTCCTCATGTGGTATGATCAGGCGATCACGAGAAGGGGGGATCAATAATGGCCAGAGCAGATTTACTCATTCGCCTGGTGCAATCCGGTATGCGGGGCGACAAAATGAATTTCAGGAAAGTTGTCGAAGCAATCATTGCTGAAGAGCGAACAAAACAACATACAGTGTTAGCTGAAAAGCTTGAAGAAATATTGAACTCAGGAGTGGTTGATCGCCCTGTTGCCAACGGCGGGAGCATGCTGGATCACCGGATGGACAACCTGTTTTACGAAATTATCCCCCAACGAAAACTCTCTGACCTGATTCTTCCACAGGATGTTTTACTGATTTGTCAAGAATTGCTTCAGGAACAATATAGGACGGATTTACTTAGATCATACAATTTAGAACCTAGAAATCGAGTTCTTCTGATTGGCCCGCCAGGGAACGGCAAAACATCACTAGCCGAAGCGCTTGCGGAAGCACTAGCAATTCCCTTACTGACTGTTCGGTATGAAAGTGTGGTCGGGGCATATCTGGGAGAAACGGCTACTCGTTTAAAAAAACTCTTTGAATATGCAGCTACTCGAAGATGTGTTCTTTTTTTTGATGAATTTGAAACATTGGGTAAAGAACGCGGGGATTTACATGAAACCGGAGAAATCAAACGAGTCGTGAGTTCTTTGCTTATGCAAATTGACAACCTGCCGAGCCATGTCATGGTGATTGGGGCTACCAATCATGCTGAACTTCTTGATCGTGCTGTATGGCGGCGTTTTCAAATCCGTATTACCTTACCACCACCTACGCGAGATCGATTGGAAGAATGGTTCAAAAAGTTTGAACATAGAATTAAGGTTCCACTGGGGTATGCCCCAAGCACTTTAGCTAAATACCTTCAAGGCTTAAATTTTGCCGAAATCGAAGAGTTCGGGATGACGGTTTTCCGGCAGTATGTGTTGGAATTACCGAACGCCAACATGAAAGATATTATAGCTCAAACACTTCGTTTGTGGTCCATCAGAGCAATTCCAGTAGAACAACAGGGAGCGGAGGTAAAAGATGTCTAAGTTACCACTGCTATTTTTCCCGACACCACAATTGGCTGATAGAACAAAAAAGAAATGGAATTTTCGTAATAATATTCATAAACCTGATACAACACGGCAGATCCAACGACTTTCTCCAATGTTTGAGCAATTACGGACTGCTTTTGAAGCCCGCAAAGTGGAGATTCAGCAAAGCACTGCAGGTATAGAACCCGAATATGTTTTAGTAATAGAGATTGTTGGTGGAGTAGAAAATTTTGTTAATGCTGTAAAGCGTATTGCTGGCTTTGAATGGATGGGTGAAATTGAGGTGGAGGATATTTCGCCTGACCAAGATTTTTATGATGCAGATTCTCCAGATAAAACACTAACAGGTCGTCTGTATTTTGTGATGACCAATCAGCAAGCGCTAAATGAATTGCTCTCGTTGTGGCGTCGATATCAAAACAATGAATCTTTCGATTATGGACTTAAAAATTTCTATAATTTATTCACATGCTTAAAGTCTATCCGGCGATGGGATATTCAGGATAGATTGCTTGAAACTGGGGTAATTCAGGGTTGGCAAGAAGATTTAAAGCATGATAGCAATAGACCGATTCGCTTTGAAGTTGAACTTTGGTTTCGAAGTAACCCCGAGAAGAGAAAACAAAGTTTAAATAGAGTTACAGATCTAATTCGTAATCTGGACGGGCGTGTTCTGACTGGATCATTATACGAGGGAATTGCGTATCATGGTATGTTAGCCGAACTGCCGGCCCAATCTATCCAGACCATTATTAATAACCAGGATGTAGAATTGGTAAAGTGCGAAAGTATTATGTTCTTTCGCCCTGTTGGACAGATAATTGCTGATGGTACTCTTCCTGAAAATGATTTGGTTTATTCAGATTTCCCAGAATCTTCTTTGCCGCAAGGAGAACCTGTCATAGCCCTCTTAGATGGCCTGCCATTAGCGAATCATCGTCTTCTAAAAGACAGGCTAATTATTGATGATCCTGATAATTTTGAAAATAGCTATAATGCCGAAGAACGCGTTCATGGTACTGCGATGGCTTCGCTCATCATTCATGGAGACCTTAATGATAGGGAAAAACCATTAAAACGGCCAGTGTATGTGCGACCAATCATGAGGCCGAATCCCAATGATTATCATAGACCTCGCCCAGAGTATGTACCAGATGATGTTCTCATCGTAGATCTTATTCATAGATCTGTAAAAAGGTTATTTGAAAACGATGGCATAGAAAAACCAGTGGCCCCTTCGGTACGAGTCATCAATTTATCTATTGGCGATCCTTCTAGACAGTTTTTTCAATCGATGAGTCCTTTAGCAAGGTTACTGGATTGGCTAAGTAGTACTTATAAAATACTTTTTATTATCAGTGCGGGAAACCACCCAAGTCCCATTTATCTTAATGTTCCTAGGGCTCAGTTTGAGTCCTTAACTACATCACAAAAAGAAGCGGTTATCCTAAAAGCTATTTTTGAAGATATCAGAAATCGTAAACTTCTTTCTCCAGCCGAAAGCATCAATAATCTCACAGTTGGGGCGCTTCAATTTGATTCCTCTTCTTATGAAAGTTGTTATAACGGATTTAATCCCTTTGAACATTCGTTGCCAAGCCCGGTATCTGCATTCGGCGTTGGTTATCGGCGGTCAATTAAACCAGACATTGTTTTTCGGGGAGGCAGGGTTTTGTATCAGGAGGATCTTAGATATTCTCGGAAAGATCATTATGTGATAAAACCGGTAGAACCAGCGATTCGAAGCAATCCTCCAGGAAACAAAACCGCTGTACCATCCAGGCAATCTGGAAATCTTGATGGTGTTGCTTATTGTTGTGGAACGAGCAATGCGGCGGCTTTGATGAGCAGAGCGGCTAGTATTTGTTACGAATTGTTACAACAAATAGTCTCTGAGCAGCTTCCTAATATTGATATGCGCCCGTATGAAATACCATTGCTCAAAGCAATGTTAATTCACGGTTGCTCATGGGAAAATATCGCCCCACATCTACATGGTGTACTTCAGAGTGATTGTAAAAACAAACAAGAACTTAACGCAAAAATTAGCAGATGGATCGGGTACGGGCATCCAGAGATTGGCCGGGTATTATATTGTACGGAGCAACGGGCTACGGTATTAGGTTTTGGACAACTCTCTGATGGACAAGCTCATATTTTCAGATTACCATTACCGCCATCGTTAAGTTCCCAGACTGTCTTGCGAAGATTAACTGTCACTTTGGCTTGGTTGTCACCCGTATTGGCTAGCAATCAGAAATACCGCGTAGCAAACCTCTGGTTCGAAGTAAACAATAATGGTTTAACCTCAAACAGAAAAAATACGGATTGGCAAGCAGTAAGACGCGGAACGGTTCAACATGAAGTATTTGAAGGTGAGCAGGCGGAACCTTTTAATGATGGTGATGTCATAGAGATCAAAGTGAATTGCCGAGAAGATGCTGGGAAAATTCAAAGTCCTATAGCTTATGGTTTGATTGTGTCTTTAGAGGTAGCCGAAGGTGTTAATATAGCTGTTTATAATGAAATTCAGACAAGAATTACCTCTGTAGTCCAAATTCAGCAGGTAATAGGTGGAGTATAATTAACGCATGTCTTCCCTTTGGCGCTACAGCCCCGACCATAGGCAACCCTGTCTTGTCATGGAAAGCCACACCCTGTGGGGAGAAACGGTGTGCTGGGTGTGGATCCCCGAAAGCAACCGCGTAATCCAGCTTCCCGCGTCAAAATTGGAGCCCCTGGAAAAAGCGCCGTTCTGTTCTCCCGACTATATTAGTTATGTGGCCACGGCGGCCCGCATCGCCGATGCCTTAACTCAGGATGTGCTCCTTGCCCCCCTGGAAGCTTCGGTGATTCCCCTGCCGCATCAACTCTACGCCCTATGGCGGGCAGTTTCAGGCAACCGTGTGCGGTATCTGTTGGCCGACGAGGTGGGTCTTGGAAAGACCATCGAGGCGGGGCTGATTATGCGGGAGCTTAAACTACGGGGCCTGGTGAAGCGCACCCTGGTCATTGCCCCAAAGGGGCTGGTAAACCAATGGGTAAGCGAAATGCGTTTTCACTTTGGAGAAACCTTCCGATTGGTGTTACCCGAAGATATCGGAACTTTAAAGCGGATTCTCCCCCCACCACAGGGTGAAGAAAAAAACCGCCCACAGACAGGGGAAGCCTGTTACGGCAATGCCTGGGCCTTGTTTCCCCAGGTGGTGGTCCCCATGGATGCGGTAAAGCCCCTGGAACGGCGTCGCGGTTGGAGCGATGCCCAGATTGATGCCTACAATCAGGACCGCTTCGAAGATCTCATCACTGCGGGCTGGGACCTGGTCATTGTGGATGAGGCCCACCGGCTGGGGGGGAGTACCGACCAGGTAGCCCGCTTTAAATTGGGCCAGGGCTTAGCGGAGGCGGCCCCCTATGTGTTGCTCTTGTCTGCCACACCCCACCAGGGCAAGTCCGATGCCTTTCACAGGCTTATGTCGCTTTTAGATGAGCGGGAATTTCCCGATCCGGAGAGTGTGACCAGCGAGAGAATTCAGTCCTATGTGATTCGCACCGAAAAGCGCGCCGCCGTGGATGCGGAAGGCAAGCCCCTGTTTAAGCCCCGCCGCACCCAGCTTGCGCCGATCGCCTGGGAAGCCCCACACCAGGAACAACAAGCCCTCTATGAAGCCGTCACGTCCTATGTGCGGGAAGGCTACAACCAGGCGGTTAAAGAAAAGCGCAATTACATCGGCTTTTTGATGTGCCTGATGCAGAGACTGGTCGTGTCCAGCACCCGGGCCATTCGCACTGCCCTCGAAAAAAGGCTCCAGGTGCTTGCCGAGCCTGAGGAGCAATTGAGTTTGTTTCCCCTGGATAATGCGGAAGAATGGGCAGACCTGGATGGACAAGAGCAGGCAGAAATCGTACTACAGAGCCGGATCAGGGCATTGAGAAATGAACGGGCCGAAATCCAGATGCTTCTGGAACTGGCTGAGCGCTGCGAACAAGTCAGCCCAGACGCCAAGGCAGAGGCGTTGATTGAATGGATCTATCGCCTGCAATCCGAAGAGGGCGAGCCGGAACTCAAGGTCCTAGTGTTTACCGAGTTTGTTCCCACCCAGGAAATGCTCAGGCAGTTTCTCAGCGACCGGGGCTTTTCGGTGGCCTGCCTCAACGGCTCTATGGATATGGATGAGCGCAAACGAGTCCAGGAATCCTTTGCCGGCGAGGTGCGGATCCTCATTTCCACCGAAGCCGGTGGGGAAGGGTTGAACCTGCAGTTTTGCCATGTGGTGATCAACTACGATATTCCCTGGAACCCCATGCGGCTCGAACAACGGATTGGCCGGGTGGACCGCATTGGGCAAACCAAGCCGGTCCGGGCGATTAATTTTGTGTTCCAGGATTCGGTGGAATACCGGGTGCTCGAAGTGCTGGAGCAAAAACTGGCGGTAATCCTGGAAGAGTTTGGGGTGGATAAAACCGGTGATGTGCTCGACTCAGCCCAGGCGGGTCCCCTCTTTGATGAGATGTATGTCAGAGCGATCCTCAATCCGGCACAGATTCCAGAATCGGTGGAAACGGTGGTTTCCCGTCTGCAAGAACAGATCCGCACATCCCGGGCCATGGGAGCGGTCCTCGGAAAAGCCCCACCATTGGAAGTGGGCACCGCGCAACGACTTCTGACCCATCCACTGCCCTACTGGATTGAGCGAATGACCCTGGGATACCTCGCCTCTCACGGGGGAAAGGCCGAGCAAAAAGGATCGGCCTGGCACCTTTCCTGGCCCGACGGCGAAACATGGACCCATAGGGTGTTTACCCGAGAGGATGCGGAGCGCATACCTAGAGCCCATCAAATTACCCTGGAAGAACCGAAGGTGCAAAACCTGGTCAAGCATATCCCTCGGTTTATCCCGGGCCAGCCTATACCGATTATCGCGATGCCCGATCTGGCCAAAGAGGTACGGGGTCTTTGGTCCCTGTGGGAAATCACGGTAAAACCTTGGCAAACTGAACAAGCCTCATCCGAAAATGCTGTTTTCACAGAGCATTCCGCAGAACAAAATCATTTTCGCCGCATGATGCCCCTCTTTTTAACAGACCAGGGGGCAGTCTATATTCCCACCGCCCGCTATATCTGGGATCACCTCCTCCAGGGGCCGGTGCCTATCCAGGGAACAGTCCCGTTCTCGGAAGATGTTTTTGCAAAACTATGGGCTATCGCGGAGGAGCAGGGGAAACCTCTGTATGCAGAAATCATGACGGACTATCAACGCCGCATAGATCAGGAACGAGAAAAGGTCCGCTATGCCCTTTCGGCCCGTCGCAAAACAATCGAGCGCATTGGGCTTCCGCAGGTACGGGACCATCGTTTAAAGCTTCTGAACCAGGAGGAACAGCGCTTTCTGGAATATCTGGCCCAAAAGGCTCAGGTGATACCCAACATAGAACCGTTGATGGTGATTCGGATAGAAGGGGAGAACTGTGGAAAGCTGGCGTGATGTGATTCTCAAAGAGTTTACGCCTCAGATTGCTAAGCTCACTCTGGTTGCTGATCCCGACGGGCTTCTTCTGGAAGAAGGGATCTTAGAGGACATTCAAGTTCGCGGTTTTGCATTAATCCCTTTTGAGGACCCCATCGCCTTTCGGTATGCCTATGAATCGAAATTCCGCTCCCATTGGGACCAGGGTGAAACGACTAATCTGGTGGTGATCCTGCGATCCCAGGAAAGCGATTTACATCATTTACCCTATGACCTTTTGCAGGCAGGGCGCAAACTCTCATTTTCTCTTGGAACGATTTTCCCCCATTTAAGTTATCCCGTGGTGGCCAGCCTGGATCGGGGCTATTTTGAGGCCCTCTTTGCGGCCCAGGAACTTCATGCACCGGGACAATTGGGAGATAACGCCACTAAAGATTTTATTCTCCGCCATGTGTTTGAAATTGCCCCCGAGCTTATCAAACAGCCTTCAGAACTGTTACGGGTTTTATTGCGCCGCCATTATTATCAACAAAAGATTCCTGCAGAGATTGAACAACGATTGATTCTATTGCTTCGTCAAAATCAGGTGTTCAACGATTGGCCCCTGGATATCATCGTTCCTGATCGGGAAGCCTTTTTGGCTTTTCTGCAAGAACGATGGTCTTTTTTTATTAACAGGGTTGCCATGCGGGAATCCGCATCGGTTTTGGAAAAGGAACCACTCTATAAAGTCGCTATTCAGGGTCCTGTGGAGTTACCCTTTGAGCACGACGATATTCGGGGCTATATCGAAAAGCTGTTTGCCGAAGACATGTTGCAAGCCATACCCAAGGCGGAGATTGGTTCCTCAGGCAACAATTGGTGGCGCATTGGGATAAAAACAGGAGGTCCCGAACAAAGGACTCGCCGTTTAGAAAAACTGATAGATAGTCTGGAAGCTACACTCCCTGAGGAAAAGGCACCATACTCTGCCTGGTTTTCCTTTGCCCACACGTGGGCAGAATTCCAGATGCTGCGCCATGAAACTCTCAGTTTGTCGGTGGGCCTTCAGAACCGGATTCAGGAATTAATCCAGCAGGTAGATACAAGATTTGAGCGGTGGGTTCAGCGCCGATATGCGGCTTTGCACCAGTTGCCGCCGGACCCGCCGGTCATGGTCCACCATATTCCCCGTTTTTTAGCAAAACAGGCCGCTAAAATTGCATTGGTCGTCATTGACGGACTTGCTTTGGATCAATGGTTAGTATTGCGTAACGAACTAGCCACAAAGGTTCCTGGGGTGCGTTTCCGTGAACAGTCAGTTTTTGCCTGGATTCCCACTGTAACTTCGGTATCGCGGCAAGCCCTTTTTGCGGGTAAGGCGCCGCTCTTCTTTCCGGATAGCATCCAGAGCACCCATAAAGAACCTGCCTTGTGGACCAGGTTCTGGGAAGAACAGGGACTTGTGGATAATGAGGTGATCTATCTCAAAGGTGTGGGAGATGGAGATAGTGCGACCATAGGGGAAGCGCTTTCCCACCCCAAAGTGCAGGTTGCCGCCCTCGTGGTGGATAAGATTGACAAAATCATGCATGGCATAGAACTCGGTACTGCCGGTATGCACAGTCAGGTGCGGCTTTGGGCTCGTCAGCCTTATCTTCTCTCCCTCCTGGATGCGCTTTTACACCAGGGGTTCCAGGTGTATCTGACTTCGGATCATGGAAATGTGGAGGCGAAAGGCATGGGTCGCCCCACAGAGGGGGCGGTGGCGGATCAGCGGGGAGAACGGGTCCGCATCTATCCGGATGCGATCCTGCGAAGAAAAGTAAAAGAGCTTTTTCCTGAAGCAATCGAATGGGAACCGATCGGTCTCCCCGACAACTATTATCCTTTACTGGCCCCTTCCCGGCGGGCTTTTATCCCGGAACAGAACCATACGGTAAGCCATGGGGGAATTTCTATTGAAGAGCTTATTGTGCCCTTCATTAAAATTGAAAGGAGCGCTGAGTGACGCTAAATAAAAACCGCTTAGGTCTTAATCAACGGGTGCGTTTGGAATGGCTTGAACGGACCGCTCATTTAATTCTGGCAGGAAACAATGAAAAAGACATTCATGGGACCTTACAGGAACTATTAAAGGATCAATTATCTGTTGGAAGTCAGGCAAAACGCTGCAATCGGGATAAGGTGATCAGTATACTCCAAATGGTGTGGGTCAATCCGATCCCTGAAATTCGGGCCCTGCGCACGGAGGGACTGCAGTTTTTAGCTCAACCACCAGAAGGAATTTGTTTTGGTGAGACCAGCCTGATCGTTCATTGGGGCATGATGATGGCCGTGTACCCATTTTGGACGGCGGTGGCGACCCAAACGGGCCGGTTACTGCGACTGCAGGGCAATGCTACGGCATCTCAGATTCAGCGACGCCTTCGTGAACTCTATGGAGAACGGGAAAGCGTTTCAAAGGCAACTCGCCGGGTGCTTCGTTCTTTCGTTGATTGGGGCGTCTTACAGGATACAGAGAAAATAGGGATATACACCGGTGGGACTTCTCAAACGGTAGAAGATCCGCGTCTTGTCGCCTGGCTCATCGAGGCCTTTCTGCGTTCTAAGGGTAATGGGCCCATCCCTTTAAAAGAAATTATCGAAAACCCAGGCCTATTTCCTTTTCGGATTAAGCCTCTTCATGGGGAGTATCTTGCAAAAGCTTCATCTAGACTCGAGTTTTTTTATAGTGGGTTAGACGAGGTGTTGGTGAGGGTGAAGGCATAGTCCTGTGTTAAAGGGCTTTTAACATACGCCCCCTTGCCACCAGGGGAAAGCCCTGGCATACTCTTGTGTGTATGGCCTCTTTTTTATCGGTGTGCCTTAACCCAACCCTTCAGAAAACCCTCCGGTTCTCCCGCATCCAGCCAGACCGGGTTAATCGAACCGCCACTCACCGCCTCGATGCCTCGGGCAAAGGGGTAAACGTAAGCCGGGTTCTTAAGCAGCTTGGCCAATCGGTAGTGCATCTTACCCAGCTTGGGGGCAGTCTACGTCCCCTGTTCCTGGAACTCTGCGAACAGGATCACCTTGATGTCCGGTGGGTAGAAAGCAACAGCCCCATCCGCTTTTGCTACACCCTGATTGAAGAAAGCACCCATACGGTAACCGAACTGGTAGAAGAATCTGAAGCGGTGGCCCCCGACACAGAAGAAAACATCAAAACCCGCTTCCTTGAGATTTTAGCCACCGATTTTGCCCCATCCTCTCACCACACAGAAACCCACAAACAAAAGTCCGCCGTACCGACCCTCATCATCTCAGGGACCAAGGCCCGGGGCTTTTCGGCAGATATCTTTCCCTTCATGGTGCAAAGGGCCCGCGAACAGGGGATGCAGATTATTCTGGATATTCGAGGCGAGGACCTATTGCGATGCCTTCCCTATCACCCTCATGTCATCAAACCCAACTTTGACGAATTTGTAGGAACCTTTCTTCCTGACAGGACCGCCCACCATACAACAGCGACTTCTTCCTCAAGCGAAAATTCCAAAGAAGCCTCTCAAGCTCCCCTAGCAGCCCTGGTCCAGGAAACGGCTCTGGAAATCCAGAAAACCTATGGCTGCCAGATTATCCTTACCCGAGGCTCCCAGTCAGTCTGGGCCTTTGAGCGGGGCAAGTTCATAGAACAAAACATCGAGCCGGTGCTCCCCGTAAACACCACGGGATGCGGCGATGCCTTTACCGCCGGAATAGCCTCAGCCCTTGCTGCGGGAGCCTCCCTCGAGGAAGCCCTGCAAGAGGGCATTCGCTGTGGCGCATTGAACGCGGCCCTCTTAAAACCGGGAAGCATCGTAGCTGAATAGTGTATCCCGAGGGGGAGCACCGCACCGCCTCCTCTCACAGCTCAGCCTGCACCAACCCTTCGCCTCGGCCGCCGCGGCTCCCCCCTCGCGCCTGCTTCCTTCGCCGCTTCCACAGCCCCTCCCGGGCCGGGCGTCCCGCCCGGCCCACGCCCCCAACCCCCACGGCTCAGGCGATCAGGCGCTCCCCCCACTCCGGGACCACCCACGGCGGGGCCCTTCTCAGGGCCCCCCATAGCCAACCTTACCCGGTTCTGGCGTCCTCTAAGCCACCCCGGCAGGTTTTTGGGCCCCCTCTCCACGCCACCCCTCCGCACCCGATTTCCCCTCCCATCCTTGCCTTCCCACACTCCCTGTGCTATGGTGTTCCTATGCCAGACCACCACGACCGCGGCTACAAGGCCCTCTTCTCTAACCAGCGCTTCATGGAGCAACTGGTTACCTCCTTCATCCACGAAGACTGGGTCGCCCACGTCGATTTCTCTCGGGCATCATTAGTCGACAAGTCCTACGTCACCCGCCAGTTCAAAAAGCTTGAGTCCGACCTCATCTGGAAACTCCCCCTCACAGATGAGGGAACGGTCTACCTCTACCTCCTCATCGAGTTCCAGTCCTCCGTCGACCCCTGGATGAGCTTCCGCATGCTCCGCTACGTCCTTGAGTTCTATGGGGGCCTCTTAAAGGCGAAGCCCAAGCCCGAGCGGCTCCCGGCGGTCTTCCCCCTCCTCGTGTACAACGGCGACCCCCGCTGGACTGCCCCCGAGCAGTTTGCTACCCTCGTGGACCAGCGCATCGCCGCCGACTACATCCCCCACTTCCGCTACTACAAGCTCGCGGCCAACGAGTTTGCCCCCGACCAGCTTGAGGCCATGCACAACCTCGCCTCCGCCCTGTTCCTGGTGGACTCAAGCACGGTGGATGAGATTCAGCGCCGCATTCGGGGGATTGTGAGTATATTAGAGAAGGAGCAGCCAGAGGTGGTGACCGAGTTTATCCGCTGGCT
>Ga0209720_1003198_pt1 | contig 11483 bp, 13 predicted proteins | sample AD_JPNMR3_MetaG_FD_184426 | JGI IMG/M metagenome (GOLD analysis project Ga0209720, IMG submission 184426) | Active sludge microbial communities of municipal wastewater-treating anaerobic digesters from Japan - AD_JPNMR3_MetaG (SPAdes) (version 2) | ecosystem: Engineered > Bioreactor > Anaerobic...
TTTCTTTTACATTATTGAGTAAAAAAATTGCATCAATTTTTTCTTTTATACCATTTAATTCATTAACACCATTTAATTTTTTGAAATCATATTTTCCATATCTCTCAAAAATCTCTCCATCTCCAATATAAACTGCAAGTTTTTTCGTTTCAATTTTTTTCTCATATTTAAACACAAAATATCTGAATAATAAAAGAAAGATAATTTCATATATAGTTGAAATAAATATAACCGATCTTGGATATGCAAATTCTCTTAATAGATATGATAAAGAAAGTTTAATCAAAAATAGAAGAATAATCGAAGTTAAAACTGAAGCAAAAATTTCATAAAAACTCTCTTTTTTACTATAAAGTCCATATAAGGTAAAAAATATTATAAAAATTATTGTTAAAAAAGGTAAGGTGTTTATAAATGCTTTAATGTTTCTTGGTTCAAAAGGAGTTCCAAATTTGAAGATATAAAATCTTGTGAAAAAAGCAAAAAGAGATGAAAAAATAAAAATTAAAACATCTAAAAAAGCAATTATATAATAATTAATTTTTTTCATAATATTCTAATGTCTTTTTCAACCCTTCATATAAATCTATTTCGCTTTTAAAATTTAAAAAATCTTCTGACAATTTTATGTCAAGATAACTCCTTTTAACCCCACTATCTTTGTTTAAATATCTCTTTTTTAACCTTAAGCCAGTAATATTTTCAAAAATTTTCACAAGTTCATTAATTGAAGTTTCTTTACCTGTTCCAATATTAAAAATTCCCTCGTTATTTATTGATAAAATATTTGCTTTAACAACATCAGAGATATAGATAAAATCTCTTGTATTTTCACCATCCCCAAAAATTGTTAAAGGTTTTTTATTTATTATTTTATTTGTAAAAATAGAAATTACACCAGATTCTGAATTTATTCTCTGTCTTGGTCCATAAACATTTGAATATCTTAATATTGTATGTTTGAAGTTATATTTTTTTGAAAAATAGACAAGGGAATTTTCTATTAATAGTTTTGATAAACCATAAAGATTAACAGGTTTTAAATCATCATTTTCATTTAGAGGAGGTATTTTTTCACCATATACAGCACAAGAAGAGGCAAATATGAATTGTTTAATAAATTCTTTTGATGGTTCTATTAAATTCAAAAAATTTTGTAAATTTTCAACTATAAATTTTCCTTTCATTTTTTCTGCATTTAATATATTACTTATATAAGCGTGATGATTTATTATATTAGGTTTAAATTTTTCAATAATTTTTTTCAATTTATCCTTTTCTTTTAAATCAATCTTCTCAAATATAGCATTTTTATTTATATTTTCTTTTTTTCCAGTTGATAAATTATCAATTATTAAAACTTCAAATCCATTTTCAATGTATTCATCAACAAGGTGTGAACCAATAAACCCTGCACCACCTGTTACAACTATTTTCATAAAGTAATTATACTTGACGAATAGTTATATTAAAAGTATAAATAATTTATGATTTCAAAAAGAGTTGAAATTGAAAATCTTTTTTTATACCTTTATTCTTTTACTTTTTTTATTCCTCATTTTATTATTGTTTCTGAAGCTACTTTTTTTACAATTTTTGCTCCAAGAGCATATTCAATATCTCTAATAATTTTTATTTTTTCAATTCCATTTTTTATATATTTTTATAGAAAAAAGGGTTTTACATTAACCAATTTAACTAAAATAATTTTTCTCTATATCTTAGTTTATTTTATTTCAACAATATTTTCAGAAAATTTTTATAACTCTTTTTTTGGTTGGCAATATAGAAACAAAAGTTTTTTGATAATAACAACTATGCTTTTTTTGCCAGTTATTGCACCATTGATTTTAAATAATCAATCAAAAATTAACAAATTAATTAATATTGGAATATTTTTCTCTTCTATTTATTCTTTATATGGTATCCTTCAATTTTTTATAATTGACCCATTTTATTTTGTATCGAACATAGGCGAAAGATCTCTTTCCTTTTTCATAAACCCAAATTATTTTACTCCAATTATTTTAATTTTTCTATTTCTTTCTTTAAATGAGGTCATATTAAAAAATAAAAAATTATATTTGATACCATTTATATTAAATTTTCTATCAATTATATTAGCACAAACCTTTACAACTTTTTTAGCTTTAATTATAACTTTCCCTATTTATATTTTTTTATTAATCAAATTTTTCCCAGAATCCAAAAAGAGAATTATAAAATACATATCAATTTTTTTGATTATATTAATAGTTTTTTCTATGTTTTCGATAGTTCTTTTAAATAAATATAATCCATATTTATTAAAAAGATATACTAATTTAACAACTCTTAAAACAAGAGTTTTTTTATGGAGAGATATTGGAAAAATGGTAAAAAATGAATTTGGAATAAAAGAATATTTGATAGGTATCGGTGGAGAAAATTTAAATAGAAAATATATGCCTTATAAATCAATTGAACTTGAGAAACTTGAACCTGATAGTTTATATGACAATGCTCATAATGAGTATATAGAACAATTTGTTAAAGGTGGGTTCTTTCAATTTATAATTTATTTAATTTTAATAATTTATTCTTTAATAATTCTTTTTAATATTAGTAAAAGAAATGAAAAATTAAAAGAAACATCATTTATAGTTTTTATATCCTTATTAGCATATTCTATAAATTTGATTGGAACTTATGAAACAATTCAAATGTTTATATTTTTCTGCTTCTTACTTTCAATTGTCAACTCGTTAATTATTCTGGATAACCAACAAAATAATACAAATTCAGTTAATAATAAATTAATAATTTCTATATTCCTTATTTTATCAATTTTTAATTTTGCTTACCACTCTATCCTAAAACTTTCAAGTGATTATAGTAATAAAGCATATAATAGTTTAGGTTTTTACAATTATATTAAAGAAATTGATAAAGAAAAAAGTTTAGAAGCTCTTAATGATTCTGAATTTAAATTTTCAAAAGCAATTAAACTAAACCCTTTTGAGAAAACATTTTATCCATATTATTTAGCAAATGTTTATTATTATAAAGGTATTGAGCTAAAAGATAGTTCTTATAATATTAAAAGCATTGAAATATTAAATGATATTTTTGATTATTCTCAATATCCAAATTCCATTTATAAACTTATTGGTGATAATTATTATATTTTAAATGACATAGATAAAGCAAAAGAGTATTATAAAAAATCAATTGAGTGGTATAAATTCTTCAATGAACCAATACTATCTCTTACAAAAATATATTTGGATGAAAATAATTTAAATGAAGCAGAAAAATATGTTGATATTATTTTATCAGTAAAAGAAAATCCAGTTGCATATAGATATAAAGGGATTATTTACCTAAAAAAAGATGAAAAAGAAGTTGCAAAAAAATATCTTCAAAGAGCAATTGAATTAGGTGATAAAGAATCAGAGGAAATTATTAGAAATTTGAATTATTAATAGAATGCTAAAAATTCAGTAAAAATATATAATAGGAATCTATAATACCTATGGAAATTCTGGATTCCCGTTTACACGGGAATGACAAAATAGAGGGATTGGATTCTCGTTTACACGAGAATGACAATATGGAAATAGCGGATTCCTGTTTTCTTCATTTTCGTGAGGATTTGAATGATAAAATAGAAATGCTGGATTCCCGTTTACACGGGAATGACAAAAAGTTTTTTTCAAAAAATTTTTTAAACCTCTTAACAAAATTTAAAATAATGTTTTATTATTAAATTAATTAAAAAAATTTTAGTTTGAGACCAAGAAGGCGGTGAAATCTTCTCTCCATATGGGCGCCATGGGAGAAGAAGGAGCTTGGTGGCGTAATCGACTTGGTTAATTTTATAGGTGCCCTAAATTTTGAAAATTAGGAGGTAGAAAAGTATGTGGAAAAAAGGAAAGGGTTTTACCCTTATTGAGTTAATGGTTGTAATCGCAATTATCTTGATTCTTGCTTTAATTGCAATTCCTGCTTATAGGAATATGCAGGAAAGGGCAAAAAGGTCAAGAGTACAGAGTGATTTAAGAAATCTTGCAACTGCTCTTGAGATGTACAATACTGATTGGACTTTTTATCCAAAAATGGCGGCTGAGAATACAAGATTGGCTGATGCTGCAAATAATGCAGGTGCTGAATTATTAGGAAGCAGTAATGCTACCACTAATAAGCCATGCACAACTGAAACAACTGTAACAGGTGAATCCGCTCCAGTAGAATATATCCAACAACTCCCAATAGACCCATTTGCTACAGGTTCTGATAGTGGTAAATCATATTTTTATCAATCAGATGCTAGTGGTACGAAATGGGTCCTTTATTCAGTAAATTCATCAGTTACCACACCGGAGTACTACTGGAGAAAATCTGATGGAACAACAGGTACAACTACCACAAAACCTACTCCATAATTTCCCTAAATAATATTTGAAAAAAAGTTGAAAGTAAGAAAAGTATCGAGATTTAAGTTTAATTAGAATTAGGAGGAGAGATAATCTTCTCTCCTCCATTAAAAATATTTAAAAGGGGAAATTAAAAAGGATTTTTAAAAAGGTGATTAACTTAAAGGTATTTACAAACAAAAAAATTAATTTCAATATGGAAGAGATGGTTAACTTTGATGTTTATACAAACAAAAAAATTAATTACAATATGAAAAACCTCTTTACTTTTAACTTTTCAGAAGAGACGATTAAGTTTGATGTTTTTACAAACAAAAAAATTGATTTCAATATAAAAAATTTCTTTATTTTTAATTTTTCTAAAGATACTATTATTTTTCAATCTATTCTTAAAGAGCTGGTTAATTTTAAGTTATTTATTAATAGAGAGGATTTAATTTCAATATGAAAAACTTTTTTATCCTTAAACTTTCTAAAAAACGGTTAATTTTAAAAATTTTATCAGCAAAGAGGATTTAATTACAATATGAGAAACCTTTTTGCCTCCACCCTTTTTAAATGTATGAATAATTTTGAACTTCATTCCAAAGAGATATTTATTTTTAATTTATTTATAAGTAAAGAGTGGCTGATTACAATATGAGAAATTTTTTTACCTTTAACTTTTCCAAAGAGATTATTACCTTTAAACTATTTCCTAATGAAATATTTATTTTTAATTTATTTATAAACAAAGAGGGACTAACTATAAGATGAACGGATTTTTTACTTTTAAACTATTTTTTAAAGAGATTATTACTTTTCAATCTGTCCCTAAAGAAATGATAAATTCTGAATCATTTTTTAAAAGATTAAAGATTTTAGGGTATTTTTAAAAAGAGATGAATAAACTGCAAGATGAAATTTTTTTTGCCTTTAAATTATTCAAAAAAGGGTTAAAATTATAAGATGAAAAGATTTTCTATCTTTAAACTATTCAAAAACAAAAAAGGATTAACATTATAAGATGAAAAGGTTTTCTATCTTTAAACTATTCAAAAACAAAAAAGGATTAACATTAATTGAGGCAATGATTGCTATTGTTATTCTCGTCTTCCCAATAATAGCCACCCTCTCCTCAGTTTCCTTTTTGTATAAACAAACAAATTCCCGTAACTTAGAGCTTCTTGCTGAAAATTTAAACAATTATATCCTTGAAGATTTAAGGGGTAGAAAATTTTTTGATTCAAATTATGATCCTGATAAATCACTTAATGGGATATTTGAGCATTTACCACTATCAAAAAAAGTTCCAAATCCATTTTTTGAAGGTGCTGAATTAGAAATGAAATATGCTGAAAACTTAACTGTATCATCAGATAATTCATATTTTGATTTTTCTTTTAAAAAATCAGATGGAAATGATATTAATTTATCAAAATTCTACAATGCATTTAAATTTGATGTTTATATTACAAGATATCCATTAAATATTGAAAATCCTGATAATATTTATGAAACTATTTATAAACTAGATTTAATATTAAAATGGAATGAAGGTAAAAGAGAAAGAATTTTAAAATCATCAACAGAGATTGCTTATCATGAACCATAAAGGTTTTACTTTAATTGAATTATTAATTGCAATAACAATTTTTACTATAATTTTGGCTTCTATATATCCTGTTTTTACGCAAATTTCTACTTTTAATCAAGAAAATTATATTAGAACTACTCTTATTGATAATTTAAGAGTAGGGATGGATAGAATTGAAAGAGAAGTAAGGGATGCTTGTTTTTTGTATGAACCAACAACTCCTTTGATTTTAAATCAACCTTTAAACGATGATGTTTCAAATTCAATGTTAGTATTTTCACATAGAGATTCGCAAAATCCAGATAGGCTTGAATATGTTAGATATAGATTAGGAACTGCGAGTTATACTATAAAAACATTTCCCGAATGTAAACAGTTAATTAGAGAGATATGGGATGACGAAATAGGTAGCTGGGTTGGCTCTAATCCTGTTACAGAACCAACAATAAAAGAAATTATTTTTAAAAAGAAAGGGCAATTAGTTAGTGTTTGCATTGTTTCATATGTTAAACTAAGATTAAAGGGTAACCCTCAAGAATATATTTATTTAGGAAATATAGCATTAAGAAATAATTTAACAATAGGAGGATGTGCACCATGAAAAGATTTTTAAAAAAAGAAGGTTTTGCTTTAATCACTGTGTTTATTATAAGCGTGGTGCTTACTGGTATAATTGGCTTCACATTTATAAGTGTAAATAGACAACTAAATTTAAAGAATTTAAATTCTGGTTCAAAAAGAGCATTTACTGTTGCAGATGCAGGTTTGGAGTTTATGATTAATCAAATTCAAAATCATCATTTCTACACTTTAGCTGAACATTTAGCATTTTATGATTCACAACCACCTATAATAAATTCTTTAAAGAGTAATATTGATTTTATTAATGGCTGTTCTAACATTGATCCTGATGATAAAAATAAAATTTTAGAAGCTATCAATTTTTCTAATTATTCTTCAAGAGGACAATACTTTTATAATTTTTATACAGTTGATGTTGGAAAAAGGGAAATTTATGATGCTTCAGGTAAAGAAATTAATCTAAACAATAATCCTGATTTAGGTGTAATAACTTTAAATCCTAATTTTGCGATAGAATTAGTTAATTTTAGTGAAAAAATTAAATATATTAATTTTAACAATGATTGCTCTGGTTGTATTGAAAATATTCTAAAAGCCATTGAATCTGATATAGAAGGAAGTTATTTAATTTGGGCAAGCTATGTCATAAACCAAATTGATAATCTTATAAGTGATTTAGGTGGTTTATCTGGTGGAACCTCAGATTGTCCAACAGAAAATTTCGATAAAATTATTGTTCCATATGATATTGATTATCCTGTTACTGATACTGAAATAGAAAAAATCGAATATGAAGGTGTAATAGTTAGAACAGCAGATGTTGTTAATATTTACTCAACTGAAAATGATACTATACCAGTAAGAAAAATTGTTATATCTGCTGTAAGTTATGTTTTTAATAAGCCAGTACCAAAATCAATTTACTATAATTCAATAAAAAACAGCTTATCATTAGTTTGTCCAAGGGTTGTAGATGCAGAATATAATAAATATAGTCTTGTTGGTGGTTCAAATTTTCCACAAATTGATCATAAAATATATGTTAATGCATTAGATATTGATATAACAAACTCAAAAATTAAAAATATAGGTTTATCATATGAATTAACTGCTGTAAAAAGAGGTATTAGAGCAGAATTCCAAATTCCATTCATTTTAAATGAAAGTTCAAAAGTAAGACTTTTTTCAATGCCTGGAACAACAGTTACATGGTTTCCAGAGCCGCAACCCGATAAACCTACTTTCCCTCCATCACAAATATATCCTTTAAATTATACTCATTACATATTAGCAACTAACAATCAAATTAATTTACCATCTTCAGAACATATTTATGGTCCAGTTAGAAGCAATAATTTCATAAATTTTTATGGAGAAACTAATGATGTAATTATTTCAAGAAGAAAGATAACTTATAATGGAATATTTAAATTTATTAACAAAGAAGACAAAAAAGAAGTAACATATTATGTAGATTTTTCAAATTGGGATTCAGAATCAGAAACATATCTTCCAATTTCACCTATTCCAGGGCCTAATTCAGGTATTACTCTTAATAGCGAGAATAAAGTAAAAATAAGTAAAGATAATATAAAAGTAATAGATGCTGATGGTGTTGAAAGATCCAAAACTTGGTTTATAGATTTAAACGCAAATGGAATATATGATAATAACGATAAGATTTTTTTATATTATACAAATGAAGATCTTCCTTTAACAGATCCTAATGCTACAGACTCTTTAATTAATCAAGCAAAACAAGAGATATATAATAGTACAAGTGGAACACCTTATAATGTTTCAGTACCAAATAACGGGTATGTAGAAGTGGACTTACAAAATGATGTTTTAAAGTATAGAATAAATGGTAAAGGAAATTGGGTTTCACTTCCTATTTCATCAAATCCAGGAACAGTTATGTATATAGATGGAGAAGTTTATTTTAAAGGTGGTGGATTCTTAGATGGAAAGTTAACTATTTATGCAACAGGTGATGTCCATTTTGAAGGAGGTCCAGTTAGATATAAAGACTCTCCTAAATCTAATAATGATCAAGATTATCCAAACGATACAACTGATATAGATATGTTAGGAATAATAACACCTGGAAAAGTTTATATGAATAATAATTCATCTAATTCTATGAAGGTTGATGTTAACATAATAACTGGAAGTGGTATAGTGTCAAATAAAAATCATCCTAATAAAATTAAAATCCAAGGTTCAATGACTTTTTATGATACTTACACTGGAGAATATAGATATGAACTTTTAAATTTTGATTATAACCTTTTTGTAACAAGACCTCCAATGTTTCCTATGCTTAATATGCCTTGTCCAACTCCATCTGTTCTTATTTCTCCTACTTACGGAGTAACGGGTGTACCATTAAAACCTACCTTTAAATGGAAACCATCTTTTGGTGCTCCTCCAATAACATATACACTTCAAATTTCTACTGATGAAAACTTCTCAAATATTATTTACAATCAAAATGTTGGAAATAATACAACTTATACTTTAAATTTTGATTTAAATTTAGATACCACTTACTATTGGAGAGTGAAAGCTTCAAATAATGTATGTGATGATTATTCTGCAACATTTTATTTCAAAACTCAAAAAGATCCCGATGATGAAATAACTGAAAAAATAATTAGTGATATGCCTATTTATGGCCAGGTAGTTGAATGCTACTTTTCAAGAAGGTTATGGAGGGAGATGGCTAATCCACCATAAACTTTTGTTAATTTTTTAAAGGAAAAATGATTTTTAATAAAAAGGGATTTACATTAATCGAATTAATGACAGTAATAGCAATTATTACTATAATATCTGGAAGTGTTATATATTTATCACCAAAATTAATTACAAGACAGAGATTGAAAAATGATGCATGGCAAGTTCTCAATGATATTAAAGAAGTTCAGGAAAGAGCAAGAGCTCAACTTGAAAGATTAAAAATTGAAATTGATTTAAACAGTAAAACTTCTTATAAATACGAAAAAAGAAAAAATGCATTTAGTAGTGGAGGTAGTGAAAATATTGGTATTAGAAATTTAACAAATCAGATTTTTTTTAAAAGTGTCAGGATTGGAAATACAACTTATGGAACAGGGAAATTCGTCTTTATGTATGATGAATGGGGTTCACCAAAGAAAATAGAAACGGGTGAATCTGGTGAGGTTATTAGTGATTTAGGAGAGATTGTTATAACTATCGAGACAACTTCTTTGAAGAATAGTGAAGGAAACAATTTATCTGTTGATATAATTGTTGCACCAGGAACTGGCAGATTAAGAATGGATGGTCCCAAATAAAAATTAGTGTACACGGGGTCAGGCACCTTGTACACTAAAATCTAAATAATAAAAACTTATAACGAAAAGTTAAAATATATTCTCTGTAAATCAGTACATAATAGGAGTTAAGAGACTCAAGTGGAGTAAAAAGTTATAAGAAATAAATTTGTAAATTTTTGTTACCATAAATGAATTTAAATTAAGATGAATTAAATAAAGGTGATATAATTAACCTATGAAAAAGAATCTACTTAAAAAAATTATTGTTGATCCTGAAATATGTCATGGAAAACCAGTAATAAAAGGAACAAGAATAACTGTTTCAACAATTCTTGATAATCTTGCAGAGGGTTTACCATTTGATGAAATAATAAAGAACTATCCATCATTAACTATAGATGATATAAAAGCAGCAATCATATATGCTTTAAAATTGTCTGATGAAGAAATAATTTTATTAAAATGAGATTTAAAATTGATGAAAATTAAAATCAAAAGGATCAATTGGAATAATTATATTAAGACCATCAAAACAAAGTTTATCAATAATAAAAAACATAATAAATCTTCTTATAAAAGTTCTTAGAAAAAGAGAAGTAGAAGAACATGAAATATGGATAGTTGATGAAACAAGAATTAGAATAAGAAAAAAAATTTAATTAAAAACAAAATCGTATATTATATTAGAGAGTAGTGTACACGGGGTCAGGCACCTTGTACACTAATTTTTAAAATCAAATTAGTAATTTAATAGAAATTCAATAAACGGTATAAAGGCAATTTTTTTATTATGATAAAATTAATTTATGAATAGATATTTAGATTGGTATGAACAGGCAAAAATAGATTTCGAAAAAGCAAAGAATGATTTAGAGTTAGGATATTATGAATGGTGCTGCTTTGGTGTATATCCGAATAGTTTTGCTGAAGGTAAACCATCTGACTATTATAATAAAAGAATGGCAGAGGAGGCAATTGATGCAGCAGATAAAATCATTGGGTTCTGCGAAAATTATATCATTAAATAAAGAGATAGCATTGAAAGAGATAAAAAAAGTTGCTGAAAAAATAAAAGAAGAAGAAAAAGAAAATATTTTAGATATAATAATCTTTGGTTCAATTGCAAAAAATAATTACACTGGAACAAGTGATGTTGATATTGCTATTATTTTAAAAGAAAGTGAATTAAGTTTTATTGAAAGAATAGTTAAATACAGAAAATATTTTGATTTAGATATTGGAGTTGATCTTTTTGTATATACTTTTTCTGAATTTGAAAAAATGAAAAGAGAAAATAATTTTTTTGTAAAAGAAATAATAGATTATGGTATTTCTGTTTTAAAACAATAAATTCAAATTCTATAGTTGGAAGATTTTAATTTTTAAAATACATAACAATGTATATAAAATTGAAAAACAAGTACATTGCAATGCACATAAATTTCAATATTCATAAAAAGTTGTTTTAAATCTGAATTATTAGATTAAAGTTAAACATCTCAAGAAAATTTATCTTAATTATGAATCTAATTTAATAAATATGTGAAGAGAGATAATTTTGGAAAAACATTAGAAACATCAAAGCTAACAGAAAATTTGATTAATTTT
>Ga0209720_1003199_pt1 | contig 11483 bp, 16 predicted proteins | sample AD_JPNMR3_MetaG_FD_184426 | JGI IMG/M metagenome (GOLD analysis project Ga0209720, IMG submission 184426) | Active sludge microbial communities of municipal wastewater-treating anaerobic digesters from Japan - AD_JPNMR3_MetaG (SPAdes) (version 2) | ecosystem: Engineered > Bioreactor > Anaerobic...
CGAAGTACAAAATATGTAAAATTATGTAAGTGTGCAAAAAGTGCACAAGACGATTATACCACATTTGAAATTGTGAGTAGAGAATGTACAGGAAAAAGAAAAGGATGTGAATGTTCAGTAATACTGATTACCATCTCTTCTCCACACTTCTCACAAGTTGGCTTTTGAGTCTCGTTTGCTTTCTGCAGCACGACTTCCTCATGCCCGCACTTTTTGCAGACGTACCTGTATAATGGCATGCAACCACTTCTCAAAATTCAAATTCATTATCTATTGTATACAGTGATGAAAAATATAAGTGCCTTATCTCCTGCTAATATTCTGATGTATCTGACAAATTAGCTCGAAGTTGTGCCTACATAGTCAAACTATATATTCCATATTTGGTTACTTCAGCAACGTTATTTTGAAATAGCTCTGGTCCTATTATTATGTACGGCAGCAAATCTAACATATCACCATCGTCGTCTCCTGCTATCTATACAGCTAGTGGTTGAGGCACATCGATTGTATTATTCTAAGAGAATCCTGCAATTCGTGCATGTGGCATTTGACCTATGATAGGATGCCGCTCTACTGCTCCCCATAATTCGCCATGCGACTTAGCGAATGTTTCTCTTACCTGCATATATGGACTATCCATTATGAATCTTTTTCCCCAATCGTTTCCATATCCCTATTTACCAAGTGCCACGCTGCCAGCATATTCCTATATGAATTCGTTTGACTTGGGTACATACGTTGACACGCCACGCATATAAGTTCTTAAATTCTACTATGGAATTGTTTCAGGAGTTAAGCCGAGGAACTACTAATATTGTTCCTACAATCTATTGGCTATTTGATTAGCGAACTTATCGTCCTATACAGATAACACAGATACTTCGTAGTTATTTAGCTGATCATATCTTAACACAGGCACATTCTATGTAACAGTCTCTACTATATCTCTATTATTCGTATACTTAGTAGACTACTACTATCTAGACATAAATACCTGATGCTTGCCTGCCGCATTTCTTTTTCCACCTGCATTGCCATTTACTAATATAACTTGATTCTTCCATCTAGAGAACAACGTATCAACATCGCCCTTATCTCTGATCTACTAAAGATTAGACTACTCCATATCTGAGAAGCCTAGTGATTGAAGAGTTATAGGATTGCCATTGCTATCAGTTCCCAAATCCAAGCCAGCAAGATACTTGAATTCTGCTACCTTTTTATCATCTGTAAAATACTGCCTTAGTTCAGTCTCGGATATCTAACCGGATTTGAGCTAGCTAGCCATTAGAACTTTGAACTATTTCTCTGGTGCTCTAACGCCGCCTAAGTCATGTCTAGCAGTTGCGTGTGTAGCATATATCTATGTACCATGTTTCTTATTTAACCCTCTGATGAATCCTCTTGTTTGTATATTACCAAGCTACATCTACCTTGATGCATAGAATGGGAACTAACCTTCCAACTAATCTCTGTCATTCTTCTAAGCATATTGTATCAATGAGTATGCACCCTAGAATGTATTTATGAACGTTTCACCTTCCAAAGACAGGTGGAATGTACTGCCTGTATATCCAAATAGCTTTGGAGTACGTAACCTTAACATTCTGGCATATGTAGTCTTTCCTTCGTTTCTAGTCTATATAGTCTATATATTTCCCTATTCCTCAGCTATAGAAATCAATTCATCAACTTCGTGGAATTCAGACCACTAATTTCTGACACCAAGATCTGCGTTCTTAGTTAGCTTTCTTAAAAAGTCTATACCAATCTACGGAAGTAATACTTCATCGCCTGCAAATTCCTATAATCTTCTTGCCTGCTATTCTGAAATTGATAATACGCTTGTGCCAGTATCAAGTGTTGTGCGTTGATTACTTGCTATCTCGCCTAGCAATTGCAATAATTCAGCAGTTCTACGCATTTGCGGATTGACACCTGCAGCTCGCATAAACTATTGAGATGTGTAAAGTAATCTCTGCTAGTTATTATGCACAACTCTCTGGCTTCGTGCCTAGCCGAACAGATTTACATACGACTTCATCTAATCCATTAAAGTCATATTGCGCTAGCTCTTTATCCCAGCCTAACGTTTAATATATCCAGTGCGAGTTTTATAAGTACCAATAACATTCTTTTCCATTAACTACTAAACCATACCAGCCTACTAACCTTCAGCTGAAGTAGACGTAAGATTTTGTAGCATTATACTTTCTTCTGTTGTACGAGAGTTCGGGTCGCCTGCGAATAGCATACCTAACATACCTGATTGTCTGAACAATCTCAATTGCGGCAATACTTGTGCCTACATAGGCGACATCTCAGACCACTTAACATTCTGACTCTTACCTGCGTAGTTATACATTTTCATAAATATAAGAGGCAATCTCATACCTGTAGCAAACTCTTTACCGTTTTCAGTTACAAACACTTCGCCGACCATTTTATCCATGAAGATATTTGTCATTATCTAATTCTTATCGACTATGCCTTCCATATCAGAAACATTGAAAATAGGTAGATTGTTTAGTATAGAACTAGCATCTTTGCCTTTGTAGCCCTATGAACTAGAAATTAGACTCCCAAATGCCTTTTCAAATGTATTGTCACCATATATATATCTATACTATCTTAACTATCCTAATCCAAACTCTGCCATTTTATTCTTTCTCTTACTCTGGTCATTCATTATACCGCCGACAGACACTAGCTTACCATTAATTTTAACCTGAAGTGGTCTATCGAATAAGAATGTACTTATACCTTTCGACCTAGCAACGCCAGTCCATTTCGTAAGTTCTGGTACTGGCCTCGTTTCGAACTCGCCATACTTGCCAATTGTTACGTATCTCAATGATTCTTGTAATGGCTTATACATAAACACCTAGTCTCCTGCGAAGTTCAAGTCTGTGCCTAATACATTACGCAGGAACTATTGCATTTCGTCGCCTTCTTTATTCATTACAAGCATAGGCACTATAAGTCCATCGGTTTCAGATGTTTCGAATTCATCTTGAAACACATTACCAAATCTCTAAGTAAGAAGGAACTTTCTTTTATTTCTATTAATCTGGTAGATTTCTTCCACAATCTTATCAGTCTGTCTTGCAGAATGGTCTATTGACAACCACGGTGCGGACTAACCCATTGTATTTATCTACCTTACAGTATCAGTTTCAAATGCAACTGGGTTTAATTGTTCTTGTATAGGAGTAGCGTAGTGGCCATATGGTTTAAGTGATACGACTGAACCAACAACGTTTGGTGATGATACTGATATAGCATCTACTAAGTTATGCGGCACAAGCCACATTTGTACACCTTGCTGGTCGAATCTATGAGGAAACAACAGATAATCCTATGTTTTCTGTACATCGAACGTGCCAGCCCGCATGTTCTATGATTTATAATATAGCTACTCCATCTAATGTTGTGCTCTTGTTTTCTATACTCTTAACGTATTATCTGCAATAATGTAACTCATATCAACATTCTAGAATTCTGGCAGTGATGGATTTACCGTACGTTCTTTGAATGTTTTTGTTGCATCATCATACACAAAGTGTGTCATAGTATATGCTTTATTTTTGCTGTCATAGTTAAATGTAATTGGTTTGCCATTGGTATCTAATAATCTATTTGACAAAATGCTGACTAATCTACTCTTTTGTTCATCCTACATCTAATACTTATTGTCTTTACCTAGTCTCAACTATATAAAATCCTCTAATACCTCTCTGCTTGCCTTATCAGGGCTTATGCTTAATGATTGTAGGTATTCTGTCAATTGTGATTGGTCGAATAGCTCTCCGTATATGAACTACATTTCTCTATCAGTATCTACAAGGTTAGATGACATGAATGCCTATCGTTCATATTCAAACCCTTCAAACGTGAAATCGAATCTGCTAGATGTATACTATCTTCTTATAAACTCTCTAGATAGTCCTTGCATTATGTCGGATTTTACGCTAGAGTTCACAGTAGTATAAGTACCGATAGGCAAACCCATATTGCTTGGATTATACATGAATCTAGTGAAGTTATGTATATTAGAGCCCATGCCATATTTCATTGCACTGTAAACGATTTTAGGTTGAACGAATACTTTATTCTATACCTCATGTGCTCTATAGCTAGAGTACTCATAGTAATCAGAACTAAGACTTGGCGTTACGAATAGCCCGCCTGATTTCGTCTAGTCGAATGGCACGACTATTCCAGTATGGTACAGTTTGTATATTAAACCTTTACGAATCTATTCTTCTTCTTCAAACTCTGATTCTTCCTACTACGATTCAACATTTTCGGTGTAAGATGACATTTGTTCGTCTATCTTTTTAAGTTGATTTCGTATTTCCTATTTATAATTCTGTAAATCTTCATTGGTCTATCCATTTTGCGACAAGTACCAAGTCTTTTTTCTAAATAGAGACGGGAGCTACTTATCTAACGTTGTTCCCTAGCTATACACATCACCCTAGATAAGTTGTCTGTACTTACCATACGAGCCGCCTTTCTTTACCTACATATCGAATCCTCTATTTGTCTATGATGTTATCTATAAAAAGCTATCCTTCGGCTCTCTTAACAGCCTGTACCTAGACATATCGTTTAGTGTTCCAAATTCTCTGAACGGCTCTATTATCTAATTTGTCAGTGGTTCCATTTGTCGCCATGCAATTTCTGCTATCTACAACTAGCCAGCGTATGGAGTTTGTGATAAATAATCGACATAGTCATTATACTATCTTACTTTAGCTAGCTTAGTAACATTTTTATATGAATCAGCATTTTCTTCTGCCAATCTTGATATTGCTTCTAACTTTATAAAATCATCCTATAGCCCGTGAAATGATACTTTTTTCTTATCAGTTACCTTCAACGAAATCAATTCATCTGGCGTATATTGAGAATAAACCTCTGCTAGATCCTTAGTAAAGAATTTGGAATACCATTCATCGCCGATTACATCATCCATGTATTTTTTTATAATTGCGTCTTTAAGTACAGGCTACCAATCTTTAATATCTGGTGGTATGAAAAGTGTGGAATTCTCAGGTGCACCTGTATAGTAACTTAACCGCTTAAAATTTTCTCGAAATACTTGTTCAATATCTCCTGGTAATACTTCATCAAAATATCCTAGTTTGGAAAACATTGTATATGCTAAATTATATACATCGCTCTTGAAAGGCCTATATGTAGATGCTTTCCTATTATTCTTAACTGATTTCTGATTACCTTTAGCTACTTGCTGGCCCTTCTTAAATTTCTTCCTATCTTCTCTAGGTTCTTTATTGAGATACAGCTCAACCTATGCATTCTATTGTTCTTCTGCAAATTTTCTTTCTTTATACAACTCTTCTATAACATCGTTATATACATCGATGGACGTATTGCTTAGATCTTTCTCTGATATATTTAGCATCTTCTAAATATTAGAGATATACTTGCCCTACTCTTTATTATATACATTTGGATCTAGATACACATTATCGGCCATTCTGAACAGGTTCTGATACTAACTCTTATTCATAGCTTCTATACCTGTTTTATTGAATGAATTTACTATTACATCTTGCATGGTTTCGACAACGCCGAGCGATACCAATGATTGAGTCATCATGTCGGCGTTTTGCTTATTGCCTAATGCTTTACTCATATTTATATAAGTTTGCATATTAGTATACTAAGTCAACAATTTAAGACTTTCTGGCTAATTGCTTGATACAACAAGCTTAGACTTGTTTAGCATATCCTCGTAAAGAAATCTAGTTAACTATTGCAAATTAGGTTTATTTCTTGTGCTTCTAATACCAGTGAAGCCATATTTTTCGTCGCCCTCAAACAAAAATTTCTGTGCTGTCTACTAATCAAGGTCAGACAATTTAGTACCTGATGCTACTATTTTGTCAACCTATTGTCCAAACTCTTCTATAAAGTCAGATTGGAATCCATAGCTTGCCAAATTCTATCTATTCTAGTACAGTGCTGATATTATGGTTGTCTAGTTGAATTGTTCTATATTGCCGGCGTTAAGTGCATTGTAAAGAGATGAGTTGATTAACTGCATGAATCCAGAGTCGTTTGGATCGTACTTTTGATTATTCTACAAATCGCTTAGTATTGTTGAGATAAACACTTGCGTGTTAGACTTATCGAGAGCTTTCTGCGGGTCTTGCATCATAACCGACTATATGTTGACTAAGTTATTATATTCATACTCCCTGAATTTCCTAAACATATTGTTTATCTTTTCAGGATTACCACCGCTATCAAACATAATCTTTTCTAATTCTTCTCTCATACTTACATTACTGCTTGGTGTTGTTGCATCAAGATTAACTAGTTGAGACATTCTCTATAGCACAGGGTCATACTACTATATATCAACGCCGACCAAGTCGCTTATGCTTCTTACCTGTGATATTATGCTATTTCGCTCTTCGTTTGTTATCGCATTTATAACCTACGTCTTGAAGATAGGCTATAGTTTACTGGCAACTAAATCTATTGGATGTCCACTATTTTTGTCGTATTTTACGTTATCCTACTATATTTCAAATGATTTCTTATACGCTTCACGTGAGATTAGCTAGCCTTGTATGTTGTACTATATGTTAGACATCTAATTATATTCAGATTGACTAATATTCCCTGCACTTAATTGAGCATTTAAATAATTATTGAATCCAGTATATATACGCTATATATTTGTGTCGCTAGCGTCGCCACGCTATTGTTCTAACTACTCTCTGAAATATTTATTGCTCAATATATATTCTGGTGCATCTGTATATTTGCCAAGCTGTTTTATAAACGTGTCTACATCTACAGGACCTGTTCCATTCTGTCCATTAGTAAAGAAATTATAACTGCTTTCAGCAACCTAGTAATTTTGAACTGTATCGTTAACGAAATCAGAAAAACTCTTTAGCGGGTTAAGCAATGCGTCTATAGCTATACCGGCTGTGCCTTTAGTCTTCAAACCTATTGTGGCGTTGATCATATCCGCCACTGGTATTATATTTCCAAACTTATCTCTCTTAACTTTTTCTGATTTAGATACCAGATTATCAAACGTTAAGCCGAGCCCATACTCAAATTGGTCACGTATGTCTGGCTGCAAATTGTTCTATATTAGCTATTCTAACTATTGTAGATTAGTTCTATTAGAACCATCAGGAACTTTCTACTACCAATCATCAATCTGTTTATTGAAATTATTTAATTGGTCACCAGTAAACAATATTGTGCCAATGTGCTTTAATCTTTCTATCTATCTTTGTGCTTCTGTCTATACGTGTGTCTTCTTGTCCGTATCAGACATTTTGTCGTATAGCGTTAAATCTGTTTCTACGCCTGTTATTATAGAGAAGAAGCCTCTTAACTCACTAGCCTATTTAAGCTATTTCTAACTATCAGGATCAGAAAAGCTCTATAATGTATTGAGCATTTCTAATGGATTTATATTTTCTGATCCGCCCTACACAAATTTACTTTCTACTAATGGTAGCTACTTTTTTACAGCATCAGCAGTGCCAGATGGCTAGAGAACATCGTTGTATAATTGCTTAAGCGGGTTTAGTTTGCTTTGAACTTCTCTAACATAATTGGCTATGTTCGTGAGTTGATCTACATTTGTAGATGGCTGGGATTTCTTAATATAATCTATTATATCTTGAATTAATTTAGGGGCGTTATTGCCCTCAGCTGTAATTGTATTATTTTGCCACTGAATATCAACACTAGTTACTTGCTGCCTAATTTCTTTAGGCAGTCTCTGCAGTAAGTCGGAATCATTAGACTAAGTAACATTTAATATTTGCCCAACTAGTCTAGCAAACGATGGTGCACCAGCGAATAAATCAGCCATAGCTTATACACTCCTCAACCGTATATCTACTAATATGGATTAGCACCGAACACGCCCTAGTCATTTACTATCTGCCTAGTTACCATCTAATTGTTAACGGCACGCATTATTAGTTGTTCTTCCTATCTTGAATAGGACATATCATTTTGATGCTACTAAGACACAGAGCCAGAGATACCCTATAGCCGACGATAGTATTTCATGTTTGCCGTGTTCTTATACGAATTAGAAATCTAAGTGCCTATAGCCTCAGTTAATGTAAAAGCCTTATCCCACATTTGATATGTCTGAACAGCTTCAAGCTAACTTGTTATTCCAGAGAATACAGACGACCATTTCCACTATGATAGAATATTCTTAGCTTCTTCTTTAGTTACTTCCTTCTATCCAATCTTAATCATTTCGCCATCTTTAGCCTACTTAACCTACTTAGCGAATTTATCGTAATTAGCATATCCTAAACCCTTCATTTCTTTGCCAATATAATCGTATGCATTATGCATTTCACTAGAGAAACGTATCCAGCCTTGATCGAGTTTACCGCCAGATACGGTTGGAATTGGTTTGCCAGATAGTTCGCTTACTGTCTTAGCACCTTTAGATAATCGTTCTCCCCACTTATATGTGGGGATTTTGCTATACCAATGTTCATATGTATATTTATTTAATCTTCCAAGCAATTTAGGGTCAGTAAAGTTTACTTTGTAGCCGAGCGGTGATATGCCCCAAAGTGATATGTTACTTTCAAGCTAATAATATGCAGAGGCTGTTAATGCCATCTGCCCAGCTAGTTTAGGTATAGTCTACCATCCGCTCTACTCAGGAGTGTACTATTGTTCTCTATTAAGGTCATATATATATCCAGGCATATATTATCCTCCTCACAAGTACATACGTTCTATCTTCTGGCCTGTAAGAGCTTTACGCTACTACTAGCCCTTATCTTCAGAAATATTTATCTATTTCTATGCTCCGACAAGCTAGGAGATTTGTACTGTACCAACAAGCTATGAAGCAGCTATAGACTTCCATGTAATTTTTGAAGGCACATCTACATCTTTTATCTTATCTGCGACATCGGCCTAATCTATTTCTTGAAACTATTTTTTAAATCTGCCTTTGAATTTAGTATTGCCCTATACTTCCTTCTATTTCTTATATTCTGCATACAAGCCATTGTCATCACCTATACGTCCAACTTTTTTAGATACATCATCAAATTCTTTTCTCTATTTTTCTAATTCTGCAGGATCGAAAGTATCATCCTTTATTGGAGTATTATCATTAAGCCATTTTTCTACGCTCTTCGTATCATTTAAGTCAACGTCATAGCCGGCCTATTTTACTTCATCTTCTATCTACTTCGTCTTAATATCGTAGTCATCAAGATCTTCGGTGCTTCCAACGACTTCTCTATATCTATTTAGAATATCTTCTTTTTGATTCTATTTTGTTTGTATTTGTTTTTCTCTCTATGTTTCTAAATCCTATATTCTCTGTTGTAACTTGCTTACGTTTTCCTGCTAGCCATAGAACTATTCTTTCTACTCTTTGTACTGTTTAAGCGCAGCTTGTTGCTTAGTCCCGCTTTTGAGCTAATGTCTAACTACATATCCTCCAGCTATGTCCCATAGTCTATTGCCGATGAACTTAGCTACTTTACCACCTGTAATTTCTTCATTACTCTTAGATTTCTTCTTTGCCTTCATTATATCTTCTGAACCGGCACCTGCTCTCTTCCTGCTTCTCTATTTCTTTGTATTAGTACCTAAACGCTATATTGACTAATCGCCGGCAATATATACGTTGCTACTTTTTGCAATAGATATTAATTCACTTGGCTTTGCCCCAGCATCCACTTGTGACTATAATTCGTTATATAATTTTCTAGCATCATCTTTATTACTAGTATGCTGTCTCTAATAGCGTTTTAACTCTTTCTTTAATTTAGCAGGAGAGTTACTAAGGTTACGTAATCGATTAGTCTCAGCTCGTTCTAACGCCATTCTTTTTACTCGTTCTTTTGCTTTATCATTTAGCGATATAGTCCCATTAGGATTCTTAACAAAACCAGGATCTTCAATTAATGGCTTATCCATTACATCTTGCATATGTGTATCAGCCATATTTTCTACAAGTGTTTCTTCGGATATATTAGGTGCTTTATTACCAAGATGTTCTTTTTGAATTCTAATTAGTTCTTTTGCTTCTTCTTCAGCAACTGTTTCGTTATATCCTTTTATAGTCAAATCATTTACTAGATTGACATCTACGTTATTGTTTTTATCAACTACATTTAGATGCTAATCTTTGCCATACATATTGTCAAATTCTTTGTACAACTTATTTATATCAGTTTCTCTTGCACCATTATCATAAAGTGGCGAGTTTGGATCGCTATATACTTTATCCCACTCTAGCAAATCCAATTTGTTTTGATTTGTTAATTTCGGCTACTATTCCTACTACCCTTCTCCAAATACTTTGTTAAACTAATCATTTATTTTATAGTCCTTTTCCTTTAAGTTATGTTCTTTTATTAATTCAATAATTTTCTATTCGTTATCTCGTCTAATATTTTCTTGTATCTATTGATCATATACTGCATCAATTTCTTTCTTAATTTTATTTTGCTTTGTTTCATATTCTCTTACAAGTCGACGTTTCTCTTTCAAAGGCACATTGCGATTCTTATACTAATCGTCATCGCCGTAGTATTCTTCAAATTTCTGTATTACTATTTTATTCTTTTCTTCAGGAGTTAATGGTTTGCCAGGTTGTCCATTCTCAGCCATAAGTAAAACACCCTCTTTCAATGTTGGTACTTATACATAGAGTTAATTAACTTATTGCGATGTATACTATTTGCGGAGGTGGTTAGATGGTATTTGGATACTATACTGACGAGTTAGTGAATCTAGATTCAGTGAATTACGATTATATAATGGCGCCGAAAGTATATGATATAGGTGGGTCTAGATTGGTTGAACTGCCGTATCAATTCTATTCTGAAACCGGGCGGCTAATACTTTATTTTGGACATGGCGATAGCACATGCTCATTAGACTGGGAAGAGTTCCTGCGTGTAAGCCAGATGTATAGAGAGACAAACATTGTAAGCAAGCGTATGGAAGAGTGCATGAACTTAGTGCAAATGAAGTATGTGCATTACTACAAGGAACTCATAGGTTTTGACATAATATGCGAGAATGCTGAAGAATTAGCAGAGTAGATAGAAGATTGCGAATACTATGAACTTAAATACTCAGATGTAGATGGTCACATACTAGATAGTTTCTCGCCTGTATATGTTGACAAGAATATCAGATGCGTTGGAATATCTATGGAATGGCACAAAGACCACAAGCATACTGACAACATACTAGAAGTAATGGGTGCTGGCGGGACATCTGTTAGAAGTTTCAATGTAGAGTTATTGCCATTTAAGGTAAGCGACTTAGCAATCAACGCACAAATTTGAAGAATGAAAGGGAGACAGAAGAGATGGAAAATAAACAACAAAATGAATTAGGGACAAAAAATATAAGTAAGTTACTTTTTAGTATGGCTATTCCTGCAATTACAGCAAAGATTATTTACC
>Ga0209720_1003203_pt1 | contig 11477 bp, 9 predicted proteins | sample AD_JPNMR3_MetaG_FD_184426 | JGI IMG/M metagenome (GOLD analysis project Ga0209720, IMG submission 184426) | Active sludge microbial communities of municipal wastewater-treating anaerobic digesters from Japan - AD_JPNMR3_MetaG (SPAdes) (version 2) | ecosystem: Engineered > Bioreactor > Anaerobic >...
ATTAAAATGTTAAGAAAGATGAGAGGATTCACCCTCATCGAAATGCTCATCGTCGTGGCCATTATCGGAATTCTGGCCGCATTGTTAATCCCCAACGCCATGTCAGCTCTGCAGAAAGCCAAACAGAAAGGCACCATGAAGGATATTAACACCATCGCCGCTGCCATGATGGATTATGTTACGGAAAGAGGCGTGGCACCAGCAAATGCCCCCAACGGGCCAATTACGGCTGGTAGCCCATTTGTAGAGGATATGGAGAGCCTTTACATCAAAGTATTTCCTATAAACGATCAGTGGGGCCACCCATATCTGGTTTATACAGGAACTGAGGCTGAGGGGCAGTGGGATGTAGGTTATCCTGATAGCACAGAGTTTGGTGCTGATGAATTTTTGGTGGGTTCATATGGTAGAGATGGTAAGGAAACTGGGCCCGATTTCAATCCTGAAGACACAGCTGCAAGTTTGTATGAAGTTACCACCATGAAGGATTTCAATAACGATATAGTCAATTGGAATGGTAGCTTAGTAATCGGTCCTCGCGCCGCCGCTGGCACTACTTGATCATAAGTTAGCAGAATTGAATTTCGTGGAGGGCGGCTTCGGCCGCCCTTTTTTTATGCCTCAAACGAGCCAAAGACCAAGGTTTTGAATCCCTTTTTTTCTTCAAGAGTGGTATTTAAATTAAGACTAACACATGATGAACAGCCAAGCCAAATTTGTCTCCCTTCTTTTTTTGTTACCAATACTTGATGAGAGATCAAAAAAATAGGTTTAGCAGAAGCAGCTCCAGCCTCCCTTTTTATGATAAAAACTTAAATAAATTGAATCTTTGCCTGGGTGGTTAACCAGGATTTCCCTATTTCCTCTACTTTAATTTAACTCTATCAGCTTTTTCGGATTTCTGGATAAATGGTTGCTATCTTCCTGATTATTGGATCAAACACCTGGCAGGTCTGGCTTTTGAATAAAGGCTAAAGGCTATAATTCCAAAAAAATAATCCTAACCTAAAAATACAAGTTAGAGACTACCAGGAAAATTAACTGTTTAACTTCTTAGAAGGTTTGATATTTTTGTTTCGGAAAATCGCCACCTGATGGATGTATAAAGGCCTGCTCAGCACAACCGGCTCAAGCTCGATTTTACTGAAGTCTGTGAGGTTGGAATGCTTGGAGGTTCTCTTCTGGGTCAGCCCGAGATTCTCTAATACTTTGAGGAGCCAATCCCAGCGGGGATGCGGGGAAGAAAGCATTATCAGGCCGTCTTTTTTTCATAAATTACAGAGAGCTTCGAGGCAATCAACATGTTCAATAACCTCAAGCGCAACTACAGCGTCGAATGATTCTTTATCCATGCCCAGACCCTGCCAGTTTAATATATCACCCACTATATCAGCCGGTTCCTTCAAGTCCAGGGTAACAGCTCGATGTCCATGCTGGCGAAGCTGGCTTGAAAACCATCCATCCCCGGCACCGACCTCAAGAATGTAGGATTCTGGCTTTAGATGTTTTAGAAGCAGCTTAAGCTTCTTTCGTCTTGATATTTCGCTTATGATTGGTTGTCTCTTCGTGGTTGTTTCCCTTTTTTCCATTTTATTTTAATCTTATCAGTCTTATTCAGGCTGTTTCATGATATTCTTCCTCAACATTTATCTCCCAGGGAGAGAGATGTTCTCCCAGGAGGTTCCTGGCCGCATAGATACCCGAAAGCATGGAATGGTCCATGTTATTGTAGCGGTGGAGACCATTCCGTCCAATTGTCTGAATACTCGGCAATGTATTAAGGTAATCCTTTACTATTTTTACCCGCGCTTGATAATTTGGAGAATAAACCGGATAGGCTTTGGGCACCTTTATAACCACCGAGTCAATCAAGTCTTTTGCCTCGGCAAAACGGAGCCTGGTTAAATCTTCTATCGCCATGTCAATCAGATTGCTTTGGGTCTGGCTCCAGATTGGATCTGAGTCGAAACAGAAGTATTCAAGACCGAGCGAAGTAGTTACCGGGTCAGGCACCATTTCCGGATTCCAGTTTTTAAAATTTTGTAGTCTGCCAGCATTTATCTCAGGAGAATGGATATAAATCCAGTTATCAGGGAAGATATTGTCCCTATTTAGAATCACGCCAATAGTGATGAAATCGCGATAAGCTAAGTTTCTGGCAGAGGTAATGACCACATCGGGCGGAGCCGGATGGAGCGATAAGATAAGCTCAGATAGAGGGGAGGTCGAAATTAAAGCATCTCCTTTAATTTCTTCTATCTGGCCGTTGGCCTCAACTTTAACTGTTACCTTATTTTCATCTAGGAGGTTTATTCCCAGTGCTTTTGTTCTTAGCTCTACCTTACCTCCTTGAGACTTAATTGAATCTGCCATTTTTTCCCAGAACTGGCCAGGGCCTCGCCTGGGATATTGAAATTCATCAATGAGCGTCCTAACCTTTTGCTTACCGGTCAGCCCAAAAGCATTGAGGACGGCTGTGATCAAGGAAAGCCCTTGAATCCTCTGGGCGGCCCAGTCGGCGCTTATCTCCTGGCAGGGAATTCCCCAGACCTTTTCTGTGTAAGTTTTAAAAAAGATTTCATAAAGCTGGCGGCCGAACTGATTGACGACCCACTCCTCAAAGGTGGTGGGGTTCGGATAGGGTTTGAGACGGGCTTTAAAGTAGCTAAAGACTGATGAAGTGGCAGTAAGAGGGCCAAGATTCCACAGGGCATTAAAAGGTTTAATTGGGTAATAGAAAAATTTTCCCCGGTAATAAATCCTGGAAAGGCGAGGGCGGGTTAAAAAATCATTAGGCAGAACTTCTTGCCAGATTTTCTGAACTTCAGGAAATTTCGTAAAGAACCGGTGCCCGCCCTGATCAAATAGATACCCTTTGTAGTTAATAGTCTTAGCGATTCCGCCGACCTGAGAGTCCTTCTCGATCACGATGACTTGCTGACCATTTTTGGCTAACTCATAAGCGGCAGTAAGACCAGCGGGCCCGCCTCCGATGACGATTACCTTCATCAGTCTTGCTCCTTTTTAGATTCCTCTCTCAGGTATTAAATTGGAGGGATTTGATTCAGTCATTTTATAGATTTTTTCGTTTATTCTTTTAGCCAGGGAGGCGTTTCCGGACTTAAAATAGCAAACCGCTAAGCGCTTGTATTGCTCAAAGCGATGCTCTGGATAGGGCTCAAGTTGGAGAATGGCTTCGTAATACATAGAAGCTTTATTGTAATTTTTTTGTGCCTCTTCTTGAGAAGCCAGTTTGGCCAGAAAATCAAGGTTAAACTGTGAGACGGGGATGTTGCTGAATCCTTTTAAAAATTCCGAAAATTCAGGTGAATAAGAACTGAAAAAATCGGCGGGAGAGGAGATTAATTGAACTGGTAGTTGTTTGTCGGTGGCGGCGAGAACGGGATTGAATGATATCTGCCCGTTTTTCAATTTAACTTCATGAAGCATGGCTTTTTTAGTAGTATAAAGAAACAAATAAACTTTTTTGTCCGGATAGCAGCCGAAAAGTTTCTCGAGATATTGCGGCTTATAAAGGCCATATACAAGACTTTGTTTCAAATAGGGATCATTTTGAGTGAAGCCGGCTGTCCAGCCTGTGTCGGGGAAATATTTATTGGCCATATACAAAGGTCTCAGCAAAACTACAGCATTATCTATATTCAGAGTCTTAATTGTTTCATCGAATCTTTTATTGAAGCTCAAGAAGTCCGGGTAAATTAAATCAACAATATAAGCCTCGGGCGATTGTCTGGCAAATGAAGGCAATCGGATCGCGTAGGCATAGATTGTAAAAATAACCAATAGAGCGACTTGAACTGAACGCCGGTTTAGCTTCAGGACTCTTGAAAAGTGGGATGCTCTGATGAATTCAACGATGCCTGCGGCTGTTAGCAAGACGAGAATCGAGAATAATTGAAAATACATTCTGGCCCCGAGAATAGGTGATAAACCCCAGTAAATAAAGAGGCCAAATACAGTTGATATAATCATGAACAAGAGAAGAGCTTCCGGGTTTCCTCTTTCTCTATTCTTGTAGTTCTTAGCAAAGTAAAATACATACAAGAGAATCCCCAAGAGTGAAGAAATTGGCCAGCCAAAAAGATGCAGGTGGAGCTGGTAGAAGTGCGCGGCTGTCAGATCGGCACCTCTAAGAAACGTGTGAGGAGTGTCTGTATAACCTTTTCTGCCGAAACCGAGACCGTGCTCTGGGCCATATTTTTCTATATATCCCATTTTAAGAGGATAGCCAGTTGTCCCATAGTTATAAGCCAGTAAGGCTGCCAGGCTGATAGCCGCTATAAAGGCCATCAACAGGGCGGCCTTCAGGTATTTTTTAGATTCCTTAAACATTAAGAAGAGTAAATAAATGGCTGGCGGAATGGCAAAAAGGACTGATTCATAGGGCCTTATGAGCAAGGCCACGAAGAAACCAAAGCCAGCTAATAGGCTATTTTGGCGACCGGGGTGCTTGAGAAACCGGATATAGAATAAAAGAAAAAGAGTACAAAAAAAGAGATGAGTGATATGGGAAAGCATAGTTGAGGATAAAATCAAAAACCAGTAAGAAAGTGAAGCCAAAAGCGAGGCCAGAAAGGCGACTTTTTCGTCAAAAAGTTCAATGCCGAGGAAAAAGATGAGAATTATGGTCAGGGCAGCAAACAGTGTATTGATAATCCAGGGTGCCTTAAATATATGGCCTATGGAAAGGAGCGCAGGAAAACCCGGGGGATATTGAGAATACCAGCGACCATTGTTTATGACATGTGGGAAATCGAAGATTTCCTTAGCGCAGGGTGAGGGGACATAGAGGCGACCTTTAAGGAAAATTTTGGCCTGAAAATTATAGGCAGCTTCATCATGGACGTGTGGGGTGCGATTAAAGACATAAAGGGAGATAAGGTTGGTTGTGAGAAAGACCAGAGCAGCGAGAAGATACACCCAAATTAGATATTTTGACGCCTTTCCTTTCCCCATAGGTTAAGTATTTTAAGATAATAAATCCCTTATAACAACTGGAATATGAATTCCTTTATGGTTATACGCATTCTTAGATGTGATAGCAAATTCCACTCTTTTGGTCAGATTATGGTGGCTGCTTTGTTCATTTAAATAAGATAATCTGGCCAGCGAGCGTTTCTGTGGCATCTCGTGTTTAGCGCAAACCGATTTTCCAGCCAAGAGCCTTAAATAAATTTATATTTTCTTTGCTTACATAAATCTCTCTGTCAAATAAAGACATTGCTACGTAATCTTTTTCAATTTTATCGAATAGCCAATCCAAGTTAACTTTTTGACAAATCTGGGCGTTTACTACAAACCTCATTAAGCCACTTTTTCCCCTTAGGGCAATTACATCAGGCGGGCTGTTTTCGAAAGTTTGGATGAAATATGTATCTGGTTCCGGCCCAAGATCAAGTCGGTGCACATCATTCCAAACATTCCTGTCTGTCACCAGCATGAAATAATATCCCCAGTTCCGTGCTAATACTGGTATATGATTTGGACCCGTGCTCATATAGGTAAGTCCTGAAGGCATTGTGGCTTCATTAAAATAATCATCGTATTTAGCGACAAGAGGAGATTGATTCATCTGAGATCTTTCGAGGAATACAGGATAGACCTCAAAGACCTGCTTAGCCTGAGCGGTGATAATGATTAAGAGACCAAGGATGGTTAGAATACTTTCTCTGGTAAAGCGTCCCGAATAAAATTTAACCGTCTTAGTACCTGTTATTCTTAGTATCAAAATCACATATAGAGAAAATACGGCGAAAAAAGTCGGTATAAAATAATGAGACCAGGTAAGGCCGTTTGAGATAGTAGTTGCAAAAAGGTTAGCGGCCATTAAGGAAAGAGAAATGATTACTACTCTTTTATAATCAATTTTGGGATCTTCAGCTGGTCTGGCTAATTCATAAATTACTAACAAGAAGAAACATAGCAATAAGAAAAGGTTCAGAGAAAAAAGGGCAGTTATACTGGTAACCGGGTTTGCTTCCTCAAAGGTCAGAGGCAAGTGTTTTAAAGAATTTAGCGAAATGACGGCTTGAAACCATTGTTTAAAGCTTATGTTCCCAAGTTTACAATCAAGAAAAACAAATAAAACAAATGAGGTTGCGGTTAAAAGAATAAACAAAAGAACCGGGAAAATTATCTTCTTTCCGACTGCTTTTCCAGGCTTCCCGATAAGCCCTAATAAATAAAGAGCGGCAAACGCAACAATAAAGCCAATAGTGATAATCCCCCCTTTAGGTAAAATCGCATTTCCTGCTCCCATTAAAATGCCACCCATCATCAAAAGAATGGTGTCAATTACCTTATTTTTGCCGGCCACTGTTTTTATTATAAATTCGTATAGAAAAAACAACCCGCAGATTGTATAGGCATAAGAAATCCAGTCCGGCCTTATTTGCCAGATATGCCTTAGTGTTTGGTGGCTATAACCTATGCTGGAAAAACTGAGCAGAATGATTGTCCACCAGCCTAAGCCCTTCGGACGAGATTTTATCAGGCTTGAAAGCCAGGCAATTAATATGACTAACGACAGAAAAAAGTGAATAAATATTATTGACCTGGTGGCGGTTGCCCACTGGCGCACAGTATCAGCAGAGGTTATGTTTTTTAGCCACCAGAGAAAATGGTTAAATAGGGTAGGATGGTTTTCTATGAAATCGACAAATGGACGCTGGCCTTGTCCGACGAGGTAAGCAACATGCAGATGCTCAGCTTCATCATGATCAAGATCTACCTGAATCGGAAAGAAAATGAATAATAGATTATGGAGGGCACAGGCTGCTAGAAACAAAGCTAATAAAAAGAACAGGGCTTCTTTTTGCCGAGACTTCTTATGGATATTGCCTGGATTATTCCGACTGGTTAGGAAATCCATTTTAACAGCTTTATGACCCCCATAGAGGCCACTTTTTTATGGGCAGATACATTGTCTCGATTTTTTATATCTGTATAGTTTCTTTTGAAATAGTTATAGGCCTCTAAAAGCATCTCTTCATTTGATTTCGTAGGCTGCCAGCCCAGTTCAGCCTTAGCGCGGCTTGTATCAAACTCGAAACTCTCTGAAATCATATTATAGTGATATGGTCCCAGAGGTGATAATCTCAAGAAATGGGCAAATTTCATGACCAAAATCATTGGCCGCCGTGGTAAGCTTTTTATTTTCGATTTAGATCCTGCCTTGTCTATAACATATTGATAAATTTCCCGAAGTGTTTTGGGGTTATCGCTTCCTATGTTATATATGGCTGTCCTGTCTATTTCAGAGGCTTTTATACAGGCCGAAACCAGATCAGGAGCATAGATAAATTGATATCTATTATCTCCTTTGCCAACTATCCAGACTTTCCTATTTTCGTATATAAACTCATAGAATATGGCTAAGAGCCCAAGACGGCCTTCACTTGTTATGGTTGGTACTCTTAATATGACTGAATGAAGCTGGTCGGCTAATGAAAGAAGGATTTTTTCGCCCTCAACTTTAGATTTTCCATAGATTTCGATCGGAGCTGGTGGCTCGTCCTCTTTTATAGGCCTGTTCAAAGGTTTTCCCCACAGACAGTTACTTGAGATGAAAACCAGATGTTTGGTCCCATGTTGAATGCAACTCTCAGCAATATTCCTTGTACCATTTACATTGGTTTCCATAAGAGCGGATTTACTTTTAACGGAATGAGCCAGCATGGCAGCCACATGGAAGACGGCGTCAAATGGGCCTTCTCGACCGAATATCTGATCAACTGCAGTTTTATCTCTTATGTCGCAAATGTAGTCAGACTTATTCGGATGTTTAAAATCGGCAGGACAGATATCGATGTTCACACAACGGTGCCCTAAGGAAATGAGTTCTTCGATTAAAATTGAACCGAAAAACCCAGATCCGCCTGTTACCAGATAATATTTCATTTTCTTTGCCTTTCGGTTAGAATAATTTTAAGGGGCATATGGTGTCAACTAATTTCTACTATTCGTGGCCAGGGGATGGTATTTGGGTGAAAAGGATGATTGGCGGAGTCTGGTCCGCTGTGGCCTATTCCTATGAAAAATGGGGACAGATTCTATATTTCCTATTTTTCTGGCAAAGAGCCAGTGCATTCTGATAAAATGAAAGCCTGTCTTAGGGCAAAAGATGTCTATTTTATTGTGGTTATTAGAAGGCTGCCCAAAGTCAGGGGATTACGCCTACGATAACAAATGATTGACGATTTTGAAAGATTCATAGTGGAACGTTTTCTTGAATTCTATAATCAGCATGCCAAATCAAATTTTCAGATAATAGGAAAAAAAGACGAGGAAGTTCGGAACGGACCTTCCTATGACTACCATTGTTCGGATTCATTGTCCAACCGCCAAATGGCCATTGAGGTTAAAAGGCTTATTCCCAAAGAGACCGGATTTGAAGCTGGGATCAAAGACTGGTTTAAAACATACGTAAAAAATGCTTTAAATGTTCAATTTAAAGGAACGTACGCTGTGTTTTTGAGATTAGATGAGTTAAAAGAATCTGATTTTCGCGATAAGAAAAAAAGAAAAGCTTTTTTCGATCAATTGAAGGAACAGTTGGAGGAAAGATTAACTGATAATAAGAACGCCATTAGGCTCATCGAATTACCAACTGAGCCGAAAATATATTTGTTTAAATCTGATGATGGAGGTAACGATATTTTTATAAAGACAATCAGCTTAGATTCAGCCGATCAGAACGAGATTAAACGGATCCTGACAAACTCCCTAAAAAAGTTCTCTAAAGGTTCAGAACAGACGCAATTAAATGTGATCCTGCTATTAGAACAAGGAGATATGTGTCGATGGGATGATATTGTTGCTGCTATCGATGACCTATCTGGGGACCGCGATTTCTCGGCCGTTAACGAAATATACAATCTGGCTATTTGGGAAGAAACGTGCATAGCGCGCGTTTACCCTTTAAACAGGATTATGGAATCAGAGTTTTTCTGCCCCAAGAAGTACGAGGAAAACTGGACGTTTATTTCGGAATGTATGGAATATTTTGGTATAAAAACGGGGACATAGCTTATATCTTCTATTTTTCAGGCAAAGAACCAGGGTGCTTAGAATACAGGTGATGCTATAAAAGCCAAGTGCTTATTATTGAAGCAAGAGGAAAAGCTGTTTTTATTTTGTCCAGATATACACTGCCGCAATTGAGGCAAATAATTTCCTTAAAATCCTTTAGAAATACTTCGGTCTTTTCGCCGTTTCTATCCCTCCATATTCGCTTCTGCCGTGTCTGGTTTTTTAGAGATTCCTCGCTGATTGCACGTAGCCTAACCTGCCAGGGATATAATCTGGCACATTGGGTACGACCTCAGATATTTCTTTTCAATAAAAACTGGAATAAACAGAATGACTTTGCTAACAACATGTCATTTCTTCTTGAATAAGCTTCCTTTAAGTTCGGTTAGAGATTTGCCTGATTTTTGGTGGATCCAGTAATCAGTGGGAACCCAATAACTTACCGGTGATCCAAAAGCAAAAAAGCTCAAGCCTGTTGCGAGGGTTATAGCCATATTCTTTCTGTTTCTCAGGGCTTCTAAGGCCTTCGGCACCCATCTCTTTACATAGGCATCGCTTTGAGCCTCAGCCTTGGCCAGAATTTCCTTTTCTTTTGATAGTAGAAGTTGCGTTGAAGGCTCATCAAAAATTACCATAATCCAATTATAATCAAGGCGCTCTGGGTCGGGCCTGGCGGTAAGCCCCGTCTCTTTCAAAATAAATGTATCGTCCTTATTAATAAGTCCTGCCTTAATGAGCGCACCCCAACTCCAGTATCTTTTTTTAGTTCTAATAGTTCCAATCTGGTCTTCGGCAATGATATAGTACTCAGATTTTGAGGTTCCTCTGAATCTGGCTAGCCTCAGACCGCGTATTTGCTGCCTTAAGTCCGAATCCAGGGCTGCCCTGATCGCCTCCGCCTTGAAACCTGTCCCTATTAAGACGCCAATCGGCTGGTCAAGAATGTCATCAATAGTGGTTTCATCAACACCCTTGAGGCCCAAACCTAAGGCCCAGTCTCTAACCTGTTTTCTGGGAGTGGAGTTAGGTTGCCAGTTTTTAAGATAGTGGATAAGTTGCTCGACGGCATCTACATCTATTTCTCCATTTTTTAGCTCGAAGATGCGAAGTTCAAAGCCGTTGTCTTCACGTGGCGCAAGGCCAATAATATCCACCCGTCCTAGCCCGCCCTGGTCTGATTTGATTATGACCTGAGCTCTCACCAGTGGTTGATTACTTTGAGCATCAGCAACAGAACAGCCGATAACAGATGGATTGTTCATAAGAAAGGATTCCATGTCTCGTTCGGATGAAAACCCCTCAATATGACCAATTTTTTCTGATAGTACCCGCCAAATTTCGGATCGTGTATCGTCTGGCATGACTTAAACCTCCTTTAGGATTTTGAGTGTCGGAGGACGGTGGGCAGTTAACGAAAGGGATCTTTTTAGGCCGTCCCAGGCCAGTGGGCTCCAGCTTAAGACTTGCCTTCTCATAAAACATATTGGTGGCACAGAACTAGAGCCTCTGACTTGTTTCGGACTCGCGATAATTTTATCCACAGTTCCCCTTCACTTCGTTGATAAATAAGGATAACTCTTTAACAGAATGAAAGTCAAAAGGAAAAAAGGGAGGGAGAGAAGGGCATGGGGAAGCGAAAAAGTGGTGCCGACAATGGGGACACAATCTATATTTCCTGTTTTCAGCTGGAGAGCAAATGTATTTATAATATAGTTAGTGCTGCGCAGTTCGGGCTGGTATTCTGATGGAATCAGGCGATTTGGTGATGATCATTAAAACGTGATCATGGGCACTGCCGGCACAAATCATCGCATTAGGCAAGCGGCAAGGAGCAAGGAGCGATGGTATGATTACCAGTAGTTTCATTTTCATTCCGGGAATCGGCGAAAAGACAGAAGAACGTTTGTGGAAAAGTGGCGTTTTAACCTGGGATGATTTTAAAAAGGCTGATGTCCCTTTTCTTAATGAAACTAAAAAAAGGATCATCGAAGATTACCTGGAGCTGGGGAGAGACGCCCTTGATAGAAAGGATTCCTCCTTTTTTGCCGAGAATTTACCGAAAGAAGAATACTGGAGATTATATAAAGATTTCCGCGACGAGACTTTATTTCTCGATATAGAAACCACAGGTTTATCACGACACTATGATGTGATAACCCTCATAGGCACGTCTGATGGCGACAATATCAAGATTTTTTTAAAGGATAATAATCTGAGCGAGATAGTGGACTACCTGCAGAATTTTCAGATTGTTGTTACTTTTAACGGGAAATTATTTGACTTGCGATTTATTAAAAAGGCCTTCCCCGGGATCAAGATGCCGCCTGTTCATATTGATTTAAGGTATTTGCTCAGGTCGCTCGGGGTTAATGGTTCTCTTAAAGATATAGAAAGAATGCTGGGCCTGAAAAGAGATAGCGATGTAG
>Ga0209720_1003208_pt1 | contig 11465 bp, 16 predicted proteins | sample AD_JPNMR3_MetaG_FD_184426 | JGI IMG/M metagenome (GOLD analysis project Ga0209720, IMG submission 184426) | Active sludge microbial communities of municipal wastewater-treating anaerobic digesters from Japan - AD_JPNMR3_MetaG (SPAdes) (version 2) | ecosystem: Engineered > Bioreactor > Anaerobic...
ACAATACTGGAGGGTATGATAAGTGGATGAGAAAAATTCCAAATATGCTAAATCTATAGAAAGTCTTAATTCTATAATAGAAGAAAGAAATAAATTAGCTGAACTATGTGAAGAGATTAAGGATGTTAGAACAGAAGTTCAAAACAGAGTATTAGGTTATATTAAGAATAGTGCTAAGAATCTACCTAACTTTTATTCGACTAAAGAGATATTAGATACATTATCTTCTTTGTTTAAAACTGAATTAGATATACATGATAGGATAATACGTTCACATGAAAAGACTATAGAGATAACAGCTAAATATATTCCAAGTTCTGAAGATGAAGAAACACCATATGAATTGAACTTTGAGAAATTGAGTGAATTAAAAAGAATGGTTTTCGCAACACCAGATCCAGATGATGGAGGTAATGATAATGGATAATGCAGTACTTACAATAAGATTGGATAATGGGGATGTTGTAGTTGGAACATTAGCTAAAAGAGATAGAGATTTCATTTATCTTGATGATGCAGTTGTATCTACAAAGGATGATACATCAACTGCATTTAGTATATGTATACCTAAATCAAGAATAATTTACATGTCATCTCAAGAGCATATATCATTTAAACCAAAGCAATCTGGCAGACAATTATTAAGGGAGTGATAATCATGGATAAAATAGATGGTTATACAATTAAAATTATAGGGCAGGACAATAGACCTGATGATATGTATGATCCAGAAGAACTAAAAGCTGGAATTGAATGTTTAGCGTCCGCATTCTCGTGACTTTAGTCATGAGTAAGGACGCTATAGCATATGTTAATTATAGTATTATAGCCTTAGACTTAGATAAATACTTGATAATGCTGCGCAAAATATATTGCGTCAAGGATTAAGAGAATTAGGTATGGCTATATAAATTAATATAACTAGGGTAGGAACTATCCGAAGTTACGCCTGTGGAGTTAGTAGGTTACGAGGACGAAGAAGCAGGAAATTCTAACTGTGAGGTTAGAAGCCTACGACTTTAGTCGTGGGAGGTTCACATAGAGAAAGAACATACTGATCAAGAAGAACTAGCAAAAAGTATTGCTAAAGATCATTTAGATGAGTTGCCAGATTATTATACTAGACTTAAAAAAATGGAAGATGAAAGCCAACTGGAAATAGAATCATTAATAGATAAGTTTTTGTATAAAGATGAAATAGATAATTAAATAATTATTATTTAGGAGGGTGTATGATTATGGGTGATATTTATGAACTGGTAAAAGAGATTGAAGAGGATTTGAAAGAGACTGTTGAAGATATTAGTTTTAATGAAGATATTGAAACCGTACCAACTGGTATAGATCTATTTGATACTATACTTGGTGGTGGAATACCTGTTGGTAAGTTGGTGCTTATAACAGGTGCTCCTGGTGGTGGAAAGACAAGCTTAGCAATAAGTATGATATCATCTTTGCAAAAGAGATATAAAAATGCCCTTGCTTTATATCTTGATGCTGAGCAGTCTATGGGAAAGAAGAGATTGGAAGAATTTGACGTTGATACTGATAGGACTATTCTTATTTCCCAAGATCTTACAGTAGAAAAAGTTAGCAAGATAATATCTAAAGCAACTGCATATAGAGAAAATAAAAAATATAAAGATATTAATGATCCTTTCTTTGTAGTGTGGGATAGTGAATCTGCTACCATGACAAATAAACAGTTAGCAGCAAACGATGATCCATCTAAAGTACTTGGACAAAAGTCAAACATGTTATCGTTAGTTATCCCTAAACTGGTAAATGTTGCTAATAAGTATAAAATGACATTTATAGTTATATCTCAATTAAGGGATAAGATAAGTATGAATCCATTTGCATCTAATTCTCCAGATTTGAAAGGATTGGGTGATAAAAGAATAACTGGTGGAAATGTGATGCGTTTCCATCCATTTCAGATCATTTATATGAGACCAAAAGAAGATGTAGATATAGATGCTTATGGATTCTCAGGTGTTATATCAGAAGTTAAATTGATAAAGAATAAGTTGTTTAGACCAAATATTAAAATTAATATAGTTTTAGATTATATACGTGGATATAATGATTTTTGGACTAGAGAGTATCTAATAAGACAATGTAAAGGTATAAAAGGTACAGCATGGCAGTATTTAGAGAATTATCCAGATGTTAAGTTTAGAAAAAGTGATATCCTTAATATGTATAATACAAATGAGACATTTAGGCAGAAATTTGATGAATTGTATTATACCTATAAAGAAGAACTTTTGAAATCTACAGTTCTAGATAGTACAGTTGTTGATCTTGATGATTCTGAAGAAGCAGATGAAGAAGATGGTGTTTCTGATTTAAATGCATTATTACAAAATGACAATAATTAAACAATAATTATATATGTGGGGGATATTGTCATGTTAAGTATTAATCAGACAAAAGCTAAAATAGCAATAATCTTTAAAGACAAAGATATTTCTCAGGAAACACTAAATAATATATGGGAAGCTTTTGTAACATTCATGGATGATGAGCTTCCCAGTAGAATTGGTAGTAAAATATTTACCAATCCAATATTTCATTCTTCAGCTGCTGGTGAGAAAACAGGCAACATTGAAACTGAAGAATTAAGAGAGCCTATGTTCATAACTAGAAAGTACATAACAGATGTTGATGATTTTATCCTTATATTAAGTGCTTTAAGAAAGTGGAAACAAATGCAAGATAAAGATGTTCATATTAGTATTGAAGTACTTGTCAATAAACTCAAATTTCCTTTATATTTACGTAATAATAAATATATACCACCTGATACATATTATCACTTGAAAGTTATTACTAAACAAGAAGAAGAATTTATCAATGAATTGAATGCAAGTTTACTAGATACAAAATAATTATTTAAATAAGTAATGGGGGTTAATCCAATTATGATCAAAAATGATAATTTTATTTTGGATATGTTTTATACTCCAGAATTAGATAGCGTGGATGCTCAAAAGTTAGTACTATTTAATGATGCTGATGTATTATGGTTTTATGAACAAGTAGAATTTAATGGTACTATAATGTATAGAGTTCCACGCTATTATTTTACTGATAGACAGGCTACAGATCTAACTACACATGGTGAAGATATAGATTTAAAAATTAAACCAAATTATGCTCCTCAAAGTGAAGCTCAAAGATTAGCAATAGAAGCCATAGTTAATAATGATCATGGTTTAGTAGCAGCTAAGGTTGGTTTTGGAAAAACATATGTTGCTATAGATGCTATATCTAGAATCAAAAAGAAGGCATTAATTGTAGTCAATAAAACAGCACTTATAGATCAGTGGGTTGAGAGAATAGTCCAATTTACATCTCTCACTGCTGATGATATTGGTATCATATCTGGCAGAAAGCAAGAATTTAATAAACCTATTTGTATTGCTACTGTTCAAACTCTATTTAGAAGAGTTAAAAACAATGATAAAGCCTTTATTAAAAGTATGTATGAAGCTAATTTTGGTGTTACCTTTTATGATGAATGTCATATAACAGCAGCAGCTCCAACATTTTCAACAAGTGTTAAGACTATATTCTCTAAAAGGTTATATGGATTGTCTGCTACACCATATAGATCAGATGGTCTTGGACAATTATTGAGTTGGTTTATAGGTCCAATTATATTTGATGATAGTAAGTTAAACGTTCCTGTATATGTTGGACTAGTAGACATACCATTGTATATATCTCAAGGATATAAGAAGTATATTGAGTGGTCTAATGACAACAGCATAATAACACGCTATTGTAAGTTTCTTAAGAAACAGGATGTTTATATACGACAGATAGCTAAGACAATAGATGATTTAATAAAATTGGATTTGCAAATTTTAGGATTGAGTGCAATGATAGATCTTTTGTATATGATATATGATAAATGTCAATATAAACATAAGATATCTATAGTACATTCTTCTGTAGAGGAAAAAGATTATTCTAAACAATGTATACTAGCTACATATGGAATGTTTAAAGAAGGAATGGATGTTCCACGCTTGAACACTCTAATTTATATAACTCCTATAACTAATAAGAACAGTTTAATGCAAAGCATAGGGAGAATCAGTAGATATACATCTGCAGATAAAAAGGCATTTGTAATAGATATAGTTAATAGTGAGTATGAACCATTGAAGAAGATGAGAGAATATAGGCTTCGCTATTATAAACAATTTGGATTTAAATATGTTAATGCTGATCTGGATAATATAGATAAGTTTATAGAGTATGCACGAGGAGGTATTATATAAAATGGATGGACAGAAGAAAGTAAAAAAATGTTTTGTACAGGGTGATATTGAGAGTAATAATGTATATATGACTTCTGGTTTACAACCACCAACTGATGCTGATTTGATATATAGAAGTGAGATATCAGCATATACACAACCTTTCAGTAGTGGTGGTTGTTATGATGACAAAACAAAAGTCAGAACAGATAATGGATGGAAGTATTTCAAAGATGTAGATATTGATGAAGATCGTTTTTACACTTTTAATATTGAGAGTAATAGGATTCAGTTACAACATGCTATAAAGAAATTTGATTTCGATATTGATGAAGAATTAATTCATTTTAAAAGTACTGTATTGGATATAATGGTTACAAAAGATCATAATATGGTAATAATAGATAAAAATGGAAAATATAGAATTGTACAAGCATCAATGGTAGAAGAAATGTTTCAAAAAGGGGAACATATATTTATTCCAACTGCAGAAACAGAGCATGCGTCTTTAAAAGTACAGAGTATAGAACGAGTACCATATAAAGGAAAAGTATATTGTGTTGAAGTTCCTAATCATGTTTTGTATGTTAAAAGAGAATGTGGTATCCCTGTTTGGTGTGGAAACTCTATAGAACATGTCTTTCTTGGAGCTAAAGTGTCTGAAAAATTAAAAAAGGATATAATTGATAAGTTATTCGATATGCCAATTAATTATATTACATTGTCACCAGTATTGAGCGTATGTAATAATTGTCATTCTAAGTTTGTAGGAGAACATTATGTATGTCCCAATTGCAAGGATGCTGATCATATGATGATATATGCAAGAATAATTGGATATGTAAGACCAATCATATCTGGACATATACGCATAGAGAATAATATGATAAATGGTGATGAAAATTATTGGCAAGATGCTAGACGTGTTGATTGGGTAGACAGAAATAAGTTATAATAAAGGAGCGTATGAAAAGAAAGAATGGGTGAATGCAATTTGTATCTGATTAAAGCTATATCTATACTAATTGAAGATGAAATATATCCAGATATACTATTACGCATAATGGCATCAGCAAAGACCTCTACACCCATTCTTTATTCATTAGTAAATATACTTAAAAAAGCAGAATTTATTGATGTACCAGATAAACAATTACTATATTTTATTAGTAAACACATAATTAAGTTATCTAAGTATATACAAAGTAATACATCATCACGTGAATTAATACATACTAGCATTAAAGATGAACTAAAGTCATTATCAATTTGGATTGATGTTGATAATAATCTTAGTAATTTAGTTTTAATTATTTATAAGATGTTTCCAGAAGATCATGATATAGAAAACTTAGTAAAAAAAGTTAATAACATTCGTCAACTACCCACCGCTTATAGAAGCGGAGGCTTGGAAAAGCCTTAGTTGACTACCCTAAGTCTTAAAGACTAATTCTGTAATAGTAGAATAACTTTTATTGGGAGGTAATGTTACATGCGTGAACCAATGTTTTTTAATTTACAATGTTCTTTAGTTGATCATCCTGAGACAATTTCTGCTGTTGTTTATACCAGATTCTGTAATTGGAATTGCTGGGGTTGCCATAATATGAAGTATTTGTTAAAAGGCAAAGATCTGGTATCATATACAATGGAAGATATAATTAAAGCTGCTAAGAACCCACTTGTTGAATTATTAATTATTACTGGTGGAGAACCACTTATTCAAGGTGATGAATTTATAGATGCTCTGAGATATCTTAGGCAGAATATAGAGAAACCAATTAGATTAGATACCAATGGTACTTCTCCTGAATTAGTGAAACAGGTAAAAGAAGAGGGATTAGTAGATGGATTTGCTGTAGATGTCAAGTTTCCTTATTGGTTAGAAGATCATGATAATATTTTGCAAAAGATAACTGGTACAAAAGATATTGATAAGAGTGCTATACTTAAGACTATGAAGATGGTTGATGGTATGCCTTTTAGTTTATTTAGGACAGTTAGATATCCCATATTGTCAAATGATCTTTTATCTTGTATAACTACATATATGAAGGATAATTTTACGTCACCACATTTTGTGAATACATATTATACATTTAACAATGTACAATAATAAAAATTATTTAAGGAGGATATAATTATCATGTCAAAGTATACTGAAATAGTTGACAAATATCTTAATAGGGATGACATTTCCAGGCATAATAGTAATTTGGTTTATTCTTTACCTGCGCTTAATTCAACATTATATGGTGAAGCAAGTAAAGAATATTGGTTTGAAAAGGTATACCCACCATATGCTAATAAATTGCATGAAGAAGGATGGCTATATATACATAATTTGAGCATATTAGGTCCATATTGTTCAGGATATTCTGCTGAAGATATAGCTATGAAAGGACTTAATTCCACAGCTGTAAATGGATTAAAGACAGCACCTCCCAAGCATGTACATAGTCTTTTAGGTCAGTGTAGCAACTTTATTGCATTAATTTCTCAAGAAATACATGGTGCTTGTGCTATAAATGATATTACAACAGTAGTAGCAGCTTACCTGTTTGTTGAAAGAGAGTTACTAAACAGAAATGTTGATTATCAAGATCTAATTAATGCATGGCAGCATTTTATATTTGAAATTAATGTTCCTTTTAGAGCTGGTAATAGTTCCTTTTCTAATATCACAATGGCATTTGGAGGACCAGATGCTGCTTTAAAGGATGAATTTATTGTATTTGGTGGAAACCATTTAATTAAAAATACTGTTATACATTCAGGAAATACAGAGATTAAACTTGATAGAGATTATAAGTATTCAGATGTACCTGCAAAATATTATGATGAAGTGAATAAAGCGTTTATAGAGACTTTTGCAAAAGGGGATAATAGTGGAAAACCATTCAGTTTTCCTTTGATTACAGTCAATATAACTGATAATTTTGATTTTGATAATGAAATATTTAATATGCTACTTGAAGAAATGGACAAATGGGGTGGAGTATATTTTGAAAATTATAGAACCAAACCATTTCTTGAAGATAGCAAATATAAACAATTAAATAAATATATTAAAGCTAGAAATATGGAGATGCAGAAATCATTTTGTTGTAGATTTCAAGTCTCTTTAGAGGATATATTAAAGATAAATAGTGGTATATTTAGAAGTGGTTCTGGTGTGGGTGGTGTTGGTGTATTTAATATTAATCTAAATAGAATTGGATATATAGCTCAAGGTGATTGGGATATATATTTCACTATTTTAGATGATCTTATGGAGAAAGCTGAAGAATTAGCACAGGCTAAGAGATGTTTTATAGAAGCACATAAAGAACTATATCCTTACTTTTTCTTTTATAACCAATCTCTAGATTCTTATTTTAATGTTATATCTATTTGTGGTGGACATGAATCTCTTATGAATATGGGATATCCAAAAGGATTACTTTCTGAAGATGGTATTGTTGCTGCTACCAAAATAGGTGATTTTATATGCAAAAAAGTTAATGCACTTATTAAGAGAGATAATGTTCCTATAAATTTGGAATATGCCCCATCAGAATCTGCTGCTCCAAAGATGGCTAAAGCAGATTTGAATTTCCAGAAATGGATAGAAAATGAGATGCAACCTGAAGATAAGTTTTCCTTTTTCAAAGATATCATAAAGAAGCAGTATGACAAAGGAGTATTCTTTGAGAATTGACATTGGAAACTCATAATGATATAATCAGAATGATATATATTACATATTAGCTTAATAAACTATTCTTTAATATTTAAAAATTATAATTATCTGTGGAGGTAATTGCAGTAATGGTTTCCAGTCTCTATATACAGAATAGAACACGTAGAAAGAATGTTAGTAGAATTATTGATAAAGTGATTATACGTGATTACGTTTCCAATCATTTTCAAACAGCTGTCTTTAGCTTAGAAGATATGGATACTCAAGATAATATATTTTCTAAATTTGATATTATTTATGGTATTGATCATTTTCACTTTGCAAAGAATGAACGTGCTAAATTAACTACATTTGCAACATCCAATAGAATATGTTTTTATACTAGTACTCCAAAGTATTATTTTCAGATTAAATTACATCGTAGTACATATGAAGCAGAATATGAAAAATGGAAACGATATATAGAGAATTCAAAGCAATTTCAAAAAGAGTTTCTCATTATACCAACCTATTTTATTCAATCTATTGTACATGAAGATTTGAGACGTTTGATTGAATGGTATCTTGCAAAAGATTGGAAAGTAGAAGATATAGAACGTCATCTTAAGAAGAATATGGAACGCTTTAAAATCAATGAAAGGATTTCTCATATAGCAGTAGCTAAGATAAAGGATATAATAGATGCCATTGATAATGGTCATTATACTACAAAAGAAATAAAAGATGGTCCAAGTACTCTTGTTTGGGCTATGGTACCTTGGACTGCAGTTAGTGATCTAGAACTTATTAAATAATCATATATCATCATATTATTAAAAGGAGAGATAAATCCAAATGTTGATAACTAATTATGGTGTTGATTGTGCTTTCTCTCAGGTTATATACTATCATATTACAAGTAAGATGGATTTCTATACAGTTTCTCCAAGAAATATAAATATATTCCTTGTATCAGCTGAGCCAGATATACTAATAGGATATTCTCATATAAGTGTTCCAATTCCAGATAATGTAGTTATTATTAATAATACTAAAACAAGTAAAGAATTCTTCGATGGGTTTAGTAATTTCATTTATGGTGATAAATCTAATACTAGATTGTTATACGAATATCTATCTAAAACAAACAAAATAGATGATAACATTAGAAAAGTAGTACTTCCAATTTGTAATATGGCTGATAATTGTGGATTTATATATAATGAAACAAGTCAAGATATTAAAGAGCTATATAATGTTTTAGGCAATGATCAGTTCATTTATAGATTTATAATCAATCCAGACTTGACATTAAATAAACATGAACAACATCTTGTATCACGTAGTATAAAAGAGAAAGAGTTAATAGTAGAACAATATTGTAATAATTTTCTAACATATGATGATGGAATTGTTATATGTAGATCACATTATAATGTCAATGATATGATTGTAGACAAGATATTGACCAAATATGAGACAGAAGTAATCTTAATAGCATTGTGGGATTATTCCCAAGATGGTAAAATAAAAATAAATATGTATTCCCAGTCAGTCCTTGCTGGTAAAATAGCAGAACGTTTTGATGGTAATAACTTCTTCTCTAAAGGTGTTTTTCAATTAGATATACCTAAAGATATTAATGATATCAATATGTGGCTTCTAGAAATAATGAAATCTAATAAGGATAAGGTATATGAAGATATGATAGTAGAGAATTACAATAATAATCAATATGTTAATTATAATCAGGCTACTATAGATGATATATTTTCAGGAATAGTATAGTATAAGATAATTGGGGATGATCAACATTGCCAACTAGAGAATATTTTGACAAAATAGCAGCAAGTAATGCTCAAGACTTTAAAAAAGAAATTAAAGCAACTAATTTATATTCTGCTAAAGTAGTAAGTGTAAAAGATCCAAAGAAGCAAGGTAGAATTAAAGTATGGATACCTGCATTAATGATGGATTCAGTAGATGAATCACAAGGTATATGGGCTATGCCTGAAAACAATTTCTTTACAGGCAATTCAGAATCACAGGAGACAGGTATAGATGATTGTGGATCATGTTTAATACCACCTAAGGGGAGTTATGTATTAATTAGATTTGATGAAGGTGATTTTAATAGACCCAAATATATTGCAGGACTTAATTTGGTAGATAATCCAGCATCTATTCCAGTGGAAAATACATATGGATCTGAATACTGGAATAAGTGGACGATTATAAAGACACCTAAAGGTAGACAGATTCTTATATCTGATGATCCTGATGATGAAGGTATAATAATACGTGGTAAATATAAAAAGAGAGGTAAACGTAATAAAACAAATGACCCCAGATTACCATCTGACTCAGCTTACATTGAAATATGGGAGAAGGCAGGTCAAGAATATGTTATAATGAAAGACCAATCTGGACAATTTATCTTATTAGATTCAGCAAATAAAGAGATAAAGATAAAACATGCATCAGGAAGTTATATAAGATTTGCAGCATCTGGGGATATTTATATACAAGCTGCTAACAATATATATTTAAATTCAGCCAGTGCTAGTAATGAGACACATTTATAATAGATAAGAGGAGGTTATTATTAATGTCTATAGATATATCTGAAATTAAAGGTATTGGTGATAGGAAAAGAGAAATATTACGCAAATATAATATTCTTACAGTTGAAGATTTACTAGCTGTTTGTGATAGTAAAGCTCACATTGAAGAACTGAGCACTAAAACTGGGATTAGTATCCCTACAATACAAAAATGGATCAATAGAGCCAATTTACTACTTTCCAATACTACTGATAAAAAACTAAAAGAAGAACCAGAACAATTAATGGAAAAAAAGGAAGAACCTGTAAAAGAAATTAAAACTACTGCTAGTAAAAAAGATGCAAAACAATCTGCTCAACCAAAAACAATAATAAGAGAACCATATTGGCATATTTTGCAACTTGCTGGTATTAAAAATGAGAAAGATATTGTTAAATATACTCCAATACAAATATTACAATTAATATATGATACCAATATTAAAAAAGCATGTGGAATTAAATCAATGCCTACTATAAATGAGATAATATATTGGGTAAATATGATAAAAAGTAAATATAATGTGTAAATTCTTATATATATTATTATAATAGAAGAATAAGTATTGTTGTACCACTTTCATAATCTCTCAATAAAAAAATTGGGGGGTTGTGAAATGTGGTACAAAGATAGTAGTGGCAATTGGTGCCTAGTGTCTGTTGATCTAATAAGATCTTCAGATGCTAGGCACCAATTATTTTGGATTAAAGATGAAGATGGAAATTGGGTTCCATCTTCATCTTTAAATATAATAACATTACCTTAAAGGAGGAGTAACAAATGAATGTTGATGTTAGGAAAGTAAAAAATCTAAATGTAAGAGAATGGGTATGCGAGAGTTGTGGTGTAGTTCATCAAAGGGATAGAAACGCAGCAATCAACATACTTAAACAAGGATTAAAAGAATTAGGCTTAACGGCTTAATA
>Ga0209720_1003209_pt1 | contig 11465 bp, 8 predicted proteins | sample AD_JPNMR3_MetaG_FD_184426 | JGI IMG/M metagenome (GOLD analysis project Ga0209720, IMG submission 184426) | Active sludge microbial communities of municipal wastewater-treating anaerobic digesters from Japan - AD_JPNMR3_MetaG (SPAdes) (version 2) | ecosystem: Engineered > Bioreactor > Anaerobic >...
GCCTGTGCAAGGCACCTGCAAACAAACTGATATCCATTGGAATGTTTTGCGTGGTAGTCGTGTCCTGAAAGAAAAAGTACAACAGGCACGGGTTTTTCTATGTTTTCAGGGATATAAAGATTTGATGTGACATACACAGAAGGTCTTGATTGAAAAATGATTTTTTCAATTGTAAAGAGGTGTTCAACAATTTTCCCTGTGATTTCGGCTTTCAGCGGGGAGTTTGAGTTAGGAAGTGTCCCAATATTTTTTATAAAGTTTGCCCTGATAAATTTTTGCCACTTCTGTAACTGATCGAGTGTTTTGATTGAACAATGTTTTTCATCTCCAGAAACAAATGCTTCTTCAGATCTTTTGTAGATATGGTTTTTTAACTGGTCGCGCGCATCATAAAACCAGAGACACGGAGAAAAGTTTTCAAGTTCCTGAATTGTCATATGTTCCCCCTTTTAGTGTGTGTAAATTTATCATATAATTTCAATAATGCAAACCGAAAAAGGATTGGTGTGGAGAGAAAAACAAATGTCATACTGATTCTTTCAGATGACCAGGGATACTGGGCAATGGGTTGTGCTGGTAACAGGGAACTGCACACTCCAAATATTGATACCCTCGCAAAAACTGGAATGATGTTTGAGAATTTTTTCTGTGCCAGTCCTGTGTGTTCTCCAGCGCGGGCAACTATTTTAACAGGCCGAATCCCGTCTGCCCACGGAATACATGACTGGCTTGCTGCAGGAAATACAACTTCAAGGTATGAACCACCGAGTACAAAACTAATTCAGTATCTTGATAATATCCCTGGATATACTGATTATCTTGTTGAAAATGGATATTATTGTGGAATCAGCGGAAAATGGCATTTAGGAGATAGTCACCATGTCCAGAAATCTTTCAGTTTCTGGCGTGTTCATGCAAAGGGAGGGGGCAATTATTATGGTGCGCCAATGATAAAAAATAACAGGGTTTACATAGAAAAAAGGTATGTGACAGAGGTTATCACAGACAATGCTATTGAGTTTCTTGAAAGCGCAATAAAAAAACAAAAGCCATTTTATTTGAGTGTTCATTACACGGCACCACATTCTCCATGGACACGACAGCAGCATCCAGAAAAAACTTTTGATAGACACTACAACGAGTGTCCGTTCAAATCAGTTCCATATGAAATTTCAAAACGACCTGAATGGGTCAAAAAACTTTCTATTCCTGTACATGACGAAAAGACAAGAAGAACATATCTGAGTGGATATTTTGCAGCCATTGAAGAGATGGATAAAAACATTGGAAGAATTCTCGGGTGGCTTGATGAACATCACCTGAGAGACAGTACCCTGGTGATTTTTACCAGTGATAATGGAATGAATATGGGTCATCATGGAGTATTTGGAAAGGGAAATGCGACATTTCCTCTGAACATGTTTGAAGAATCAATAAGAGTTCCCTGCATCTTTTCGCATCCACAGGTTATCCCGCAGGGTAAAATTAACAGTATGCTGGTATCCCAGTATGACTTAATGCCAACAATCCTTGACTATCCTGGCTTAAAAATTTCCGGGCCTCAACATCTTTGCGGGAGAAGTTTTGCTGACGTATTGAGAGGAAAAGAAGCAGACCAGAGAGAGTTTGTTGTGATTTTTGATGAATACGGTCCTGTAAGAATGGTCAGAACAGGAAGATGGAAGTATGTAAAGAGATACCCGTATGGACCTGACGAACTTTATGATTTGAAGACAGACCCCCATGAAGAAAAAAATCTTATCAATGCTACTGGGTTTGAAAAAATCAAAAGGCAACTTCGCATTCAATTGCGGGAGTGGTTTTTAAAATACACTGATAGCCAGATGGATGGAGTGTATGAATCAGTAACAGGGAAAGGACAAATTGGTCCTTGTGGAACAAAATCCAGAGGAAATGTAGCGTTTAATGTTATTTCATTTGAGTAAAAGATAGGGCTTTTTGGATTCCTTGCAGTTTGTGTTGAAAAAACTGCCTGATTACTTATCATTGGTCTTTAATTTCTTGACAGATTCGTGGGGCCGGGTATAATCAAAACAACAATAAAAAAGGAAATTTGTTCCTTAAAGTGTTACAGACCTATAATACGAATTGTCATGGTTATAAAAAAAGCAGAAAAAATATCTCTTTTTCAACTGATAAATTTGGTTGCAGATACTGCCGATATGATATCTCCGCATCTAAAGGGTCATCAGAATAACGTTTCATATATTGCGGTTTTAATTGCAAAAGAAATGGGACTTTCTGTTGAGAAGCAGAATGAAATTTTATGGGCTGGACTTCTTCATGATATTGGCGCAACTTCTCTAAAGGAACGACTTGAATCTCTCAATTTTGAATTTGAAAATCCTCATGAACATGCAAAAAAAGGTTCTTTCATTTTAAAGAAATTTAAATATTTTGAAAGTATGGCAAGGATAATAAAATTTCATCATGTTAAATGGGAACATGGAAAGGGTAAAGAATTTGAAGAAGAAGCAGTACCGTTTGAAAGTCACATAATTCATCTTGCAGATAAGATTGATGTATTGGTAAACAAGAATGAGGAAATATTCAAGCAAAAGGACGGTATAATTAAAAAGATTAATGAAAATAAAGGGGAAATGTTTAACCCTGATATTGTGGATACATTGCTATCTATTTCTGATGCGGAATATTTTTGGATTGATATTTCTTCCCCAATTATGGATGGAATGATTTCAAAAAGATTTAATTTTAAAGTCATTGAGATTGATATTAATGAATTTGAAGAATTTTCGAAAATATTGTCTGATTTGATTGATTTCAGAAGCCCATTCACTTTTTTTCATTCAATTGGTGTATCCATGGTTGCTCAAGAAATTGCTAAATATTGTGGTTTTTCTGAGTATGAATGTAAATTAATGAGGGTTGCAGGATATCTACACGACTTTGGCAAAATTGGAATACCAGTGGAAATAATAGACAAAAAAGGAAAACTGGAAAAGGATGAATTTGATATCATGAAAAAGCATGTTTACTATACTTATAGAACTTTTGAAAGCATTGATTCCATTGATATTATAAACACATGGGCTTCATTACATCATGAGAAATTTGATGGGACCGGATATCCATTTCATTTAAAAGGAGAAATGATTCCTATTGGTTCAAGGATTATGTGTGTGAGTGATATTTTTAATGCCTTAACAGAGGAGAGACCCTATCGAAGTAAAATGGACGTAAAGATAGGTCTGAAGATTTTACAAGATATGGCAAAAGATAAAAAAATAGACCCGTATTTATTTTCTATTTTGGAAAAAAACGTAGATGAGATTAATCTAAAAAGATTAGAAGTACAGAATGCGGCGCGCAAGGAATATATTGAATTTTAAAAGTTTGGTCCTCATGTAGCATAGGACATTTTTATTTCAAGGCGTTTCTCCGGGTGAAAAAACAGATTGCTTTATTTTAAGCTTAGGGAAAAACTAAATTTCCCGCGATATAATGCTGTGGTGGAGGACATTCGTCATTTAATCCTATTTCGTCAGATTGAGGTAGATTTTCCAGAGGAAACATTACTTCTTTGAGCTAAGAAGTTTGGCAAGTTTCAAAAGAATTTTTTTGTATTCTTCATCCTTATCCTTTACAAGTGTTCCTATTCTTTTTACAAAAGTATCATTTTTATACTTATCAGCTGGTACAGGAATTTCTGCAAAGAGTTTCTCAATGGGTACCTGAAGGGCATTCGCAATCTTATAAATGGTTTCAATGCTTGCCTTTTTTGTGCCTCTTTCAATATGGCTGAGAAAACTGGAGCTAATACCTGTTTTCGACGATAGCTCCTCCTGTGTCATCCCCATGGCTTTGCGTATTTTCCGAATTGAATTGCCTATCACTTCATAAATACCATTTTTCATATTTTTATTATCCTTCATATTCCAGAATTAGTTAATAGACCAAAAGTAAAGATAAAAACTTGACTTACAGAAAGAAAAAGTTAAAATAACACTATAAAGGACTTTTTGATGGAAACAAGAAAAATTCTTATTGTTGATGACGACCAAGCAGTGTGTAATCTTGTAAGTATTATCGTGAAAAAATGTGGCTTCGAATCAACATCTATTACAGATGCTCACGATGCTATTGGCATCATAGAAAACGATGAGAAAATCTTTCTTATAATCACAGACCTTCATATGCCCATGATGACGGGTTATGAATTGGTCCAGATGGTTCATGAAAGGTTTCCTTACTTGAAAATTATTGTGATGAGTTCTGATTTGTACGATGAGCGTATATTATCTATTAAAAGTCATGTTGACTGGATATTGGACAAGTTTGAGCTTTACCATGGCTTGAAAGAAATTCTTAAGAAATTACAAGGGGAAAATTTTGTAAAAGAATCAGCCAGTCCTTTTAAGAATGAGAAAAATTTCTATACTACCATTTGAAGACGCAGATATCTCCATCATCTTCTTCAATGGTCTTTGAAAAGATAACTTTATCATCTTGCTGGACAAAATCCAGTTTTTCTCCTTTTGCGTCAAATGCTGAAATAAGTTTTTTGGGCACATCAAGTTTTACCTGAACATCCTGTTTTTTGCCTGTTGAATTGATCAAAAATAACACTGATTGATTTTCTCCATCTCTTACAAAACAGCTGATACCAGGGACATTTACTTCACAGTGTTTTTTCACGCCTGCTGTTTCTACTGCAAAAGTGATAAGTTTTCTCACCTTTTCAAATTCAGGATTATTGATGCTCTGAGTGCTATATGGACTGAATGTTAGAGCAGAACAACCTATAATGATAGCATTGCCTTTGCCGTATTTGTTGAAAACCGCAGCAGGTGAACCATCCTCAAAAACAGCAATTGGCTTACCGGTAGAAAGTTTCCATTCGGGTTGAAAAAGCGAACCAGTAAAAGAAACCGGTTCAAGTGCTTGATGATTGAGAATTGTGATTTTTTCTCCCTTTTCTGCTGGCAAATTTTTCACACCTGGAAGTGTGCCTCTTTCTGAAAGTCCGAAAACCTCATTCATAATGTTTGTATCCTGGTCATATTCATTTTTTGCAATGGCAATGTAATCAGCCCAGAGTGTCCCACCATTTCTTACCCACTCTTTAATCTTCTGCTGGACAGCAGTGCTTACATGTGTGTCCACAACATAAAGAACCTTATATCTTGAAAGGGTGTTATCTTCAATGATTTCTTCTTCAGACACAATTTCCACAGGAATTTGACTGTCAACAAGCGCTGTGTAGATACCTGCCCTTCTAAAAAGCGGTCTTGCACCAAAAGCCCGTCCAACAAGTTCTGTTTCAAAATTCGTTGCGCTGTAAAAGACGCTGTTGATTTCTGATGAGTTTGCGATAAGGATGGCAGTATCTGCTTTTCTCAATTGACTTGAAACAATGTCGTTTTCACAATTTGCTGTGAACTGAAGCATCTCACACCAGTCCCCTGCATACTCGGGACTGCTTGCCCAGGCAGGTCCTTTTGTTGCAAGAGGACCATAAAAATAATCAATAAACAATTTAACACCCATAGCAAGCCCGGTAAGATATCTGCGTCTGAAATTTCTATCCACAACAATAAGATACCCGAGTTGCTGATTGTTTTTTCTTGCTGATGCAGAAAGCAAAGAAAACCCGAACCCTACCCGATAAGGATCATTAATCCAGTCCTCGCACAAAAGGAAGTTTGTTGTATTTGTTCTTGCCCATTCAAAAAGATTGAGTGCACCATCCCACATTCTTGTTTCCATCATTGGCGCTGCCTGGAAATTCGGGCTTATTTTGATATTTTTTTTCAGCCAGGAATTATCTGAAAGTTCCTTGATAACCCTTGTTCCCTGGGAATAAATCTGTCTCGTGTAATAACTTCTGAATTTTTGCGTCCAGTAATACAGGCGTTTTTCATCAGGTGTGGCATCAAGTAAATTTTGCCGAACAGGAATCCTGACGCGTTGCAAATTTTCCTTTTTTTCTTGTTTCTGGCCGGTCCCATCTCCTGACACTGGCGATATCTGAGCAATTTCTTCGTCCTGCTGTGTGTTTGTCTGGTTCTGAACCCAATCAATTTCTATTCCAAATTGTTTGAGAATGTTTTCAATGGTTGGGCTTTGTCTTGTCGCTATACCGATGGCATCAACTTCTTCCCAGTTTTTTTTGCCGAAAAATTCAGGGGTCAAGCCCTGATTTTGAAGATATTGATGAAAACACGCTCGCAATGCAGGAATAAAATTAATCATTAGAAAATGGGGTTGAGGGTTAGGTTCATCTGCGAGAATTGCAAGGTCTATCATTTCTCTTTTTGTTTGTGGTCTTGAACCGAGTAATTTTAAAATGCGCTCCTTAACTTTTTCATAAACATAGCGGTTAATAATTCCCTGCACATCCTTTGTACCAGCAGCCATATTTGATATTTCTTTCCAGTCAGTATTGATAAGCATCAGGTGATGTGCCACTGTCCAGGTGAAGCCGGCATTTTGAATTTTCTGCCATAAACTTGTTTCATCAATAATTGTCTGGGCAAGGTCAAATCCATTAAAGCCAGCAAGCTTACAACTTTCTATAATTGCATCAATATCCCTTTCAACAGTTGCCCTTGCATCAGTGAACACCTGAATTTTTCCTGGCTTTTTCTCTTTTTTTACAACCTGCTTTATATAAGACAATCTTTCATCTGCCCATTCAGAAAAACCTTTTGTCCACTTTTTCATTCCAGCAAGACCTGGTTTATGGGGTAATAGAACATAAATTCCCCTGACATTTCCAGAAGATTCTGTTGCTTGATGAATAAGAAAATTTTCATCAGGTCTTGTTGCTGCCTGAAATTCTATAACAATGTTATTGAATCCAGCCCTTCTGGTTTCAGGAAATCCTTTTGGATTTGATGGCATGACCATCACATGCATAAAGCAGAACGCCCTTTTCGGGTTGACTGTTTTTACCCATGGACTCCATTGATCTATTGTTAAACTTTCCAGATTATTCTGCATTAGTTGTGTCGCCTGTTCAGATGATGTAGCGATTTCATTTTTGAAAAGCCATCCAGCATCAAGCGGCTTTTTGCTTTCATAGGAATTGAAATGAATCCTGCACAGAATATAAAAAGGTATTTCAGGACCTTTTAAAACCTTAAATCTGAACCACAATGGTCCCTGATAATCAGTTGGCTGAAATTTACAGTCAGGCGACTGGGTTAATACGATACAGTCAGGACCTGAAAGTTGTTCCATTACAAATTTTACTGGAATTTTTCCTGCAGGAAGATTAATTTTGAATGTATCCCAGCGAAATTCTTCCCCTGGCTGTTGATTTTCACCACATACAAATTGGTGATTGCCAATAATGACTTTAAAAGGACCAAAATATTTGAAATGTCCTGGTGGTTTTGGTGAAGAGAGCAATTTCCTGATATTTGCAGGCGTTACATAATATCGAACATGCATATACCATTCACCTGAAACAGGAATTTCTGCTTCTGTCTGTGCAATGACAGGCGCAGGAAGCGGGCTGTATACCCTGAAAGGAGATGGGTATGAACTGATAAACCCGGTTCCGCTTGCTGAAGGATTACTGACAAGGAAAACACTCTTGCTTGTTGTTCCCTTTGGTCCCATAACAGGTAGCCCTGATTCATCCACACAGTTTTCTGCTTCAATGACAACAAGATTGTCAAGAACTGTTGTCTGCGATTTTAATTCAGGAAGGACAAAATTCAACCCAAACAAAACAAAAATAAACCATAATACTTTTACCGCAGGTCTCATCAAAACTCCCTTTTATGAGTTATCGTGCGCACCAGAATTTATAAAGTGGATACGATTGCCTGAGTCCGCTTTGTGCAGTATGGAATTGCACATGACCATCCATGTAAAGTTGGTTGAGTCCATCAGGATGATTGTTTTTCCAGTTTGGCTGACCTGAACCACTATCCCAGTAACCTCCTGGTTGGTAACAGTCAACCATGCAGACCTGTTGAGAAGGTCTTCTTACATAATGGCCAATACCTGTTTTGGGATACACCACTACTTTGCCGCAAAATCTTGAATTCGGACACGGCAAAACCACATCGTTTGCTTCTGTTGTGCTGCTGGTACCTGTTCTGTATCCAAACCACTCATTGGTTGTAGACGAATATGAGCCAGTTCCAAAAGCAAGAATATAAGACATATGAAGCCGACCGCCAGTATATTTTCCTGCGTATGTATGTCTTCTTTCAGTAGAAGGACACCTGAACATCTGAAGATTTGGAAAATAACTTTTCATAATAGAAGTGTTCATATTGTAGTTGACCTGATACGGCTCTTCGTTATCAATCATTGGCAGTCCCCATCCTTCATGGTCTTCTGAATATACCCACAGCGCAATATAACACTGGCGAAGATTGCTCATACATGCTGCTTTTCTCGCCTGTTCCCTTGCTTTTGAAAGGGCTGGCAGTAAGATTGCTGTAAGGATTGCAACAATGGCGATGACAACCAGGAGTTCCACAAGGGTGAAACCTTTTTTCATTTTTTCTCACCTCCTTGCAACTTATGAGAATTATTATACATATTGCAATATTTTGTCAACAGTTGTGATACAATACAACCAGTATGATATTTTTAAAACTCTGGTTATTGACATTTCTCCTGGTGGTATGCCAGGTATTTTCAAAAGGAGATACCATGGTTTTTTATGTTTCACAAAAGGGTAATGACTGCTGGTCAGGAAGATTTGCAGAGCCAGAAAGAAATCTGAAGGATGGACCATTTCTGACTATTGAAAGAGCCCTATCTGAAATAGAAAATTTGAAAAAGAAAAACATATTTCCTGAGAAAGGTATCACAATTGAAATTGTTGAAGGAATTTATTCTGTTATCAATAGGCCTATTGCAATTGGTCCTGAACATTCAGGAAATCCTGCAGGCCCTGTTGTGATAAGAGAAATGACAAAAAAGCCAATTTTTACAGGTGGAGTTGAAATCAAAAACTGGGAAAAATGCACAGATGATGATATGAAAAAGTTACCTGAAAATACCAGAAAATATATTGTGAAATCAAATTTGAAAGAAATGGGAATTACAGATTTTGGAAACTTCTTTCAACCGTCCTGGGCTGTTTCTGAAGGTTCTTATATGCAATTGTACTGCAATGGAAAACCAATGACCATTGCACGATGGCCTGATACTGGATATGCCTTGACTGGAGATATTGCGGGTAAAGGAAGATTTCATGCTGGTGTTGAAAAACAGCGACTTAAAAAATGGAAAAATGAAAAACATCTCAAAGCATATGGATTCTGGTTTTACGAGTGGGCTTCTCAACATATGGAGATTGAGTCAGTTGATATTGATTCAGGTACCATTTCATTGAAAAATCCAGATGCACATTCTTACGGCTACAAAAAAGGAGCAATGTTTTTTATTTATCATTGCCTTACTGAATTAGATACTCCTGGAGAATGGTACCTTGATGTTGATACAGGAGACATGTATTTTTATCCACCATCAGACATTACAAAAGCACAGACCATTGTTTCTATGAATACACAGCCATTTTTTGTTATCAAAAATGCGTCAAATATCAAAATAGAAAACATTGTGTTTGAACATTCAAGAAAGGAAGCGATTGTCATTTCGGATTCCAAAAATATTGTTGTGGACAACTGCATATTCAGAAATCTTGGTGGCTGGGCGATAAACGCACGCAACGTGAACAATACAGAGATTGAGAACTGTGAAATTTATAACACTGGAGAAGGTGGAATTTTTCTTGAAGGCGGAGACAGGAAAACCCTCACCCCTGGTAACAATGAAATCATTAATAATCATATTTACGATTACTCATTGTGGATAAAGATTTACAGGCCTGCAATCCAGATGAATGGTGTGGGAAATCGTGTTGCCAATAATCTGATACATGATGCTCCGCATATGGCAATAGGATGGTCAGGAAATGAAAACATTATTGAGTACAACGAAATATACAATGTTGTTCTTGAAACAAATGATGCTGGAGCCATCTACAGTGGAAGAGACCCTTCAATGCAGGGAAATATCATCAGGTACAATTATTTTCATCATATAGGTGGTCTTGAAGGGCATGGTGTTGCCAGTGTGTATTTTGATGATGGTCATTGCGGAAATATAGTGTACGGGAATATTTTTTATAAGGCAGGCATTCCTGGACGATCAAATTTCGGAGCAGTGTTTATTCATGGTGGTCGTTACAACAGGATAGAAAACAATGTCTTCATTGAATGCCAGCAGGCATATAATGAATCGCCATGGAATCAGGAACGATGGAAGAAATTCTGGACTGAACCTCCATACAATGAACGATTGTTTGGAAAAGAAATTGATGTGCGAAAGCCACCTTATTCAACGAAATACCCCTGGCTTGTCAATGTCCTTCAGGATATGCGTCCAAATATACTCAAGAAGAATATTGTGTACAGGTGCAAAGGATTTATTGACAGGGGAAATCAAGAATTCATTGATAATCTCGTGGATGCGGATGTATTTGAAAAAATTGACCTGCCGTATCTGAAATTCAAAAAAGATTCTGATGTTTTCAAAATTGGTTTTGAGTCAATACCTGCGGAAAAGATTGGTCTGAAGAAAACCCGAAAACTATAATTGTTTTTGCGGGATGATCTGAGATTTTTTCTAACGGTTGTCTTATTTTCAGGAAGTGATAAAATAAAACAAACTTTTTTATCAATTTTTCAATTGGAGGTCATGATGCTTGAACAATTCTTTTCTCCGAAATCTGTGGCTGTTATCGGTGCTTCAAGAGAACCAGGAAAGCTTGGTTCTCAGATTCTCAGCAATATTATTTCAGGGCAATTTCCGGGCAGGATTTATCCTGTGAATCCAAAGGCAACCGAAATATCAGGTCTGAAATGCTATCCTGACATTGCAAGTATTCCTGATGTTCCAGACCTTGCAGTGATTGTTGTGCCTGCAAAGATAGTGTGTAACATGATTGAGGAATGCGGGAAAAAGGGTACAAAAGCAGCGATTGTCATCAGCGCAGGATTCAAGGAATCTGGTCCAGAAGGAAAAGAAAGGGAAAAGAAACTTATTGAAACAGCAGAAAAGTATGGTTGCCGCATTATTGGACCAAATTGTCTTGGAATTATTGACACATACTCGGATTTGAATGTTTCTTTTGCTCCTGTGATGCCTGGCAAGGGCAGTATTGCGTTTATTTCACAATCAGGCGCTCTTATCAGCGCAGTGCTGGACTGGTCAAGAAAACAGAAGATAGGTTTTTCAAGAATTATCAGCATGGGAAACATGGCTGATGTCTCTGAAAGTGAGTTGATTGAGGCATGCGCTGCTGACGAACGAACAAAGGTCATTCTGTTCTATGTGGAAGGGGTGAAAAATGGCAGGGAATTTATCAGCCGTGTGGCAAAGATTACCTCAAAAAAACCCGTGATTGCCATCAAGGCAGGGCTTACTGGTTCAGGTTCAAAGGCAGCATC
>Ga0209720_1003210_pt1 | contig 11464 bp, 16 predicted proteins | sample AD_JPNMR3_MetaG_FD_184426 | JGI IMG/M metagenome (GOLD analysis project Ga0209720, IMG submission 184426) | Active sludge microbial communities of municipal wastewater-treating anaerobic digesters from Japan - AD_JPNMR3_MetaG (SPAdes) (version 2) | ecosystem: Engineered > Bioreactor > Anaerobic...
AATATAAGTATATATATGTAGATTAGGAACTTCAAGGTATAACTTATACCCATCCCTTTTTTTTAAAATACCTTTTGCCAAAGGAACTAAATTTTTAGTTTTAAGACAGGTAGATAAAGAACCTCGTAATGGATGATGTAATAAATCAACTCCATCGGTAAAATCTGGAATTTGATAGTATTCCATTTTTATAATCTAAAATTATACTTTTTAACTCTATACACATTTTTGCTTAAATTTATTCTCACATTTCCATCTAAATCCAAAGTATCATTTCTTCTGAACTCATTAAGCATTTTATCCAATTTCATTTCCTCAACTGTGCTATCTAACCTATCATATTGTAAAAGGTAAATATAAGCCACCTGCTGAATAATCTTATCTGGTAAAAATACTTCATCATCTTCTGTTAAATCTGAATAAAAAGAATAATATCTCAATCGCAAAACATAATCTGTATTAGGATAAGGATAAAAACAAAGTTTTCTCTGGGGATAATCAACAGCAATCATAGTAGGAATACCATATATTTCTCGTTTTCCTTCAATATCTTTAATATCGTAAACTCCTAAATAGTATTGTAAGTTATCTTTTATTAAAACTGCATTTTCAATCTTATTATAATCATCAGGTAAATCAACATACTTACTACCAGAAGCAACAGGTATTTCAACAACTTTTTTCAACTCATTATATTTAAAGTTTTTACTCTGGTCTTTAATCCAAGCAATAGTACTATTAAGAACATTTTGGTAAATATCCTCATCTTCGTCAGCATTACCCTTTTTTAAAACCACTAAAATATTATCTTTAATAGTCATTTTTTTAACCCTTTATTCTACCAATTTCCTTATCAGGATGAACTTCTTCACTCTTGATATGCTGTTTTTCCCACTCAATTTTTTCATCTATATACTTTAAAGTAGCAATAAAATTTTCGTCTCCTTCAACTTCTCCTACATATTCAACACCATTTATTACAACAACATTTTTCAACTTATATTTAACTTTCTTATCTTTCTCATCTTTTTTTATTATTATCTTTTCCATCTATCCTCCTTTCTTGTTAAGGGAGAGAGGGAATACCCCCCTCTCCCTTTAACTCATCTTAAAACGCAGAAGCACACTCAATTTTGGTAATAAAGTCCTGATTAAGAAGTATTGTCTTAAAGAACGCTTTCCATCCTGTTTTTCTCCTCTGTGCAAGTGGGTCGCTATCACTTGCTCCTGCTGGTGTAGTATATCTTTCAACTTTTGCAAGGTCAGTAATTCCGTATGCTCCTTTACCAATAATAAATACATTATGAACTGTTACATCTGTTGTAGGAGCAACAGGAGCAAGGTCTCCATCAGGATTTAAAGCAGTAATAACTACATTTGCATCTGGCTCTTGTAAAGAAGCAACTTTCCTCTTTGTAGAAGCACTTGCTCCTACATAAACATCATACAAATATCCTGTATTAGAAGGCATAGTTGCTGTTATCTTTCCTGCTCCACTACTTGTAGAAATAGTTACTGACTTATCTTGAGAAATTAACTCCTCAAATCCTGTAAGAACATTAACTCCAACAACAGAAACAGAGTAAGTTCCATCTGATAAACTTCCACCAGAAGTTGATCCAGTAGCAGTAATAGCCGCAATTCCTGTGTAGTTCTGAACAAAACTACTTCTTACCCATCTTACACCCATCCATTGTCCTATTTCACCTGCATACAACGCTTTAATATTTGAGTATTGAGCCGCAGGAACAAATGTACTATCTCCAATAATATCCATTTCAACAGATGGGTCAACAATTCCACCAAAATATTCTCCATCTATAGGTTCTGCTCTTCTATTTCTTAAAAACGCCACTGCTTTCTTAATCAATCCTGTTGAAATAACATCACTTGCAGTTATCTGACTTCTGGCTGTGCGTGTAGATGGGTAAAATACATTCCTTACTCCTTGTAAAACTCTCTGAATTTCTCTATCTCTTGTTTCAGAGTAAGCAATAGCCAACATTTCCTGTGCAATTTTTAAAACAGGATGGTAAAGAGTTAATTCAGCAACATCAGTCAGAGTAATATATTGTCCCCACTGCTCGCATACTCCTGTAACCTGACTGATTGACATCGTGCTTCCAGTAGGTGTTTCTCCTTCTGTAAGGGATGTTAACGGGAGAGCAATTCTTTCATACCTTACTGCTTTCCATATTTTACCAGAGCCCTGTTCAAAACCAAGTTTATTAGCAAAATTTTCAAACCTTAAATACCTCTGTGCTATTTTTAATAAATCTTTCTCAAGATATTCTCTTATATCAAAAGAAAGGTCAGAACTTTTAACAATTACTTCTGGCATTTTACTCCCTCCTTAAAACTTAACATCTTTAAGTTGTTCAAGTTGTTCTTCAAGGGTCTGCGGTTTAGGAGGAACTTTCCGAACGGACTTACTTTCAGGAACAGGTTTAGGTTTTTCAGTAGTTGTTTTAGGTTTTGTAGTTTCCACAGGTTTTGTCATAACTTCTCTTGCTTTAAGCATAAGGTATATCTGTTCTCGGGATAAATTTTGACCCTGTTTTCTGAAATTCATAAGTTCTGCTTCAATCTGTGGCTCATATTTAGAGTAATCTGAATACTTTTGATTAACTCTCATTTTATCGTTTTCATCATACATATGAGCCAGAGCCATTTTAAGAAGATTTAACTCTTGTTTTAATTTTTTAACCGCAGGGTCATAATATTCTTCTTCCTCTGGTGTTGCTTGATTAACCTGTGGCTGCCGTATCTGTTCCTGAAGTGCTTTAATAGTTTCTTCATACACTTTCAGCCGTTCGGTTAGTTCTCTTATTCTTTCTTCAGCCCTTGAAGAAACCTTTTCTCCCTCTGGTGGCGTAGAGGGAACTTCATTAACAACTTCGCCACCTTCATTTACTTCGCCACTATCGGGCGTCATAGTGGCATTTTCTAATTCTTCGCCCTGAATAATTTTGTCTTCCATACTTCCTCCTTTTTCGGTTTTTACGAGCCGAAACTCGGTTTATTTTTTAGTTTTTTATCTTCAACCTCTTTATTTCTGGCATAAATTACTTTTAATTTTTCTGGTAAATTAACCAATTCCTGATAAACTTTTACTTTTTCTTGTAATCTAATAATCTCTTCTAAATCAGTAGAATTAACTAAAGCATTTTTACATTCTTCTATTTTTTGTTTTATATACTCTTCAACTTCTTTCCAGGGATTATTAACCAACTTACTAATTTTTTCTTCCCAATTCATTTTTCTCCCCTTTTAAAAATATATAATTGTTAAAAAGTAAGAGTTTTTAAGATTTTATATTCCTGAACAAATTCTTTAGCATTAACTACAATCTCTCCATTTATCCAATCTTTAATAACTTCATCTATTTCAGGGTCTTTTTTAAAGTAGAAAAATACAAACCTCTTTTTTGTTTTTATATGTCTTAAAATTTCAAATCCTTTACACTTTAAAAGAGTAGCAAGCCATATGTCTGTGATAAGGATTTCATTTTCTTTCACTTCTTGTTCCACTTTCACCTCCCTGTTGTAATTGCTGTTGTAAAGTCATTTTTTGTCTTAAATTATTAAAATGTTGTTGTATATGTCTGGTAAAAATTCCAAAAATAGTTTCATCTTCCTGATATTGTTTACTTCTCTCATCGTGTAAGAATATATGAGATACATCATCATCAAGAATACTAACCTCAACTTCTTTCCCTAAAGCCATAAGTTCATTTTCTTCAAACGGGTCTTTTACTTGCTGATTTTGAGGAGTTTTAATTATATTATCAACATCAGTATTTCCGAGAGATTTCCAGATTTCTTTAATTATGTATTGCCAATTTATTTGTCCACCTAAAATTTCCTGTGGAATTTGAGAAAGAATTTGCATAAATAACATTAACTGCTGGTTTTTAACATAAATATTCATAGATTGTATTGTTCCTATCCACCTGAAAGAATATTCTTTTTCTAAAATCCTTGTTTCTTCTTCTTTAATATTTAATTTAAAAGCAAGTTCTCCTAATATCTTTTTTAATTTAATTTTTGAGATATAAAGTTTATCCATTAAAAAAGTTTTCTTCATTAAAGGAGTTAAAAATTGAACCTCAATATCATTAACTATTGTCTGAATAAAAGTTGACATAGTTTGAGTATAAGCAATAATTTCTGTTGCTGTCTGTCTTTTAGTAGGAAGAGGTGTAATAAGCCCTAAATTTGAATACTCATCTGTTAAATTCTTTAAATACTGAAAAGTTAAAAGTCCTTCATTTAAAATACTTGGTGGTCTATCAAAAATTACTCCATCAGGTTCACACTGCCATATAGCACCGGGGGCATAAATTAAACTATCAATACTTTGAACTTTTGCAGGGTCAACTTTTGCAATTGGGTTTTGAACTAAAATAGCATTATCAAGCATTATATTTATCAAGTCATTAAGCATAAATTGTAGATATTGAACTTGTGAATAATGAGAAGCACCATAAAAAGAGTTTGGTATTTTATGGAATTGAATTGCTAAATATGGTTTAAAATCTTCAAAATCTCCGTCATCAGTATTTACAAAATAAGGAGATGGAGTTATCTGTATAATAGTTTTACTTGAAGGTTCAAAAGAAATAATATAAGGCATTAACCTATCATCTTCATTAAATCTAACTTTTGTATAACACTCAATAATTTCATAATAAGGTAATTCCTGATATTGTTTAACATACTTTTCTTCGGTTAATCTTTCTTTCACATCAGCACTTCCAAGAGGTTTAATTTTTTCAACATTTGTATATTTCCCAATTTCCGCCATCCTCTCTAACTCGTCTCTATCTACGATAATTCTTTCAAAAGTTATTAAAGCGTCTTCAATATCATCAGCAGTTTCAGGATAAACATAGAAATCATTTTTAAGGTCAAGAATTTTAAACTTAATACTATCTTTTTCCCAATATAGTTTTGCTACTGCAGTTCCTTTGATTAACATTTCTCTCAAAAGGGACTTAAAATAAACAGGAATTTTCATCTCTTCAAAAAACTGATATTGAAGCAACTTTTTAACAGCGTCAGCATATCCTTCAGGAGTTCCAGGCATAGGAAGTATCATAAAATTATCACCATAAGGGAATAACTTACTTGTTATTTCATTTATTACATCTTCTGTTTTCTTTCTAATAATAGGGACAATAACTTCTGAAATTAAAGGATTGTATTTTTGATATTTTTGAGTTTTTAATCTCCAAATATTATCCCATCTATCCCACTCATCCTCCAGCCATTTTCTCTCATTTTTTACATCCTGATAAACATCAATCAAATACCTAACTTTTTTAACATAATCCTCTCTATCAGCATAATTAACAATTTCCATTATTCTCCTTTTTGGATTTGATTAACAACTGCTTTAAACTCTTCAAATTTAGAAATAGGGATATAAATTGCTTCTTTAAAATTCATAACTTTCTTTTTTCCGATATATCTAAACTTATTCAACTTTATATACTCTCTTCCTTGTGGAGAAACAGCGTAAGAAACAACTATCCCACCATAAGCAGAGAATTCTATTTCAGTTAAATCTTCTACTTTCCAATTATCTTCCATTACTTCCCTCCTTTATAAAATATATTATTTTTCTTGCTTAAAACTCTTTGTTCCCTCTTGGTAAAAATCTTGGTAATCCTACTTTTAAAACAGAGTATTTAAAATCAAGTAAACAAGCCCATCCTATACAATCAAGTGTATGGTCATTTCCTCGTTCAGGAAGTCCGTTTTTCTTATAACTCCAAGTAGATAATTCTCTTATTGTGTTAAGTAAATTATTAAAAATAAAAATCCTTCCTGCTTTAAAAAATGTTTTAACTTTATTTATCTTTGTTCCTATTTCTGTTAATGGTGCTTTACATAAATTATTTATTCCTGCTTCAATATATGCTCTAAAATCAGAAATATTTGTCTGTGGATTAGTTTTATCAACAGTTGGATCAATGTAAGTTTTATAAATCTTTTCTTTCCCTGTTAAAGCAATTATGTTTTTTACATTTTCGTGAATAATTAATCCTCTCTCATAATACTCTCTGTAAAAGTAATAATTGTTATTCGGGTCAACAGCCAGCCATAAGCAAACAGTAGGGTCATTTATTCCGTGATCTATAAACCTGAATTTTATCCAATTATCTGGAATATGGAATGGATGAATTAAATGTTTTCTCTTATCAAACTCTTGATATATTAAACCTGCTAAAAATAAAAACTTACCATATAACCTTGCCTGTAATTCTTCTTCTGAATAAATAGTTTTTAACCTTTCAAGTTCTCCTTCTGGAAGATGTGTTAAGTTTTCAAAAGTGCTTCCTTCAAAAACTTCAAGTTCAGGGTCAACAAATTGTCTTAAATAAATCTTCTCATACATCCAAGTTGAGTAAAGCGGTGTAATAGTTATCCATAAATCTCCTTTCTGGTCTATTGTCCTCATAAAAATTTCTCTAAAAATCTCTTCTGGACAATCTTCATCAATAGCACAATACCTTATACTCGCTCCTGTAAACTTCTCAACAGGACTATCACACGACTTACAATAAATTTCACTTCCATTATTCAAAACTATTATTTGTTCTCTCTTGAAAAACTTTTTAATATTACTTCCTAAAAATTTCCTTAAATAAGGGAGCATAACATTAGCCGTAACTCTACTATCAGGACATACAACCCAACCAATATTCGGGACTTTAACATTTTTAACAGGGTGAATACCAAGAGCAAACCGACAAACTTCATACGCAGATAAAACACTTTTACCTGACCTATTTCCAGCAAAAATTACTCTAAACCTTTTAGAACAATTTAAAAACTCTTCTTGAAATCCTTTATTGGGCTTAAATGCTAAAAAAGGGTTCTCCTCTAATTCACTCTTAATTTCTCCAATAATTTCAATCAGTTTTTCTAACTGAACTCTACCCTTACTTAATGCTCTTTCCTTCCTTCTTTTCTCTATTTCAATTGGTATTTTTTCCATCTTTTATTCCAAGTGCTTCTTTAACATCTTCTACTAACTCTGGATATTCCTGTTTTATGTTTTCAAGTAATTCTTTCAGTTTCTGTTTTTTCTCCTCAATATTTTTTCCAGAAAAAGATAATTTTGGTGCTTTAAAGGAATAAACAATATCAACTAAAAGAGGTAAAAGCATAGCAATTGTTTTCGGGGAATATTCTTTTAAATCATCCTGCTGTAATTTAAGCAAAATCTTTGTCATAATAACACTGGCAGTTTCTTTCAATACTCTTTCCCACTTCTGTGGATTTCTTATAATCTCCCTTAATTCCTTTAAATTTAAATCCTCTAACTTTACATCCTCTAAAATTGGTTTTGGTCTTCTCCCCATTTTAAAATATATAATGTCAAAAAATAGATACTCTTGACAAAATCTTAACAAAAAGATATAATATATTCTAAAATTAAGGAGATTTTATGAACTCAACTTCACAAAAACTCGGACTAAACGATATAATAAACTACGCCTATAAACAATTCCGCATATTGTCAAAAAAATATCAAAAGAAATTTAATCTCCAATACGATGAAATTTCAGAGATGGAAAGTGTTTTTCTTCACGACCTCGGGAAATTAATAAGCAGTAAAGAAAAAATTGAGTTTATGAACCATAATACCTATTGGAAAAAATACCTTAAAAAGTTAACTCAAAATTCAATAAGAATTTATCTAAATGTTAAAAAGAAAAATAAAGACATCAAAGATAAAGTTATTAAAAACTCAATTATTTTACAAAATCCACCAACTTTTAATGAAGAGATAGAAAACCTGCTTTCCGAAGTTAAAAATGTTTTAAAATTCATCAGAGAAAAAATATTAGTATGAATAAGGGGAATTATTACAAGAAAAAAACAAAAGAATTCCTTGAAAAACAAGGTTATGTAGTTGAATACCTTGAAAAAATACAGAGAATTTATACAAAAGGAAAACTTATTTTTGTTAAACGGGATTTGTTTGGAGCAGATTTAATAGCATTAAGTAAACAAAAATGTTTATTTATTCAGGTTAAAAGCGGTGGAAAAAATACAGGAATAAATATTAAAAAAGCAATTGAAGAATTTAATAAATATCCCTTCCCTGATTTTATTGATAGATGGATTGTTGTCTGGAAAGAAAGAGTTAAAGAACCTGAAATAATTGATATTAAAGAGATATTAAAATAAATATAAAACATAAAAATTTTTAAGTTTTTTTATTTTAACTCTTGATTTTAACCTGCTATTTAATCTTTTATTTAACTCTAATTTCGGCTTTTTAACACCTTTTTTAAGGCATTTTTACCCTGAAATTTTTATTATTTGTCATAACCAACAGGCGGGTGTGCGGGATGGCAGGGGTGGGGGGATGGGTCTGGTCGGTTTAAAATTTGGTTGTTTTTTGGCTCTAACTCAAAAAATAAGACAAGATTTTTATCGGGTTAATGATTTAATATTAACAAAAATTTTTTCTGGTCTTTAAATTTGAAATTTTACTCATCAACTACTTTTAAAGGATGGATAACATAGGGGTATGGGTATTCTGGAAGATTTAAGTTATTAATAGTCAAGAAGTTAAAGTTATCTAAAAAGTTAACATAATTTTTATTATCCGACATTATAATCTAGAAGCAAGGAATATCAAGGGTTTTCAGAATTTACTCTCAAAAATCAAATAAAACTATTGAAAATAGTTGGTCTGGTGCTCTTCTGGATGGTAAAAAGTTAACATAAAGCAGGAATTTAAAATGCTTGATAGACAAGGGATTTCACAGAAAAGTTAACATAAAATGCGAGAGGCATAACTTTCAGTCAACTGTCAACTCTACTTTTTCTCAATCAAACTACTACATATAGTATTTTTTTAAAATAAAAACTACAACTTGTATTTTAAAAACAAGATAGAATGTATTTTTTCAGGACTTCTGGTATATTCTAAATAGACAAGTATGTCTAAAACTTGACAAAAATATAAAAATAAGGTATAATATATACAGAACAAAAAAAAACAAAAAGGAGGGGAAAATGAGATATATAGAAAAGTGGAGTGATTTAAAAGAGCTTTGTAGGAGATACGGTTATGATGGAGTTCTTGACGAGATTTTAGAAATTGAAAAAATGAGCGAAAAGGAAATTAATAGAAGTTTACAAGCAATCAAAAGAAATATCATTTCTTGGTGGAATGACCTTAACAGAAAAACTCCAACTCTTGATAAAATAATTATCCCATACTTTCTTTTGTGGCATTTAAGAAAAGAAATTAATAAAAAAATAGAAAAATATGAAAAGAAAGGAGGTAAAGAAAATGAAAGTTAAAATAGAAGTAGTTGATATTTTTTTCGAAGTATTTGCTGGAGACAACCCGATTTACATAATGGAAAAAGTTGATAATGAAGACATTTCAGCAGAAGAAATTTTTGAAGTTCCTGAGGGTTTCTACAATGAGTATTTGGCAATTTCTGAAAAATTTTGGGGAATACAATTAAAGATAAGTGATTTATTAAAAACAAAGAAAAGAAATTCTTGAAGTAATAAAAGATGAATATCAGAAAATACAAAAAAAGTTGAGCAGAAGTAATTGAAAGAATAAAAAAGTTAATAGAAAGTTAAATTTTCCAGTCCCTGCTGGGCTGGGGGACTTAAAAAATACCAGCCCAGAAAGGAGGGGAAAGATGGAAATTTTAATGAAAGAAAAAATAAAAAAAGAGTGGAAATTATTTAATGATGATGAGTTAAATTTATCTACTTTATCATCTATTGTATTAAAAGAATTGGGTCTTTTATATTCTGAAAAAATTTGGGAATGTAACAATAGTTTTTGGGGTGGAAAAGGAACTTGTATGTGTGTATCCCATCCCACTGCAGAATATCATCACTGGGTTAATCCTGTCATTGCAGAACATATTACAGAATTTCAGGAAATACCGCAAGTTATCGGGTTTGTAGATGAACTTCTTGCTTGGAAAAAAATATTAGAGATTTTTAAAAAGATAAACAATAAAGAATGGTATTATCAAGTAAAAAATATAGCAAAAGAAAAAATTAAATGGCTTATTGATACTTGGGGAATTGAAAACATTGCGAGTGAAATAAAAAGAAAGATTAAAGAAGAATATCTTTAAATAGAATCCCGTCAGTCAGTCAATCTGGCTGGCGGGGTTTCCTTCCTGTCATCCTTCCAAACTTCCTTTCGGGGCATCCTTCCTGCCCCATTTTTTTTATTTTAATATTCTCTTCCTTCTCTGTCAATAGAGTAGTTTATTGCCCCAAAATTGCCCAATAATTACCCAAATTGCATAAAGATTAACTATTACGGACGGAGTGGTTTGTTTTTTTGAGTTCTTAAATCTATATTCCCCAAATCAACTACTTTACACATCTCTGACAATCTACTTGCTATTCTATCATCAAAAACTTTTGATAGGTCGTCAATGGTATAATTGGAAGTGATGATTGTAAAAAGATTATTTAGATATCGTTTATTCACTAAAACATAAAAAGATTGTCTTACATATTCTGTAATTTTCTCTGCTCCTACATCATCAAGAATAAGATATTCTTTTTCAGCATATTTTTTTATCAAATCATAATCATTAAATATTTTTGTCTCTTTATCAAAAGTAGATTTAATTTCAAAAAAGAATTCTGTTGTGTTGATAAAATATATCTCATTTACTTTATTCTGTTTTATTAACTCTTTTGCTAAAACACATACAAAACAGGTCTTACCGCTACCTGCACTACCTGTTAAATACAAACCGACATATTTATCCCAGTTTTGTATAATATCATCCAACAAGTTTTGAAAATGTTTTAATAAATGTTGTTTTTCCCAATTCAAAAATCTGATAGGGAAATTCCATAATTTCATATATTTTTCAGGATGTTCTACTTTATCTTTTTTCTTTTTTTCTTCTTCTATTTCACTTAAACACTGCAAGCAATACTCTTTATTAAGATATACATAATTTGTTTTACATTTCTCGCATAATTTCATATTTTCTATAACGCTTTTGACATTCATTTTTCCTCCTTGTTTTCTATTTCTATCCCCAACTTTTTAAGTTCTTCAAGGTCAGGTTCAACTTTTATCACATCAAGATTTTTATACTTTTCAGAATTCAATTTTTGCTTATCAATTATTTCTTTGGTTGTTAACTGATGGAGTGGTTTGTTTTTTACAGGAAATAATCCCTGCCAGCAGTGTAAAACGGATTGTTCTAAAACTTGATTAGGGTCTTCTCCTTCCTGTCTAAATTTTTCAAGTTTTCGTATCGCAAGTTTCATAGCATATTCAGTTAAGGGTTTTTTGATTTTTTTTCTCATCTCTACAAAAGCATTCCAGAGTTCTTTATTTATAAAATCAGGTAATATAATCTCTATTTCCTTTTTTCCTTTTTTCTCTCCCTCTTCTTTATAATCTTCTCCTACTCTTTTTTTTTTTTTTT
>Ga0209720_1003212_pt1 | contig 11462 bp, 11 predicted proteins | sample AD_JPNMR3_MetaG_FD_184426 | JGI IMG/M metagenome (GOLD analysis project Ga0209720, IMG submission 184426) | Active sludge microbial communities of municipal wastewater-treating anaerobic digesters from Japan - AD_JPNMR3_MetaG (SPAdes) (version 2) | ecosystem: Engineered > Bioreactor > Anaerobic...
TCTTGATCCTCCTCTTCTCTCGCTTTTGTTAAACTCTTCTTCCCCTTACTCCTCTCATCTCCTCAATTTACTTCCTTCTTATTTTTTTTAAGTCTTTTTTCTCTTCTTACTCATCCTACCCTCTCTAATCTACCCCCTTATCCCCTCTCTACCCCACCTTCTCTCTCCTCTATCTACCTCTTTCCTCTTTTTTGGGACTGCAAAATTATTTACTTTTTTTCACTCCACCAAATTTTTTTTATCTTTTTTAAAAAAAAATTTTTTTCCCCTACCCTATTTTTTGCTCCACCTCATCTTTTATCTATCAACTTTAATTACTCCCTACTGCCTCTTGTACCTGGCTACTACTGTGCCCTCCATCATATCCCGCTAACTTTTCCCCTTTTTTTGAGAATGCAAAAGTATTCACTTTTTTTTATTCTACCAAATTTTTTTTCATCTTTTTTACAGATATCATAACAATTTAAAAAATTAGGTAAGTTCTAAAAATTCATTTTTTCATAGTTCTGTATTGCGATATAATTAAATTTTTATCTATTTTTATTAAATTTGCTATAGCATTGATAATTAATGACATAGTACAATTAAATTTTTTTGATAAAATCTGATATAAATGTTTGTTTAAGTTGATTAATTGTTATTATTTAGCTCAAGAGTTTTATTCGATATTATTTATATCTTTATTATTAATTTCCAATTCTGAAGAAATGCCATGATTTTTCATTAATTTATTGACAGCATCGAATAATTCTGGTAATTTTTTTAATAAAGCTATTTCTCGCATTTTATCAGATGCTTCACGTGCTGGGCTACCAAAATAAACTTTACCTCCTTCTATAGATTTAGCAACACCAGACTGTCCTAAAACCATAGCTCCTTTACCTATAGTAAGATCTTTTTGTACGCCGACTTGTCCCCAAAGTATTACATTATCTTCCATATTTACTACACCAGCTATTCCTGCCTGTGCTGCTATTAAGCAATTTTTACCTATGATAGTATCATGTCCTACTTGTATTAAATTATCTAATTTTGTACCTTTACCTATAATAGTATCAGATGATACTCCTCTATCTATTGTGCAGCAGGATCCTATTTCTACATCATCTTCTATAACTACTCTGCCACATCCTTCTAATTTATCTAAATAATCTGGACGACTTTTGAAATAAAAGGCCTCTCCTCCTATTACTGAACCACTATTAATAATTACATTATTACCAATAATTGTATTTGCATGAATTGTAACATTAGGATGAATAATACAATTTTTACCAATTTTCACATTTGGTCCTATAAATACTAATGGCTGAATAATAGTACCTTCACCAATTTCAGCACTTGGATGTATTGGCATATCTTGTGGCTGAAAAGGAGCAAAGAATTTTACTAATTTTACATAATCTCTAAAAGGATCATCAGAGTATATTAGGGCTTTACCGTCAGGAGCTTCTACCTCTTTATTAATTAATATTATCGAAGCTAAGCAGCTGAGTGCACGATTAAAATATTTTTCATTATCTACAAAGGTAATGTCTCCAGGTACAACTCTATGTATCTCATTGATGCCCGTAGCTTTGATATTTTTATCTCCAATTACCCTAGCAACTGGATTATTTATAATTGTAATAAGCTCTTCTATACTATATTGTCTTTCTAAGTTCATTATTTTAGTATTTTTTTAATCTTTATTAACTCTTTCACCATACTCACCTGTTTGAGTATTTACTTTAATTTTATCACCAACATTAATAAAAAGTGGGACTCTAATTTCAGCACCTGTTTCTAAAATAGCAGGTTTCATCGCATTAGTAGCTGTATCACCCTTTAGACCGGGTTCGCTATATGTTATTTCTAATACCACATATGTAGGTAATTCACAAAATAGAGGAGTTTCACTTTCTGCATGAAAAACTATTTCTACCTCTTGCCCTTCTTTAAGAAATTGTGGAGCATTAATAAGAGATTCAGGAATCATTATTTGCTCAAATGTCTCTACATGCATGAAATGATAATCTTCATTATCCTTATATAAAAATTGATAAGGACGTCTTTCTATTCGTTGAATGTTAATTTTAACTCCTGATTGAAAAGTATTCTGAAGTATTCGACCGCTAGGTATATGTTTTAGTTTTGTTCTAACAAATGCACCACCTTTACCTGGTTTGACATGTTGAAATTCTACTACTGTGTATAGCTCACCATTAAATTCTATACATATCCCATTACTTATATCTGCTGTTGTTGCCATTTAAATTTTTGACAAAATTATATTATTTTTTTGAATTATCATAAATCTAAATTAAGATGTATATAAATAAAATTTATAAGACTATTAAATTATTTACTTGATCACTAGCTATTCTATCAGCATCTGTATCAGTTATAAAAATTTGAGTTAGATTAAAATTTTGTAATTGTTCTAATAATTTATGTGTTCTATACTTATCTAATTTATCAAAAATATCATCCAATAGCAAAATGGCATGTTCATTATAATGAATACTCAACCACTGGTATAGAGATAATTTGAGAGCAATAATAAATAATTTTTGTTGTCCTTGAGAAGCTATCTGTGAGATATCATCATTATTAAATAAAAAATACAATTTATCTCTATGAATACCTATCGTAGTATGTGTCAGACGGAGATCATTTTCCAAGGTGTCATTAAAAAGATTTTCTATGTTTTTAAGCTCAATGTTTGATTCATATTTTATGGATACAGACACATCAATATTAGATATGGAATAAAAAATATTATTAATAGTTTTATTAATATCAGCTATTAAATTGGTTCGATATTTATAAATTTCTTCGTTTAGAGGTATTATATTAGTATTAATAGCATTTAGCATATTAGAAAAGTCTTTACCAAACAAACTTTGTTGTTTCAATAGATGGTTTCTTTGTTGTAAAAGCTTTTGATAATTTTGTAAAGCATTCAGATAATTACTACTTTGCTGTGATAAAATCTGATCTATCAGTTTACGTCTATTTTCTTGATTATAAACTAGCTCGTAAATATCTGATGGACAAATAAAAACCATAGGGATAAGGCCTAAATGTGTTGAAAATCTTTTATAGAATTTTTCATTTCTGCATACTTTTTTACCATTAATATTGTGATATAAAATTTCTATATTTTCTGGACTATTATTATCTGAATAAAAAAATCCTTTTATTAAAAAAAATTCTTTATTAAATTGTATAAATTTATTATCAGTAATATTATAAGGATTGCGTGTGAGTCCCAAATAATAAATGCTATCGAGGATTGATGTTTTTCCTATACCATTATCTCCCACAATATAATTAAGACCTTCAGAAAATTCTAATTTTAAATAATTATGTATTTTAAAATTTGTAAGCTCTAATCTTTTTAATAACATAAAAAACAGAAAAAAATAATATTCAGAAAGTCAAATAAAATATTGAATTAATAAAATCAAGATAGATTAAATCTATATTTATAAGCTTTCAGTGTATTCATAAGTAAACTAACAATGGTCATAGGACCGACTCCTCCTGGCACAGGTGTTATCCATGAAGCTTTTTTAGATACTTCGTCGAAATCTACATCACCTACAGTTCTAAAGCCACTTTTTTTTGTATTATCTGGAATAGTATTTATGCCTACATCTATGACTATTGCTCCTTCTTTAACCATATCTGCTGTTACAAAAGAAGGTTTACCTAGTGCAGCTACTAAAATATCAGCTTGTAAAGAAAACTCTTGAATATTTGGAGTCTGAGAATGACAAATAGTAACCGTGCAATTGGCAAAATCATTTTTTCTAGATAATAATATAGATAACGGCGTACCAACTATATTTGATCTACCAATTATCACAGCATGTTTCCCCACAGTTTCTATTTTATTACGTTTTAGTAGTTCAATAATACCGCTAGGAGTGGCGGGCAGGTATGTATCTAAACCAAGGACCATTTTACCAATATTAATTGGATTAAAACCATCTACATCTTTTTTGGGATCAATTGCATTAATAATTTTTTGCTCGTCAATATGCTTAGGCAAGGGTAATTGTACAATGAAGCCATCTACATCAGGGTCATCATTAAGAAAATCAATTACTTTGAGCAATTCATTTTCTGGAGTATCTATGGGTAGATTATAAACTGATGATGTAAAACCAACTAATTTACTATTTTTTTCTTTGTTTCTAACATACGTTTCGCTAGCAGGATCATTACCTACAAGTACTGCTGCCAGATGAGGAGGTCTAAAACCATCATCGATAAAATGTGCTACTTGAGTTTTAATTTCTTCTTTTATTTGCTCTGCTGTAGCTTTGCCATCTAAGATATTCATGAGAATAAATTTTTATTTAATTGTTCCATCCTTTTTAATTGTTTAGGATCTGCATTTAGAACTTTTTTCATCATTTTTCGCATTTCTTCAAACTGTTTGAGGAAAGTATTTACATCTTGTACAGTAGTGCCGCTACCTTTAGCAATTCTAATTTTTCTAGATCCATTTAATGCTTCTGGATGTTCACGTTCATAGGGTGTCATAGAATGAATAATGGCCTCTATTTGTTTAAATGCATCATCATCAATGTCAATATCTCTAATAGCTTTATTCATACCAGGAATCATACTCATGAGATTTTTAAGATTCCCCATTTTTTTTATTTGCTGCACTTGATCGAGAAAATCATTAAAATCAAATTTATTTTTTTTAATTTTTTTCTCTACTTCACGAGCTTTTTGTTCATCTACCTGTTGCTGGGCACGTTCAACAAATGATACTATATCACCCATTCCTAGAATTCTACTAGCCATTCTATCTGGATGAAAGACATCAATATCATCTAATTTTTCTCCGATACTACTAAATTTAATAGGTTTATTTACAGTAGCTTTAATAGAGATAGCAGCACCACCGCGCGTATCGCCGTCTAATTTTGTGAGGACAACTCCATCATAATCTAAAACATCATTAAAAGCTTTTGCAGTATTTACAGCGTCTTGGCCTGTCATAGCATCTACTACAAAAAGTGTTTCATCTGGTTTGAGAACATCATAAAGCATTCTGATTTCTTTCATCATATCTTCATCTATAGCTAAACGGCCAGCAGTATCTACTATTATAGTATTAATATCATTTTCTTTTGCATATTTAAGGGCATCGAGAGCAATTTTTACTGGATTTTTTTCATTTTCTTTAGCAAACACTTGTACACCAGCTTGCTCACCGAGAGTTTTTAATTGGTTGATAGCTGCAGGACGATAAACGTCGCAGGCTACTAATATCACGTTACGTTTTTTGTTATTTTTAAGATAGCGAGCTAGCTTGGCAGCAAAGGTGGTTTTTCCACTACCTTGTAATCCTGCTAATAAGATGACAGCTGGTTTACTTTTCAAATTTAAATCAACAGCTTGACCTCCCATCAGATCAACTAATTCATCATGGACAATTTTTATCATCATTTGACCTGGAGAGACACTCTTGATCACTTCTTGTCCAATAGCTTTATTTTTAACATTCTCTGTGAAAGATTTAGCTATTTTATAGTTAACATCAGCATCTACTAGTGCACGTCTAATCTCTTTTAATGTCTCAGAAATATTAATCTCCGAAATACGTCCCTGTCCTTTTATTTTTTTAAATGCCTGTTCTAGCCTATCACTTAGATTATCAAACATATAATATTTTTTACAAAATTACAAAATAATAAGAATATTACAAAGATTATACAAAGTAATGAAGTAGTTTTAATAAATGAAAATCAGCATAACAAAAAAATTATTTACCAATGAATGAGATTCTATTTATCTATATTCTCATAAGCTATTTTAGAAGCATCTTTTTCACCTTGTTTTATAGTAGGAGCAGTAGATTCTCCTTTGAGTTTATTATTTATAAATATTTTAATTTTAAAATCACTACTTGTATCTAATTTTTCTGATTTAAATTCAATCTTTAATTTATTTTTTTGACAATATTCTATCAATTGGCTTTTGTAGTTTTGCTTTTCTTCAATGATGTTCTCAATATCAAAAGTCTTATTAGCTATATAATGAATAAAAAAATCATAACAAAAATCGTAACCTTTGTCTATAAACATAGCGCCCATAAAGGCCTCAAACACATTTCCCAGCCAATTTTTAGAAGGTGTTTTATGATTAGCTGGAATAAATTTTTCTGCAATTTCTGACAGTTTTATATCTTTGGCAATAGTACTTAAATATTGGGTGTTTACGACACGAGAGCGTATCTCTGTGAGAAAACCCTCATCTTTATATGGGAATTTGTTAAATAAATATTGACCAACGATTAAGTCTATGACTGCGTCACCTAGAAACTCTAATCTTTCATTTGATATTTTTTCACCACTAAAAAAAGCCTCGACAAAACGAGGTGTCAAGGCTAATTGATATAAGAAAATATTTTTGGTTTTAAATCCAAAAATATCATTAATTGCTTTTTTTAATGATTTTAATTCGTTACTATTTCGTTTTAATGTTAGTTCCAAAACTAATCATTATATTTTGCAAAAAGTAAAGAAACATTATGCCCTCCAAAGCCAAAAGTATTACTAATGGCATAGTTAACAATTCGTTCCTTTTTATGATTAAAAGTATAATCTAGCTGGGGTAGCTCTGGGTCATCAGTGAAATGATTAATAGTAGGTGGTACTACATTATTTTTAATACTCAAAATAGTAGCTAAAGATTCTAAAGCACCAGCGGCACCTAATAGATGACCATGCATAGATTTAGTAGAATTAATAGAAATATTTTTAGCATGTTCACCGAAAACACCTACTATAGCTTTAGCCTCAGCGGCGTCACCTACAGGAGTAGAGGTACCATGTGTATTGATATGATCTATTTTAGATTTATCAATACCAGCATCATTAAGTGCAAAGCTCATAGCATGTTTAGCACCTTCTCCTTCTGGATGTGGTGCAGTGATATGATAAGCATCAGCACTAAGCCCGAAGCCTAATATTTCAGCATAAATTTTAGCACCACGTTTTTTAGCATGTTCTAAATCTTCTATTATCAAGCCAGCAGCACCTTCACCCATTACGAAGCCATCACGATCTTTATCAAAAGGTCTAGAGGCAGTTTTAGGGTCATCATTTCTAACAGATATAGCATTCATAGAGTTAAAACCACCCATGCCAGGTTCAGTAATAGCAGCTTCGCAACCACCAGCGACGATAACGTCTGCATAGCCATGGCGAATCAGCAATACTGCATCTACTATAGCATTGGCAGAAGAGGCACATGCAGATACCGTTGCATAGTTAGGACCCTTGAAACCATGTGCCATACTAATATGACCAGCAGTGATATCAATTATCATTTTAGGTACAAAAAATGGATTATAGCGAGGAGTACCATCACCTTCTACAAAACTTTTTATTTCTTGAAAAAAGGTTTGTATACCACCAATGCCACTACTCCATACCACACCTACTCGATAAGGATCAATATCAGCTGGATTAATATTAGCGTCTGTAATAGCTTGATTAGCAGCTACTATTCCGTAAGTTGACACGAGGTCATATTTACGTAGTTCTTTTCTATCAAAGTAATCAGCAGGATCGAAATTTTTAACTTCACAGGCAAATTTTGTTTTAAATTTAGAAACATCAAAATGAGTAATGAAGTCAGCGCCACTAACTCCCTCGAGTAGAGATTTCCAAAAATCTTCTACATTATTACCTAAAGGAGTAATGGCACCGGCTCCAGTTATAACTACTCGTCTGCGATCCATTGTATTAGCTTTTTACTTTTGAATGTGCTGATTGATATAATCAATAGCTTCACCTACAGTAGTGATTTTTTCAGCATCTTCGTCAGGAATACTTAGATTAAATTCTTTTTCAAATTCCATAATTAATTCTACAGTATCTAGAGAATCTGCTCCTAGATCATTAGTAAAACTTGCCTCTGGAATTACTTCATTTTCATTAACTCCTAATTTGTCTACGATGATAGCTTTTACTTTTTCTTCAATTTGACTCATAGTTTTATTTTTTTAAAATTTGGTTTGGCAAAATTATATATTTTTTTTTAAATGAAAAATCAAAAAATTTTTTATAAAAATATTTTTCTAAAAGTATAAATTGTTATGTTTTCATTCGGATGTTCTTTTTTATAATGCTACAATTCTCTAAAAAAAACATCAACAACGTGGTAAAACTTTACAAATAATGTTTAAAAAAATTTTTGTATCTTTATACCATAATTAAAGTTTAAACAACATTATGAACTTTGACAGATAACAATTAAACTTAATTTATTTTCCGTAATTCAACAATTCAAAAAAAAGCATTAATTTTGTCCCAAATATAACATTCAATATATATGACCAAAGAACAAGAACGCGACGAGCTCCACCGCACGATATGGCAGATAGCCAATGACCTCAGAGGCAGTGTTGATGGATGGGATTTCAAATCTTACGTGCTGGGTATGCTGTTTTACCGCTTCATATCCGAAAACCTCACTTCCTATATTAACAAAGGAGAGCGACAGGCGGGAAATCCCAATTTCGACTATGCGAGTATTTCTGACGAGAAAGCCGAATTTGGAAGAAGCGAAACTGTGAAGGAAAAAGGCTTTTACATACTGCCCTCCGAGCTTTTTGAGAATGTGCGCCGTAATGCCAAAAACGATCCCAACCTCAACGAAACGCTGAGCCGTGTTTTCAAAAACATTGAAGATTCTGCTAAAGGTATGCCGAGCGAAAAAAACTTTAAAGGTCTATTCGATGATATTGATGTCAATAGCAATAAACTCGGACCTACAGTAGTCAAGAGAAACGAAAAGCTGGTGAAGATCTTGGATGCCATTGGCGATTTGAAACTGGGCGATTATCAAGACAATACCATTGACACTTTTGGCGACGCTTATGAATATCTGATGACCATGTATGCAAGTAATGCCGGCAAGTCTGGAGGCGAATTTTTCACCCCTCAGGAAGTCTCCGAACTGCTTGCCCGAATTGCTGTAGTGGGAAAAACAGAAGTCAACAAGGTGTATGATCCTGCCTGTGGATCAGGTTCTCTTTTGCTCAAATTTGCCAAAGTTCTAGGAAAGGAAAACGTTAAGTTGGGTTTTTTTGGTCAGGAAATCAACCTCACCACCTACAACCTTTGCCGTATCAACATGTTTTTACACGATATCGGATTCGAAAAATTCAACATAGCCCATGGCGACACTCTCACTGATCCCAAACACTGGGACGATGAACCTTTCGATGCCATTGTTTCCAATCCACCTTATTCCATCCGATGGGAAGGCGACAGCAATCCTGTGCTGATCAACGATCCCCGTTTTTCTCCTGCCGGTGTACTCGCACCAAAAAGCAAAGCCGATTTGGCTTTCACCATGCACATGCTCAGTTGGTTGTCCACAATAGGTACAGCTGCTATCGTAGAATTTCCCGGAGTACTCTACCGCGGAGGTGCCGAGCAGAAAATTCGCAAGTATCTTATCGACAATAATTATGTGGATGCAGTCATTCAGCTGCCTCCCGATTTATTTTTTGGTACTACCATAGCCACATGCATTATTGTGCTCAAAAAAAGCAAGACCGACAATGCCGTCCTTTTCATCGACGCTTCTGCTGAATTTGTACACGTAGGCAACAAAAACAAACTCAGCGAAGCCAATAGAGAAAAAATTCTCGATGCGTATGTTGCGCGTCGCGATATCGACCACTTTGCCCGGCTGGTTCCTAACAAAGACATTGCCGAAAACGAGTACAACATTGCCGTGAGCAGCTATGTGGAGCAGAATAATGAGACCGAAAAAGTGGATATCAAAAAACTTAACGCCCACATTGCCGAGATCGTCATCCGCCAGCAAAAACTTCGCGAAGCAATTGACGAAATTGTGGCCGATTTGGAAGGAGGTACTGCATGAAAAAATTACTGATTAATGGCTGCTTTGACAAGCTCATCAGCCTATCAAAGAATTACACACAATACCCGAGAAATGAGTCGGTGATTTCGACAAGCTCAATCACCGACTCAATCACCAATGAAACAGCAGGCTCAATCACCAATGGTAATGAAGCGGTGTCTAAGCCTGCCGAAGACACCGCTAAAACTGTACAACCATGAGTAAAATCGATGAACTTATAGCAAAGTATTGCCCCAATGGCGTTGAATATAAAGAATTGGGGAAAGTTTGCAAATTTCAGAGAGGTAATTCTATAACTCAAAATGATGTTACAGAGGGGGATGTCCCTGTAATAGCAGGAGGTCAAAAACCCTCTTATTATCACAATAAATCAAATAGAACAGGAGAAACAATAGCAGTTTCAAGCTCTGGAGCTTATGCAGGTTTCGTAAGTTATTGGACTATACCTGTTTTTTTATCTGATTCGTTTTCTGTAAATCCTGATATGGAGTTGCTAACGCCTAAATATGTTTATTATTTTTTAAAACACAATCAAGAAAAAATACACAATACAAAAAGAGGTAGCGGAGTACCACATGTTCATGGTTCAAGTATTGCAAAACTCCTCATTCCCATCCCCCCTCTTCCTGTTCAACAAGAAATTGTAAATATTCTCGATAAATTTACAAAATTAGAAGCAAAATTAGAAACAGAATTAGAAGAAGAATTAAAAGCACGCCGTAAACAATACGAGTACTACCGCAACCGATTGCTTAGTGCCACAGAGGTTAACGGTAAGTGGTTAATGAATGGCGTGGAGGTGGAATGGAAAACACTTGAGGAAGTTTTTTATATAAAAAATGGGTATACTCCATCAAAATCTAAATCTGAGTATTGGGAGAATGGTACTATACCTTGGTTTAGAATGGAAGATATTCGTCAAAACGGAAGGATTTTATCAGACTCAATTCAACACATTACTCCAGATGCAGTAAAAGGAAATGGATTATTTCCTGCAAACTCTATCATTGTAGCAACTACTGCAACTATTGGTGAACACGCTTTGATAATTGTTGATTCACTTGCGAATCAACAATTCACGTTTTTAACAAAACGTGAATTGTTCAATGAAAAAATTAATATGAAATTTTTCCACTATTTTATGTTTATCATTGACGAATGGTGCAAAAACAATACGAATACCGCCAGTTTTCCGTCTGTCGATATGAGAAAGTTTAAAAAGTATTTAATCCCAATTCCACCTCTTTCTGAACAGGAGAGAATTGTGGAAATATTAGATAAATTCGATAGCTTGGTAAATGATATCTCGATAGGTTTACCTGCCGAAATTGAAGCACGCCGTAAACAATACGAATATTATCGCTCAAAACTTTTGAGTTTTAAACCAAAGTAATAGATAAAATATTTGTGTAATTATTAATTTTGAATTATTAAGCTTTAATTTATATGGATCAGTACAAAATTGTTGCAGAGAACTCCGAAAGTACAGTAGTAGCCGAATACAAACCACAATACCACAAGGAAACTACTTTTCAGAGTGAGGCCGAACTCGA
>Ga0209720_1003216_pt1 | contig 11451 bp, 10 predicted proteins | sample AD_JPNMR3_MetaG_FD_184426 | JGI IMG/M metagenome (GOLD analysis project Ga0209720, IMG submission 184426) | Active sludge microbial communities of municipal wastewater-treating anaerobic digesters from Japan - AD_JPNMR3_MetaG (SPAdes) (version 2) | ecosystem: Engineered > Bioreactor > Anaerobic...
GTATACTTCATATTGGATGCCTCCTGTTTTATTTGATTTGTGGTTACTCGCGGCAACTCACATTTCAAATTCTACAGCCTGGCATCTTCTTTTTCAAAGATCATTTTGTTTCATTACAGGAATGCTCCATTCTTTATTAAAGTAAATATCATTCATTGGTTTTTCAAATGCTTTAATAACATGGGCAATCCGTTCTCGGTTATTTTTCAATTTACATTTATAGAAATTGATTTTAAAGTAAAAAATAGCATTTTCAATTCGACGATAGGAATATATAGAATCTTCAAGACCGAGCAATTCTCTAATTTGATTTAAATTGAACATTATTTCTTCGCCTAGTTCAATTTGGTGCCTTCCCAGAAATAAAATAACAGTTAAAGTTTTTAAATTGAAATTATTTGCATCAATCAAGATATTACTTTTGTCCCACACTTTTTTAAAAAAAGTTTCAAATTTTGTACTATCCATAGTAAACACCCTTCCAAATTAAATAAGACATATTATATCATAAAAAAATAAGGGCTTTTTTTAATATAAAATGGTATTCTATTTTCTCTTAGAAGAACAAACTCGCAAGTAAAATAAAAATACTATCAAAAATACAAGCAAATGACTAGTTTGATATCATTCTCTGGATTTTCGTGTTATTCTAAAAAAAATTTTTTAGTTAAAAAATAAAATAAATAGTCCTTATCCATCAGGTAAGAACCTTTTCATTTTGCAGTACTTTTTTTAAGAAATACTTGAATTTAAATTCCTCATATGTTTTATCAAAGTTTTTGATTATTTCATCCAGCGTTATATTTTCCGATACTTGCTCAGTTTCCTCTAAACATTCATCAATAAGTTCTTCAATGAATTCATCATTACTCTTATCTCTGGTAGCATCCAATTCTTTTATATAATTCCGAAACCTGCTGCTCACATGACTTGATTCTATATCCTTTAGGTATTCTTCTACATCGCCATAATGCTGTTCTAATATATTCAATTCCTTCCCCTTTGTTTTGAGGTAGTTATTAAATTCTTTGAAATCCTGAACTCCAAGAATCTTGCAAAGCCCTACAGTACTGGAATACTGATTATATTCAATTTCTTTAATTTCTAATTTTTTTGGTCCATATCTTGCATTACTGATAGTGTTTATTACAATCCTTGAATAAACTTTTTCAAGTAGTTGTCTTTTTTGCAATAGTGGTAATGAAGAAAAATAGTCTTCTATATTGTCAAACTGTTCTTGTTCCCGACTTTCCTTTAACAGGGCTTCTTTACGTCTTTCTGCTTGTTTGATATTATTTTGCTGTTCCGTTATTAGTTGTTGAACTTTTGCAATATCAATTTCTGTGTCATTTATCATTTTCTGAAGCCTTTCATATTTAAAGGTTCCAGAATCCTCTAATAGTTGGCGTTCAATCAAAGTATCCAACTTTGATACTAACCTAGTTTTATTTTTCTCAAGTATCTTTATTTCATCTTTAATTTTGGCAATCTCCTTATCAAAAAGCATTTGTTCATCAGTTCCGTATTTCTCGTAAATATATTGCTGATATTCTTTAACTAACATAAATGCTTCTTTAAGTCGCTTAAAAAAATCTTCTTTTATCAGATTAAACGCTCGCTCTTCTTGTACTGAATAATAGCCATCGCAGTAGTTCCGACCCGCATTAAAACTATTGCATTTATAATATACTTTTGCTTTACCTCTTTTTCCATTGGCCAATTTAGGTGCTGGCTGTAGAGAGGATGTCATTCTTCCGCCACATCCAGGACATCTTAAAATATTTATAAACATTTTTTTATTTGCATCGTCAAACTGCTGTTTTGTAATCCCACGCATGGCATCTGCTGTATTTTCATTTACTCTAACTTTTCTTCTGCTGCGTAAACGCTCTAATGCTTCAAGAAAAACATCTTCCGGAATTATTGCTTGATGGTTTCCTAAAGGCAAATCATAAAAGTTTACATCAAATATAGTTTTCTTTTCCCAAACCCGCACACCTTCTTCTGTTTTTTTCTTCTGCCTACGTTTTGCCCAAAAAAGTCTCGAACAATATACAGGATTTTCTAAAATTTTTTGAACAGTTGCAGTTGCAAATTGTTTTCCCGCTCTTGTTTTATAACCATGTAAATTTAGGTGCTGGGCTACATTTTTTATACTATACTTTTCTCTAACAAACAAAGTAAAAATCAATTCTACTATAGGTTTTTCTTCTTCATTTACAATAAGCCTCTTCTTTATATCTCTTTTCTTTGTTTTGCTGTTTTGATTTTCTTGAAAGTTATTTTCTTGCTTTACTGAATAATACTCATATTTGTATCCATAGGGAGGCGGCCCTCCAAAATAATTCCCCGCTTCTACAGATTTACTCATGCCGTCAATTACCCTTTCCCTAAGTTGGTCAATAAATAACTCATTGAGCATGCTGTAGATACTTACCATAATTTTTGCATTTTGCCCATTTATATCCCCATTAAAAGCGCCATCGCAGGTGTAAAGTCTTAAATTATTTTCCTTCAATAATTTGAAAATCTGAAGTGTATGGCTGATACTTCTACTGATACGGCTTAAATCATAGCAGCAAATACCATCATACTGCCCTTTTTCTAACTTATCCAACAGTTCTTTTAATTGGTCTCTCTCTAGTATAGTTGTTCCAGATATTCCAGCATCACAATAGAAATCAATATCTGCATCATTATATCCTTTGCTTTTTAAAAGAAAAATGCATCTCTCTTTTTGCACATCCAAGGAATAAGCATCATCTGCAGCCTGTCGTGCCGATGAAACCCTTGTATATACTGCAATTTTACCCATAACAACATGCCTCCTTCCTGCGCTTCTCTTCTGTTCTTAGCATAACACATGAAAAGCACGGGTAATTTGGAGTCATGTATTCGGTAAATCACGGCTCACCGTTAATAATTTTAAACGACCTGTACAACTGTTCGAGAAGTATCAATCTTGTCAATTGATGCGGAAATGTCATATCCGAAAGGGAAAGCCTAAAGTCCGCAATATTAAGAAGCTCTTTGTCTATCCCCAATGACCCTCCGATTACAAAAGTGATATTGGATTTGCCAGAAATAAAAAATGACTCTATCTTGCGGGCCAATTCCTCTGAAGTCACCTTTTTGCCGCGAACATCCAGGACAATAAGGGTGGAACCTTCTTTAATCCTCTTAATAATCCTTTCGGCCTCTCGTTTTTTTACCTGTTCCTCCTGCAGGCTGCTAAGGTTTTCCGGCGCCTGCTCGTCATCAACTTCAATTATTTCCAGATTACAAAACCTGGAAAGTCTTTTGCTATACTCATTTATTCCTTCTTTCAAATACTTTTCCTTTATCTTTCCTACTCCAATTACTGTGATTTTCATTTCCTTATGCTGCTCCGTTTTAAATTTCTACCACTTGACCGACTCTGTCCCTTAAAGCCACGGAAAGCCTTATATCCCTTTCTATATCTATGTTCTTCTCTTTCAGTATGTTGCGCACAGTCTCATAGGCCAGCTCCGGAAAATTGTTTTCCTTGCTCAAATGCCCCAACAAGAAACACTTTGTCCCCTTCTGCGCAAGATGCGCCACTACTTTTCCCGCCATTTCATTGGACAGATGGCCCCTGTCCCCCAATATTCTCTTCTTGAGGTGCCAAGGGTACGGACCTACCATCAACATTTCTATGTCGTGATTTGACTCTATAAGCAAAAGATCGCTTCCCTCGATACATTCCAAAAGTTTATTATTCATATGCCCAATGTCCGTAGCCGTAGTTATCTTGTTGTTGCCCACGAAGAAGTTAAAACCCACAGGTTCCGCAGCATCATGGGGTATGGGAAAGGGGTTCACAAGCACATTCCCTATCTCAAATTCCCTTCCCGTGTTAAAATACATTTTATTCTTGGCATTTACCGGCCCTATAAGATTCTCCATAGCCGCCCACGTATTCTCGTTTGCATAAATCGGAACATCATACTTTCTTGAAATTATGCCTGCTCCTCTAATATGGTCACTGTGTTCGTGGGACACTAAAATAGCGCTTAATTCCGAGGGCTTTTCGCCAATTGAAACAAGCGCTTCTGTAATTTTTTTACCGCTAAGTCCAGCATCAATCAAAATTTTAGTTTTACCGGCCGCCAGGAAAACCGCATTGCCGCTGCTTCCGCTGTATAAGCTGCAAAATCTAATCATTTGTAATCTCCCAACTATTAATCCGTTCTGCTATTTTCTTACTATCTTTGCACCCAGCCTTTTTAGCTTTCCTTCGATATTCTCATAACCTCTGTCTATGTATTTTATATTATACACCTCAGTCTCGCCCTCTGCAACAAGTCCGGCTATAACCAAAGCCGCTCCGGCTCTTAAATCCGTAGCCCTGACAGGTGCTCCCGTGAGCTTTTCCACTCCCTCAAAAATTGCTATTCTGCCCTCAACTTTGATTTTAGCTCCCATTCTTTTAAGCTCATCCACATACTGAAACCTTGAATCCCAAATTCCTTCGGTTACAGTACTTGTTCCGTCGGCAAGGCAAAGCAAAACCGATGTCGGAGGATGCAGGTCGGTTGGAAATCCGGGATAAGGCAGTGTCTTGATATTTGCCCTTTCTATTTTGTCGGCACCGACAACCCTTACATAGTCTCCGCCTTCCTGAATCTTTACATTCATTTCAACAAGCTTTGCACTCAAAGACTCTATATGTCTCGGTATTATGTTTCTAACAGTTACATCTCCTTTTGTCGCAGCCGCGGCAACCATAAATGTTCCGGCCTCTATCATGTCGGGAATTATTGAATGGCATGCTCCTCCCGGCAAACCGTCAACACCCTTTATCTTTATAACATCGGTTCCCGCACCCTTTATATTGGCCCCCATAGCGTTGAGGAAATTGGCTACATCAACCACATGGGGCTCTTTCGAGGCGTTTTCAATAATTGTCGTCCCCTCAGCCTTTACAGCTGCGAGCATAATGTTAATTGTAGCCCCAACGCTTACCACATCCATGTATATCTGGCATCCAACCAACTTTTCGGCTTCCAGCCTTACAACACCATGATCTATTTTAACTTTTGCACCTAATGCCTCAAATCCTTTAATATGCTGATCTATAGGTCTAAATCCAAAATCGCATCCTCCCGGCAGCGAAACCTCGGCTTTTTTAAACCTGCCCAAAAGTGCTCCCATTAAGTAGTAAGATGCCCTTAAGCTTTTTACCATATCATAAGTAGCAGTATACGACTTTATATTCTGAGAATTTATTGAAAGGGTATCCTTGCTTTCAAAATTAACCCCAGCACCCAAGTCTTTTAATATGCTAATAAGTGTTTTTACATCGCTAATGTCAGGAATATTCTCTATCGTGCACTGTCCGTCAACCAGTATCGCTGCTGGAATAACTGCAACAACAGAATTCTTCGCTCCGCTTACGCTGACCTCACCTTCGAGAGGCCTTCCTCCCGCAATAACAAACTTTTCCAAGTAATACGCCCCCACTCGTATACTGTTTCAAAATCTATTTTCATATCTATCTTAGTCAATTATACTACTAAACAGTATCGTTTGCCTACTATAAATTTAAATAATTTATCTTTCGCATAGTTTTATTCTATTTCAGTTCCGTCATAGGCCCTGAAAAACTTGTTTTGCTTCTTTCCACTTTCCCTATACTCTATACGCCAAACAGGAATATCGTCCAGCTCCCTGCTTCCGTCATCCATTTTATGCTCTTTAAACCCCAAGTCAATCTTTGTAATGGTAATATTTTTTATACAATCATAATGGCGTATAAGCACTTGGTACAAAGGCATGACCTTTTTGCTGTTAATTATGCCGTTAACCTTTCTGTATCTTGCTGCAAGATATGTCATCCTGCCATCGACTAAATCTACAGTAATATAGTTTTCATGTACCAAAAAACTCTTATACTTTTGCTTGAAAATATATGTTTTGCGGTTGCCTTCTTCCTCAATCGTATCCAGGTGATAATCCGTTATCGGTATTCCCGTGCCTTTAAGCATATTTGACACAAAACTCAGCACACCATCTGCGCCATTTAAGCCCGGCACAAGACTATCAGGCTCGCTGTTCATGAAAATAAAGGAATAGTCGTCCGGAAAGCTTAGCTCTTTGCCATCATCCTCTATATCAAGCTCCCCCGACAAATTTTCATCATTCCCTGTATCCCCCACAAGATTTCCAATCACCCTTTTTTTATCAAATCCCTCGTCCAGATAAGTGAGTGTTCCCACACCTCCATTAAAATGCGGTATATCGCAGATTATGGCAACACCTCTTTCCGCCAAAGCCTGACGGGCATCATCAATTGTATCCTTTGTTATATTGTCGCTATTTAACGTATATATGAGAATAATACTCAAAAACACATTTAAAAGAAAAAACAGCATTATGAAAATATTCTTTGCTCTGGCCCAGTCCATATCTATCCTTCCTCCGGAGGTTTCTTTTGCATGGGAACAACATACCTTTTACCTTCCATCGTCTCAACTATCCAGACAGGCTCCAAGCTCTGACTGTCTGTGCTGAATTTAACCTCATATGTCATATTAATGTCTTTTACGGAAAAATCCTTTATGCTTATATCCTGATACAAATTGAATATGTCATCAAACAAACTTTCAAACTTGACGTTCAGCATGAGGTTCTCTTTACCCAACTTAAACTCTTTTAGTGCCCAGTAACAGCTCAAAATCCTCTGACTGTTTACATCCACTGTTATGGCATGGTTCAACTTGTTTTTATCCTTGTTGTTTACCGTATATTCATTAAACGAAACCTCCATGTCATTAAATTTATAATCAAAAGAAAATGTGTAATAATTGCTGTGCTCCTCAATTCCCGACAGGTAAACATCCACACCCGAGACCAACTTCTCCCTGCGATTGATAAATTCCAATGCTATCTTTAAAGCTTCAACTTTGCTGCCTTTTTCATAGCTATTAATTCCATGAAGATATTTATACTCCAAAAGACCGTCTCTGTAAATTCTATACATGTTACTTAAGTTTTGAAATACAACGGTTTTATTATAGACATCTATACTCCTTATGTAATCGTCCTCATCCTCTCCAAGGATGATTCTTGCAATATCATTAAGGTCCTGACTGCTGTTTGGCTGCTGGATGTTTCGTATCAGCTCCGGAACGTTGCAAACAAGATTCTTGTAATTTCTGTATTTTCTCCCCTGGGCAACTATCAGGACATCGGGACTTAGGTATTGATAAACATAGTTTGTCACATATTCCTTGATAACACTGTAGCCCTCAATATCGTCCTCGTAGAGATTGGCTATAATGTCATCATAGTCGTCTATTGACAAACCTTTTGTCACAAAGGGAACCACATACTTATTTACCTTGTCGCCGTCAAATACATATATTGTAAGATTTTTGTTTATATTTTCCGATGGGAGAATTGCCATTTTATAGATACCTTCAGATTTGAACCCCGATACCCATCTTTCATTAAGAAATGCTGCTAAAAGCTCAGAGTTTATACAGGTTTTAAATTCAAAAATGAAGGATTTTCTTAAAACCACGTCACCCCAAAATTCCTTGCCGTACTCCCCTTTTGATACCACCCCTCTATCGGTCAGCAGATATTTTATATATGCCTGGGCATCATTCCACAACGGCTTATAGTATTCATGATTTTCTTTTATCACCCAATGGGGATTTTCAAACCCTTCGGAAACCACAACTCTATATGGCTTGAAAGCATCTCCGATATCATACTCCGTTTCTGCCTGAGATTTATTAAAAAAACCCCATAAAAAATTAGTAGGCACTCCTCGATTTTGATAATACCAAAGGATACCTACCTGTATAAAGCTCGTTATTACCAATAAAAACAGTATGTACAACTTTACTCTTTCACGGCCAAACCATTTCATTCAAATCCCAGACCTTTATGCTCCGAATAAATTATCCAACATATCTGTAATTCTAAGAAATCCGTTCTTGATTGCCTCTTTAACACTTCTATCCAATAAAGTTACTGTAAAAGTATTTACCTGCAAATTCTCTCCTAAAACCAATTCTGCATTGTCCTTCTTTGTATTACCCTGATATGCTACAATTCTTATTTTGTTGGCTCCTTTCTTCGGAAGCTCTATCTCCTTCATAAAGAACCCCGAAGCTCCTATCACCCATGTGTCTTCTCCGTCCAAATCCTTGTAAGGTTCGAACGTTTCAGTTTTTTCATTGTACATAAGAAGCTTTACCGTTATGTTCTGCTTGTCTGAGTTGCCGCAAATTACATAAGACTCTTTAAAAGTAGTCTCATCGCCCTCGGGACGGGTAATCTTAACAAGAAATTGTTTGGTATCCTCAGTCTTCTTATCGGATATCAAATCAACTTTCTCGTCTGCAAATACCGTCATGCACATACTTATTAAAAACATAACCGTACAAAACAGAGTAATTATCTTTTTTGCCATAAAAAACACCTCATGATAGAGAAATAAAGACAAAATTAAACTTTATCTCCCCTAATACTAACTTAATTATACTATATTACTGTTACAAAATTATTACACAGCATTTAAGATTCAGTTACACACCGGCAGCTTTACAGTAACCTCTGTTCCCTTTCCAAGCTCACTTGTGACAGATATCGTGCCTTTATGAGCTTCTACGATTTCTTTTGCAATTGCCAAACCAAGACCCGTACCTCCCATTTCCCTTGAGCGGGCCTTGTCCGTTCTGTAAAACCTTTCAAATATTCTGTCAATGTCCTCCTTGGGAATTCCTATACCCGAGTCAGCCACTTTTACATAAACGTCACTGTACATCTTACCGATATAAACTGTAATTTTACCGCCTTCCGGAGTATACTTTATTGCATTGGTAAGAATATTCAAAACCACCTGCTCTATGCGGTCCTTGTCTGCAACAATCTCCATCGCCTCTCCAATGGTAAAACATTCGAGGGATTGCTTTTTCTCCTCAGATTCAAATTTAACCTTTTCCACACAGCTTTTTACCAAGGTTTCAAAGTTTATCTTTTGCATATCCCACTTCATTTGATTGTTATCGAGCCTCGAAAGCTGAAGAAGATCCTTCACAAGCCTTGTCATCCTGTCTGCTTCCGAATTAATAACACTTAGGAATTTCTCCGAAATTTCCCTGTTCTCCAAGGCTCCGTCCAACAATGTTTCCGCATAGCTCTTGATTGATGTCAAAGGCGTTCTTAGTTCATGGGAAACATTTGCAACAAATTCCTTGCGCATGTTTTCGAGCTTTTGCTGTTCGGTTATATCGTGAAGCACGGCAATTATACCGTCGGCATTGTTTTCCTCATCAGTAAAAAGAGCAAAATATATTTTTATATATTTTTCCCCAATATTAATACTTGCTTCTTTTGCATTGTATATTTCAAGGTACTTAACCTCTTCTATCGACACATCAAGATTGTACTTCTTTGAAAACCCGTTAAAGTCAAAATCAAATTCATCAATCTCCAATATCGCTTTTGCCACCGGATTTATATGAATTACCTGTCCATTTATATTGAACGCAATTACACCATCGGTCATATAGTTGAGAATGGTCTCAATCTTGCTTTTCTCCCTGGATATTTGATTTAAGGTGTTTTTAAGCTCCTTGCTCATAAAATTGAAAGCTTTTGTGAGCTTGCCTATTTCATCATCGGATTTGACTTCCATCACATGTCCGAAATCTCCTGCCGCCATTTCCCTTGCCTTGTGCACGAGGTTGACAATCGGAACGGTTATTGTTTTCGAGAGTGCATATCCAAAAATCAATGAAAATATGACAGCAATAAGAAAGCTCAGTTTTATTATATCATTAAAAGCTCCTATCGCTCCGGCCCACTCTTCCCGGTCATACCTGAAGTATAAAATATAATCTGTTTTACCAATTCGTCTTGCATAGTCAAAGAAGGCCTTGTCTCCAATTCTGATTAATTTTCCCTTATCCCCTTTACCACCTGCCAGTGCAGCAAGATAGTTTCTTGACTGTATTATATCCTCCCTCAGTGTTTCCCTGTAAGGTGATTTCACATCAGTGTATATTATTTCATTGGTGTTTTTGTCAATTATCGTAAATGTTCTGAAATTGTTTATAAAAAACAGGGACATAGCGTTCGCTTTGTTATTGGCGGTAAGGTATGAAACAATTTCCTCTTTTGTAGGCTTGTCTTCGTCATCTATTCCCCAATATTCAAAACCGTTTTCAATCCCTGCTTTAAAGGTATCATAAAAAAACAATTCCACAAAATAGTTCAACGATACACTTGCGGATACTGCCAACACCAATGCCAAAAGTATGAAAATAGTTACAAGTCTCCACTGAAGGCTCCTTAAAAACTGCAAACGCTTCAAAACCATATCCATCCTCACACAGTCAAAATTTCACTATTTTTTGACTCTCAATTTACTTTATTAAAGTAATACCCTACTCCCCTTTTTGTCATAATGTAACAGGGATTACTCGGATCCTTTTCAATCTTTTCTCTAACTCTTCTTACAGTAACATCCACCGTACGAACATCGCCGTAATATTCATAACCCCAAACCTTTTCCAAAAGGCTCTCCCTTGAAAATATCTGTCCCGGCTGCAGCGCAAGAAATTTAACCAGCTCAAATTCTCTTAGCGTCAGCTCGATTACCTCATCGTTTCTTCTTACCTCATAATGCTCAATATCTATTTCCAAATCGCCAAACTTTAAATAATTGCTTTGTTTCTTTTGGGTCTCCGCAGTTGAAGCAACTCTTCTTAAATTGGCCTTTACCCTTGCCATCAATTCCCTGGTGCTGAAAGGCTTTGTTATATAATCGTCCGCTCCAAGCTCCAACCCCAACACCTTGTCAACTTCTTCTTCCTTGGCAGTAATCATTATGATAGGAGTGGAAATGCTCTCTCTTAATTTGCGGCAAACGGTAAAGCCATCCAATTTGGGAAGCATTATATCCAAGAGTATCAGGTCCGGTTTTTCACTTAAGGCAAGCTCTATAGCCTGTTCGCCGTCATTTGCCTCAATCGTAGAAAAACCCTCTTTTGTTAAATTAAATTTTAGTATGTCAACTATATTTTTTTCGTCATCAACAACAAGGATTTTTGCACTCACAAAATACACTTCCTTTCATTGTAAAATCGCAAGACATCCACCATACCTTTCATTATATCATTAAAAATAAAAATAAGAACATATATTTTACGTCAATAACTCCAGTTTATTGAATTTTTATATCCTACAACCTGTTCTTCCTCAAATATTATAAAATATTGCTCAAATTATATTGATATTATTCCAATATGTGTTATAATAGAATAAGATGATTGTCCATTTTTCCTCGTTTCTTTTGCAGTTATAGTTTAAAAGAAAAATTACCAAAGGCAATAATACACCGCAAAAAGCGGTTATTTTTTTGTTAAAATTTTGTATTATTTTGGTGTTGTAGTATGATGTAGTATGTGGTAT